>Ga0163209_1000072_pt1 | contig 38771 bp, 33 predicted proteins | sample Kivu_160m_FD_113538 | JGI IMG/M metagenome (GOLD analysis project Ga0163209, IMG submission 113538) | Freshwater microbial communities from Lake Kivu, Western Province, Rwanda to study Microbial Dark Matter (Phase II) - Kivu_160m | ecosystem: Environmental > Aquatic > Freshwater > Lake ...
AGTGAGTCCGTCGTTTATCTCTGCGTTGATTCGAAATTTTATGTTTCGGATGTGGCATAATGGTTTATTTATTAATTAAAAGATCGCTGTTCGCTGTTCGCTATTAGCTATTAGCTATTCGCTGTTCGTTATTTATTCTATTATTCTATTCTAGTCCGCTTGTCCGCTTGTTCGCCTGTCCGCTCGTCCTTGTCTTCATCCCTGATCTCATTGAGTTTTTCCCATCGTGGATCAAGTGCCCTTTTCCGGAGAAACTGGTTCAGCCGGGCAAGCATATCGGGATTGCAGGTGCTCTTCCCTTGTTCATCCTCCGGATGCACCCTTTTCATCGGCAGCAACAGATGGATGTATTCATAAAGGAATGGCGACACATCAAAAGAGGTCTCCGATTCGGGAATGATCAAGATCTCATCGTCCAGCTCTGAAAATTCTTCTCCGAATTTCACGATCAACCGCTCGTTTCCAGAGATGGGGATCGCAACGGGTTCGTTGCACCTGTCGCAGGGAATCGATACACTTCCATCGATGGAGAAATGGAAAAGAAGCATCCGCTCTTCCTTTTCCAGATCGATATGAACCGAAAAAGTTCCATGGTGAATCTCTCCCTGTTGAAAATGTTCAAAGAACGTATCGTCGATCTGTAAATCGTACCGGTGTGTCCCGGGTTTCAGCCCCCGAAAAGGGATGATAAATGAATCTAAGGGTTTCACAGTACGGTTTTTACAAAAAGAGGGCAAAATTACACATTATAGTTATGAATAACAAATAGCGTTATTTGCCATCAAATACATATGTTTGCACAATCATTCCAAAAAGCTTACCGCTATGTTCAACAAACTCATCACACTGCTGCTTCCTTTTATGCCCAAGAAACTTGTCTGGATTTTTTCCAGAAAATACATTGCCGGTGAAACACTTAACGATGCCGTTCGTGTTTGCAAAGAGCTGAACGGTTCCGGGATGATGGTGACCATTGACTTGCTTGGGGAGTTCATCACTAGCCTGGATGAGGCAACCGCTTACAAGAATCAATACCTCGAGATCATCGAACGTGTTCAGAGTGAGCAGATTGACGGGAACTACTCCCTTAAACCCACGATGTTTGGATTGCTTATCGACGAAGAGGTTTGTTACCAGAATATCAGGGAGATTGTGGCGAAAGCTGTTTCGTTCAACAATTTCGTCAGGATCGACATGGAAGATTCCCAATGCACCGACCGTGAGATCCATCTGTTCAGACGGTTGAAACAGGAGTTCCGGGAACATGTGGGACTGGTCTTCCAGGCTTATATGAAACGGACACTCCAGGACATCAAGAATCTTCAGGATCTGCATGCTGCTGATAACCAGTTGAATTTCCGCCTGTGCAAAGGGATCTATGTTGAGCCGGAAGCCATTGCCTATAAAAAATACACTGAAATCAACGATCATTTTCTTCTTGACCTGGAGTATATTTTCCAGCAGGGAAACTATCCGGGGATTGCCACACATGACAAGGCCCTTGTGGAGGGAGCCTATCAGTTGATCAGCCAATACCAGGTGCCTGTGAAAAACTATGAATTCCAGATGCTTTACGGGGTAACGCCGGAGTTGCGGAAGAGTATCGTTGATAAAGGCCATCGCCTGAGGGTCTATGTCCCCTTTGGAAAGGACTGGTTTGGCTATTCCACCCGCCGACTGAAAGAGAATCCAAAAATGGCCACCCATATCATCAAGGCGGTTTTTATCAAAGGATGATGTCATCCGCAAATTTCAGAGTGATACCACTATCCCGGCCGAAATAAAATTTTCAAGCTGCACCTCTTCCCTTACCTGCTCTTCATAGTAGATCCTTGTCTGGATGCGGATCCGGATCAGTTTCGCTAATTTGATCCCAAGGTTGTTCCTCAGGGAGATGTCCGGAGGAAGGTTGGTATTCTTGAAGATCAGCAGGTCACAATCCCAGTGTAACCATTTCAGAAGGTCGTGGTCGATCAGAAGCTGAAATGAGAGACCGTATTCAAACATCCCCTTTTTCCCTTTCGGAACGCCATGGAAAATGTCAGTCCCCAGCGTTTCGTAAATCTCTTGATCGCGCACCCAGGTCAGTTTAGCACTGGTTACACCGATGCTGAGAGAGCCAAACATTGGCCATTTCAACTGGACCCCTCCGGTAAAAAGGGCTGTCAGGGGCGTGAGGAATGAGGCAGCCAGCGTGCGAACCATCTCTCCGCTGTCGTTGACAGAAAAGTTATACAGGTTGAAAAGACGGGTTGAGACCAGTGCAGAAAGAAACGCACTTTGTTTTTTCCCGAACCGGTATTCCATCCGGGTTTCAAACTGATTGTCATCAATATGAAACCGTGATAGCGAGTCAAATAAATATTGAAATCCAAGATGGTGTGTCACCTTCTCTGTAAACCGGAAACGGGATTTTGTCTCTCCCTGACATTGATAAACCAGGTCCTGCACCAGGATCACCTGGTTGGCATTCAGGTCATGCCCCCAGTTATGGTAGAGGCCTCCTGAAAGAAAAAACGAATAGTCCATTTTCTGGATGATCTTCAACCTTAGAAAAGTGAGCAGAGTGTCTTCCGGAAGGGCAAGAACCGAAACGTTGTTCCGCTCCTTCCATACCAATTGCTGTGCCCCTGAAAAATGTGGCATGACCACCATGCACAGCGCCATCCCGACTGCCACCTGCCTTCTCCACATCCTTTGCCTTTCATCCTTATGGGTTCAATTGAACTGAAGAACTTTCCGGTTCCGGAGGTTCAGGTTCCACTCTTTCTGAAGGTCAATGCAAAGAAATAGCGGCTGAATCCGGACAGAATGATTTTTGTTGATCCACTCCCTGATCGAGAACAGACGGTCATTGTACCTCCCCAGAAATGTTGCCCAGCAAACCATCACAAAACAGGTGGCGATTGAAGTGTCCGTTTTAGTCCCGGCATACAGCGGCACCATGCAGTTCCTCAGTTGCCGGAGGGTAAACAGGGAACTTCCTGAGCCCAGGGTATCTTCAGGCAGCAACCTGGCGAAATTCTCATTCAGCCAACGGCAAGGGGTTGTATCCCTAGACACGTTCATGTTGCCGTTATGATCAAAAACCATCATGCCTGGAACATGCGTTCGAAAAACGGAATCCCGCATACAGGCAAAAAAGGAGGCGGTATCCTTAAAAATGAAGGTGTTTTCATTGGAATATCCCCGTTTCTCCATAAAATGCATGATCCTTTCCGGCGTCTCCTCCCTTGGCTGATGGATGCCATACCGGAACAGGAGGATCTGGTGGCACGAGGCGAAGGGCATTGCCATTCCCAGGATGATGAAAGGAACCGGTAATCGTTTGGTGGAATTTGCCATGACCCGGGGATCTTCAGGTTATTTTTGATAGAGCTTTACTGGGATCGTGTTCATGCCCCACGATTCCATGAGATCCGTGTTGATCAGGTAGATCTTCGGGTTGACTTCAGTATTCTTTCTGACCGCTTCGCAGGTGCCAAAGACATTGTCATTGATCTTTCCCAAAAAAGTGGCCCAGCAACCAACCAGGATGATGTCGGCATTTCCGGTGTCCATCACAGCCTGTTGGGTAAGGGGTTGCACCAGTCCGTTCAGTTCAGGGAGTGAGAAGGAGGTGTCGATCACCACCGGCTGCCCGGGTGTGAAACGGACGCCGTAATCGAAGGTGATGCCGGCACAGTATCCGCTGTCGTTGATGACAATCAATCCTCCCTTCGGTGTGAAGTAGGAAACACTAGGGAAATGATGAATCCGCTTAATAAGTTCATAGAAAGAGATACTGTCTTTCAGGATAAAGGAGCCGTCGTATTCTGGCACTCCCCGTTTATCGAGGAAATCCCGGACACTTTTTTCTGTCTGAATGGAGGGATTCCTGATCCCTTTTAAACGAAGGTACATGGTTTTACAGCCAACTCCTGAACCCAATAAAATAAGTAGTGCCATCAGGGCAAAACAGCCTTTGTTCAGTTTTTTTTGCATAGCCGATTGTGTGTGGATCTGACAAATGGAGAAAAGAGGGGGATCCGTCGGGCATTCTTGACGATATGGCGACCATTGGATCCCGCCTCTGTTAGCTTATCCTGTCAAGTTGTTATCAAGGTTTCATTCGTTGAATGGATCATTGGAACTGAAAGGTTATGATATAGGCATCGTCCTGAAATTGAACCGGATAATTCCCCGCTTTGATCACGATAGGTATTGAGGCACCAAGCTCTCGGGAGAGACTCTCAGGCAATTCGGTATCATCTTCAAGAGTAATGGAGGATTTTTCCTGAAAATACTGAAGTGTATTTCCACTTTCATAGTTTTTCAGCGCTGAATGTGTCACCCGCAGCTGCAGTTGGCCTTTATCCAATTGCATACTAATCGGACAGCCTCCTTCACCAATAACCGGATCCTCTTTCTCCGTCCCAAAATTTATGTTGAAGCAAAGACCGAATTCTCTGAGGCATTGAAGTTTCGGCCGGTGAAAGATAATGGTCAGTTTCACCCATACTCCAACGGGAGAGGTGAAAGCCATGGCGGAAGATCCTGGGAGTGAATGAAAATCCGTTGCAAAGGAGACTCCCGTGAATAATAAGAGATTTGTCAAAATCAATAATACGTGTTTTTTCATGGTTCTGTTTTTTTTTGTTTTCAGTGTATTTTCCCGCACGAATCATCCGGCTGCGGTAACCGGGTTGACCTGCATGTTTTGGAAGTCCGGTCCCGACTACCCTGAAACCCGATTCATCAAGCGGTTTTCAGATGTTCAGTGCGATGCGTTTCTCCATGTTCCTCCCGTTTTCGTTCCACACCTGGTTTTTTAACATTAATCAGGTTTAGAGGCAAAAGGTTTAACAATTCACCGGTTTTTTTTTGCTGATCTCCGGATAAAAAGTGTTAACGAAGTAGCAATCACTGTTTTAGAGAAAAGGCTTTGAAATTGTCTCAAAAATTTTTAGTATCTTTGCAACCGAATTCAGTTTTGGGTAAAATTTTGAAGAAAACTATGGAAAAAGTAAAAGTTCTATTTGTTGCGCAGGAGATCACACCCTATTTAAAAGAGACATCCATGAGCCTGATCGGGAGGCATCTCCCTCAGGGAATCCAGGAAAGGGGGAAGGAAATTCGTACCTTCATGCCACGTTTCGGGAACATCAACGAACGTCGCAACCAGCTTCATGAAGTGATCAGGTTATCGGGAATGAACCTGGTGATCAATGATGCCGACCACCCCCTGATCATTAAAGTTGCTTCTATTCAACAGGCCCGGATGCAGATCTATTTCATCGACAACGAAGATTACTTTTACCGGAAATTCACTTTCCGGGATAAAGGCAACAAATTTTTCGTTGACAACGACGAGCGGACCATCTTCTTTGCCCGCGGGGTGCTTGAGACAGTGAAGAAATTGAGCTGGAGGCCGGATATTGTCCACTGTCATGGCTGGATGACAAGCCTGCTCCCCTTGTACATTAAAAAAGCCTTTAAAGACAATCCCCTGTTCACTGAATCGAAGGTGATCGTTTCTCTTTACAATGACGACTTCTCCGAGATGTTTCACAAGGATTTCGGCGCAAAACTCAAGCTGAACGGGATCACAACGAAAGACCTTAAACACTACAAGACGCCATCTTACGTTAGTATTATGAAAACAGCCATCGATTTTGCCGATGGACTCATCCTGGGATCACCCGATATAAATCCGGAATTGCTTGATTATGTCAGAGAATCGGAAAAACCGTTGCTTGAAAACCAGCCGATGGACAACTATATTGATGCCTACTCTGATTTCTATGATGAGATCCTGGTAACAGAAACGATCACTGTTGAGTAATATTCATCCTTAAACTCCGGCACTTGAAATCACTTCCCACACTTGTGTTTCGATCCATCTGGATTGGTCTACTGATTTCGCTCCTGGTTGTTTCCTGTAACAAAGACCCTTATGAGCTGGGGGTCGATCTCGTTCCCCCTACCGATACTCTTTATGTAGGGGTCATTGATACTATCACGGTTGAGGCTTATTCGGAACTTGAGGATTCAATCCGGACGGATGAGTTGAGCGCCCTGGTTCTTGGATCGGTGCTGGATCCTGTCTTCGGCAAGACAACGGCCAGTTTTTACACACAATGCCTGATCACTTCGGAAGATGTGAATTTCGGGACCAACCCGCAGCTTGATTCCCTGGTTCTGATGCTTCAGTATTCCAGTGTTTACGGGGATACAAATTCACTGCTGCAGGTTCGTGTTTTTGAGGTGAGCGAGGATTTGGAGATTGATTCGAGCTACTACTCCAACCAGTCGGCGCAAACCTATGGATTGGAACTGGCGAACATCACGTTCTTACCCCGGCCTCACGATAGCGTGAGTGTTTTCGGCGTGAAACAGGCTCCACATCTTCGGATCAACCTTTCAAACCAGACCAAATACCTTGGCAACAAGATCCTGGATGCCCCCGAAGATGTCTTTTCTTCCTATTCTGAATTCATCAAATTCATCAAGGGACTTTATGTGGAAGCGATCCCGGTGAATTCACGCGGCGCCATCATCAATTTTGAGGCATCGGATGATCTCTCCAAACTCGTTCTCTATTTTCACAACGACAACCAGGGCGATTCACTTTACTTCGAGATGCCGATCAATGATTACGGCGCCCGTTTCAACACGTATGACCATCACGGATACCTTGAAGCCAGTCCCGATTTTAAACAGCAGGTATTGTACAATGATACCAACCTGGGAAAGAACCAGCTTTTTCTGCAGACCATGGCCGGAGTCAAGGTCAGGCTGAGGTTGCCGTATATCAAGGACTTGAAGAACCTTGGCTCCATTGCGATCAACAATGCGGTGCTGACCTTCACCAATCCCAGCTCCGACACCACCTGGTCGCCTCCATCCTCCCTGGCCATCTATAAGGTGGACTCCACGGGAAAACTGGGCCTGTTGACAGATGCGAGTGAGTCCTCAAGCTATTTCGGGGGAAGCTACAATACCGACGACAGAACCTACTGGTTCCGGATCACGCGCCACATCCAGCGGTTGCTGATCTACGACACCCTGACCAACTATGACCTCTGTGTTTATGCTGCAAGCCCGCTCATCCGTTCCCCTTTTACAAACCGTGTGGTCCTTTATGGAACAGACCCCTTTTATAGCCCATCTCCCGGAGATCAATTGCACTTGCATATCACCTATACAAAGAAGTAGTTGTTACGCTATTTAATTCCCCTGTTTTAGCTTACATTTGTAGCAATTATCTAAACAAATCAGGTTATGTGTGGAATAGTGGCATACATGGGGCCCAGGGAGGCGTTCCCGGTTCTTATGAAAGGATTGCACCGGCTTGAGTATCGCGGTTACGACAGCGCCGGTGTTTGTATGTTGAACAATGATCTGAATATCTATAAATGCCAAGGGAAGGTTTCCGACCTTGAAGAGCATGTCCGTGGCAAGGATGTCTCGGGAAACATCGGGATGGCACATACCCGCTGGGCGACACATGGAGAACCCAACCAGGTCAATGCACACCCGCACTTTTCCCAGAATAAGAGCCTGGCCATCATTCACAATGGTATCATAGAGAATTACGCGGCCTTACGCAGCGAGCTGATCAACCGGGGATACACCTTTGCCAGTGATACCGACACGGAGGTGCTGATCCACCTGATTGAAGATATTAAGACCAATGAGAAAGTGCCGTTGCAGGAGGCGGTCAGGATTGCCCTTAACCAGGTGATCGGCGCCTATGCCATCGTCGTTCTTTCAAAGGCAAATCCCAACAAGATCATCGCTGCCCGCAAAGGGAGCCCCATGGTGGTTGGGATCGGACAGAATGAGTATATTATCGCTTCCGATGCCACACCGATCATCGAATATACCGATAATGTGGTTTTCCTTGATGATGAAGAGATCGTTATCATCCGGAGGAACGAGAAGATCAAGATCCTTACGATAAAAAACCGCGAAATAACTCCTTATATCCAAAAACTGAAATTAAGTCTCAGTGCAATTGAAAAAGGCGGTTTTGATCATTTCATGCTGAAAGAGATCTTTGAACAACCACGATCGATTTTTGACAGTATGCGGGGCCGGCTGCATCTCGACCAGGGGTTGGTCACTCTGGGGGGGATACGGGATTACGAACAGAAGCTTCTCAACGCCAAACGGATCATCATCACTGCCGCCGGCACCTCCTGGCATGCCGGCCTGGTTGGGGAATACCTGATTGAGGATCTTGCCAGGATCCCGGCTGAGGTGGAATATTCATCCGAGTTTCGCTACCGCAACCCGGTCATTTCCGAAGAGGATGTCCTGATCGCCATTTCGCAGTCGGGAGAGACGGCCGACACACTGGCGGCAATTGAACTTGCCAAATCCAAAGGAGCCACCGTCCTGGGGATCTGTAATGTGGTTGGTTCCTCGATCGCACGAGCAACCCATGCCGGAGTGTATACCCATGCCGGACCTGAGATCGGGGTGGCATCCACCAAAGCATTCACCGCCCAGGTGGCTGTGCTCACCCTGCTGGCCATGCTTCTGGCTCAACGCAAAGGGACCGTACCCCGGTCACATTTCCAGAGACTGCTGACTGAACTCTTCACAATCCCCGATAAGGTGGAACAGACCCTTAAATTAAATGACCAGGTAAAGGAGATCGCCCGGATCTATAAGCATGCCAACAATGCCCTCTACCTTGGCCGGGGATTCAACTTTCCTGTAGCCTTGGAAGGGGCTCTGAAACTGAAGGAAATTTCCTACATCCATGCAGAAGGCTATCCCGCTGCCGAGATGAAACACGGACCTATCGCCCTGATCGACGACCAGATGCCGGTTTTTGTGATCGCTACACGCAGAGGTACCTACGAAAAGGTGATCAGCAACATCCAGGAGGTAAAGGCAAGAAAAGGAAAGATCATCGCCATCGTGAATGAAGGGGATGAAACGGTTAAAAAACTGGCCGATCACACCATTGAAATCCCCGAAACCGAAGAGATCCTGGTACCGCTGATCGCCACCATTCCCCTCCAGCTCTTATCCTACCATATGGCAGTAATGCGGGGTTGCAACGTCGATCAACCCCGCAATCTGGCAAAATCGGTCACGGTAGAGTAGAATTCAATAAAACCATTCCATCCCTCCCGGACGTTGCTGACCTTCGAAAACGTTAATTATTGGCTGATTTATAGCCTTTGATCAGGATCGGATAGAGGTTTACGATCAACCCCATCGATTTGCATTTGTTGATCACCTCATTCAGCGTATGGGTCGATAATGGTCCTTCCAATGGTGGGGCATCGCCAATCACAAGCATCATCCTTTTTGAGGAGGAGCTCCAGTTCAAATAGTCAACAGTCTGATAGATCCCATCATACACTGATTCGGGGGTATCCCCTCCGCCATATACATAGATATCGTTAATAAATGTTCTGACGGTGCTGTATGACGTGGTGAAGGGCGTGTAGTTATACCAGCCTGTCGGATCTTCATTGGCATCATTGTAGACAGCGGCTGCCAGCCTGGTGCTGGACGGAAGGATATCGATGATGTCCTGAACCGCTGCTTTCACCTCTGCAATGTCATCCCACATGCTGTAAGTGTCGTCAATCAGGAAAACCAGGTCGGTTCCGGAGTGGGCATTGTCCATGATGACCTCCATGATGATACCGGGGACCTGACTGGCAGAGGTAGCGTCGTAACGCCTTCCATTGGTATAGTCGGCAAGAGCCGTAAAGGCTTCATCCGCCGTGAGCATGGTGGTTTCACCCATAATTGGCGTACTCATCTCCGTTGTCTCATCACCCCGGTAAGCAACGATTCGGTAAAAATAGTACGAACCTGAGAATACGTCCAGATCTTCATAGCTAACGGAGGAGACTGTAGCGATCAGGTGATAACTCAGATTTGCTGGATTGACCGACAGGGAAGGGTCCGCATCTGTCCTGTAGATAAAATAGCCGTCGGCATCTTCCACGGCACCCCAGGTGATGACAATCTTCAGCGCATAGGTATCGCTGGTTGTGACACTGGTGGGAATAGTCAGTTGCACTGTTTTCTTACAGGAGAGGGTAAAAAAGAGAGCAACGGCCAAGAGCCCGACAAAAAAAGAGAGTTTTTTCATAAGCTGTAAATTTTGAAAAGGTTAATACCAAATTATTAGGATGATCATGTCTGAATATACTGATGATTCAAAAACGATATCATCCGTTTAGGTGATAAAAGTAAGTAATATCTCTCCGATCTCCAAATATTATTCTGAAATACCGCTGGAAAACGAATCAGAGGCGTGTAAGGATTGCCAAGTTTTAATTAGGTGCTTTTCCGGTATTCATTAGAAACCCTGTTCCCATAAAGGGTCGTTAAAACAAATTAAAGGCGCCCGGCAACCGCATCCCAATCCACCAGCTTCCAGAAGTCGGCAATGTAATCGGGGCGGGCGTTCATTTTATCCAGGTAATAGGCATGTTCCCAGACATCACAGGTCAGCAGGGGCTTGATCCCGGCACGAAGGGGATTCCCGGCATTGCTCTCCTGCGTGATCTCCAGGGTGCCATCCGGTTTTTTCACCAGCCAGGCCCAGCCTGAACCAAAGAGGGTAGCGGCAGCACCGGAGAACTTCTCCTTGAATTCGGAAATGGAACCAAAGGATTTGGTCAAGAGATCAAACAGTTCACCCGAAGGTTCCCCTCCTCCCTGCGGCTTCATGCAGTGCCAGTAAAAGGTATGGTTCCATACCTGGGCCCCGTTGTTGAAGATGCCGCCGGAAGCGGAACGGATGATCTCCTCAAGGGATTTATTTTCGAATTCAGTACCTGGGATCAGTTTATTCAGGTTATTCACATAGGCCTGGTGATGCTTGCCATAGTGAAATTCAAGCGTGCGCTTTGAGATATATGGCTCCAGCGCTTCCATTGCGTAAGGCAATTTAGGCAGTTCATGTACCATGATAGTATGTTTTAATATTGATTGTTAACAAGGCAAAGATACATCATTTTTTGCTATTTAGAATAATTATAAACTAATTATTTTCTTTCAGGATCTCCTTGCCTTTTTGAAATACAGGGTCAATGGAGTTGAGCAAGGGGAAAAACCCTTCATTATCCAGGATGTTCCGGCCGATATAAGCCTTCAGCATCACTCTGGCCCGATCATCGGCCAGCCGAAGATCCCCGCTCCCGTGTTTCACCCCAAGGCTGTCTGCAAACGCGATCATATCGCGAAACATCCTATCGGAGACAATAAATTGCTGGTCAAACTCGGTAAATGTCTTGAAACGGCTTAACTCTTTCCGGTGGCGGTCGGTGTAATCGAAGGCAAAGCGGTAAAGAAGACCCTTGTTGATGAGTTGGGTATAATAGGCAAGATCTTCATTTCGCTCCATGGGGACGAACACATCGGGAATGATCCCTCCACCGCCGTAGACCACTTTCCCCCCGGGTGTCGTATATTTCAGTGAATCCGCAAGCTTTATGCTGTCGGCATTTTCGAGTTCACCGTTTGCCACCCGGTGCATGTAATCCATGTAATAATCCTCCATGCTTTCATTCTCATAGGGTTTCTGGATGCACCTTCCGGTTGGGGTGTAATACCTGGCAACGGTCAGCCGTATCGCCGAACCATCCTTCAGGTTCAGCTGCTCCTGAACCAGCCCCTTCCCAAACGAACGCCGGCCGATGATGGTGCCCCGGTCGTTATCCTGGACAGCGCCGGCCACGATCTCAGCGGCGGAGGCCGACCATTCATCGATCAGTACAACCAGTTCCCCTGTTTTGAACAGGCCGCTTCCATCGGCATAGTACATCTCTTTCGGGTGATGGATCCCGCTGGTGTAGACAATGAGATCCCCTTTCTTCAATAACTCGTTCGACACATTCACCGCTGCTTGCAGGTATCCTCCCGTATTCCCCTGAAGGTCGAGGATCAGTTTGTCCATTCCGGCATCAACCAGCTCCGACAAAGCCATGTGAAACTCATCGGAGGTAGTGGCAGAGAAGTTGTTCAGCCGGATGTATCCGATGCCCGTCGATATCATGTAGGCGATATCGAGACTGTAGGTCGGGATGACATCCCGCACAATGGTGAATTCAATCAGTTTGGGAGTCCCTCTCCTGAACACAGAGATGTCGACGGTCGTCCCGCTTGGTCCTTTCAGCAATCGCATGACATCCGTGGTGGTGAGTTTCTTGCCGGCCACGTTCTCCCCGTTGACCTTCACGATCCGGTCCCCGGCCTTCACCCCTACCTGTTCCGACGGTCCTCCAGCGATGGGATTGATGACGGTTATCGTATCCCCTTCCATCCTGAAAGAGACCCCAATCCCTTCGAAACTCCCCAGCAGCGGATCGGTGACAGCGTGAAACTCACTGGCCGGAATGTACATGGAGTGGGGATCCAGCTTTTCCATCAACCCGGTGACGGATTTCTCCTCCAGGGTGTTCCTGCTGATGGTATCTACATAATTTTCTTCGATATACTGAATCGCATTTTCCACCTTGTCGGGCTTCCCCGAAAGGGAGGGGGTAACGCCTCCGGTAAACCTGCCGATGACAAGACCCAGTATGATTCCCACCGACAACACCACGGCAAGGAGAAGAGGCAAATAATAGGATGAACGAGAAGAACCCATTTTGATTGATGATTTTAACTATCCGGTTTATGTTCTTGTTTTAATGAAAGCATAGTCGATCACCACAGCCAGCACGGCCCCGGCGAGGTAACACAGAAAGTCGGTCCAGATAAAGGTATTGCCGAGTACAAGTGCCCCCACGGTGGTTTGCCTGATCCCGTCAATCCAGGGTGCGTGGTAGAGTTGGGAGAACTCAGTCAGGGCTGCGAGGATCAGGGTCAGGACAAACCGGAAGCTGAAGGTACGTTTCAGGGAGAAGATGGCGATCACGAAATAGAGTGCCACGGCCCACAGGGTGTCTCCGGCGTAACGGCCCACCAAGTCGGGAAGGAGTGAACCGTATTTTCGGGAAAGGATCCCGAGGATGGTCGCCACGATGATCAGGATGATGTAGTTGAATACCTGACTGAGGTTTTTCGCTTTCATGTGAGAAATAATTGACACTTTTGCAGGACAAAAATAGTGAAAATATGCCTCTTCCCCTGTTTCACCGAAACTTCATCCACCTCCTGCTTTTTACATTTCTCTCTGCATCCTCTATGGCACAAAGCGGAGAAAAACCTTTCGAGAACTCCCGGTTTGATACCATCGAGGGATTTTCCGTTCATTACAGGGTCTGGAATGGGAACCTCGAACACCCTAAGGGGAAAATCCTCTTTATTCATGGTTATGCCGGATCGACCTTTTGCTTCCGTAATCTTTATGACACCCTCGAGGCCCTTGGATATAAAGTGATAGCAGTCGATATCCCGGGGGCGGGATACAGTTCAAGAAGCCTTGATTTCAACCACTCGAACAGTCACCGGGGTAGGTTTCTCTGGAAGCTCCTCGACCATATCGACGCGAAGGATTCCACCGGGTGGATCATAGTCGGTCATTCGATGGGAGGGGGGGCTGCTGAGGCCATGGCGATCCTCAGGCCTGGACAGACCGATTGCCTGATCCTGATTGCCGGTACACTTTTCAGGAAGACCAACAACGTGGGCAATACCTTTCTTTTTATGGTTCGCCAAAAACAGGTGAAAAAGATCCTTGTATCCTATGCCGACAAAAACATCATCACGTACAAGCGATTTTATAAGCTGCTGAAAAGCGGCTATGGGAGGATCCCCGATTCAACAGAGGTGATGGGGTATTTCAAACCGCTTGAGCAGGAGGGATCAGCGGAGGCATTGATCAATATCTATGTCAACAACAGGGAAAGGGAAGATCTGGATGCCAGGGAATTGTCAACCGTTCCGGTATATGCCATCTGGGGCACACGCGACAAATGGATCCCCCTGAGGTCGGCCCGGATCTATTTTGGAGCCTTCCCGATTTTCGGTTTGGTCAAAATAAAAGGGGCGGGACACATGCCGATGGAGACGCACATCAAGCAATTCCTCCCGCCCTTTTTGCAATTGATTGATTAGCCAGGCAAGGCGCGGATTCCCGATCCCGGTCACTTTTTCTTTTCCTCTTGCTGGCTTTGTTCTTCCTTTTCCTTCATCTGGATTTGCAGTTGTTTTTGATACTGCTCCTCTTTTTTCAGCTGGGCCTCTTTCTTTTGCTGGTCCTGTTCCTGCTGTTGCTTGTACTGCTCCTCCTTTTCTTTCTCTTTGGAGTTATCCAGTGTGAATTTGATGGGCAGGGTGTATTGCACCCTCACCGGTTTGCCTTTGTTCTGGCCGGGCTTCCAGGGAGCCATCTGACTGATGACCCTGACAGCCTCTTCATCGCACCCCGATCCGATCCCTTTGAGGACTTTTACATTGGTGATGGCTCCGTTCTTTTCGATAATATAACTGACGAAGACGGTTCCCATCACTTTGTCTTTCTTGGCTTTATCAGGGTAATGGATGCTTTTACCCAGATATTCATAGAAAGCCTGGTCTCCACCCGGAAATTCAGGACTCTTTTCAACCTTTTGGTAAATGGAATCATCCCCCTGCGTGGGCATGGGGAGAGAAGTGGTTCCTGCAGCCAGAATGGTTTCCGGTGTATTGGATTGCATTACACCCGGATCGGTCACGTAAATGGCCGATGCAGTGGAAAGAAAGAACATGGAAAGGGCCATGACAGGAATGGCCAGGAGGTACTTCATCCGGGCAATGGCCCTGGATCTTGATTTGGTCATCATAATGATTCGTTTTTGGATAAGTGAAACATTGAAATTGGTGGTCAGATTGTTAATGGGTCTGCCCAGTGTATAATTGAATATCAATTGCTGGTAATCGGCCTGCCGGATTCCTTCCCTGATCACACCCTCGTCAGCTAAAAACTCATGCAGACTCCTGACCGACCGTTGGAACAGCCAGGCGAAAGGATTGAACCACTGGATAATGGTGAGAAGTTCCACCAGGATCAGATCAATCGAATGCCATTGGCGAACATGTACCAGTTCGTGTTGCAGGATGGCACCCATGTGTTCAGTATCAGGCTCTTTTCGTATAAAGATCAGGTTAAAGAAGGAAAAAGGGGCCAACCCTTTATCAAGGAAGACAAATTTTACCCGGTCTCGCCGGATGATCCCGTTCCTGCGGATAACAACCTGAAGTTGTATGATCTGGATGAAAAACCGGAGGCTGAAGATGATCACTCCTGCAAGATAAATGATCCCGGCCGTTTCCAGCCAGTTGAGATGAAAGGTGGTTAACGAATCCACTTTTTCAGGGGTGATCAGCACGGGGTCCAGAAAGACCATCATCGATGTCATCATGGCAGGGGTTTGCAGGCGGATAGGGATCAGGGGAAGGACCATAGAGAAGAGCAACACCAGGATGAGGTAAATCCGGTTGACCATAAAGAACGTGTCTTTTCTCAGGAGGAGCAGATAGATCAGGTACAACGCCGACAGGCAGACCGACGACTGGATCAGGTAATTAACCAAGTGGGTCATGGCTTCCGGATGTTTGTTTATCAATTTGTTCGTTGATCAGTTTCCGGATCGCTTCCAGTTCTTCCAGGCTCAGGTTCTCCTCTTTGGTGAAGAAAGAGGCCAATGAGCGATAGGAATTTCCAAAGTAGTTTGTAACCATGTTCCGGAAATAGGATTTCGTATATTCTTTTTTGGAGATGACGGGAAAGTATACATGTGTCCTGCCATAGGCTTTATGTTCGATAAACCCTTTCTGTTCCAGGATGCGGATGATGGTCGACACCGTATTGTACGCAGGTTTAGGCTCCGGGAACCGTTCCAGGAAATCGTGTACGACTCCTTCTCCCAGTTCCCAGAGGATCTGCATGACCTCCTCCTCGGCCCGGGTAAGTTCTCTGACTGTCTCGTCCGAATGATTTTCCCTTCGTTTTGCCATGAGTGGTTGGTTTTTAGGTTTGAGATAGATGCTGACAAATATATAACTAAAAATATAGTTATGCAACTAAAAGATTAAGTGTTCATCGAGTTATACAGTCTGTTCATCGAAAATTAACAGCCGGAGCATGAATCTGTTCAGGAAACGAATAAAAAAAGGAGGCTGGTCCCTGATGGGAACAACCTCCTGGTGGGTTCAGAGAAAAAGGGACTGCTTTATTTAGCAGCGTTCATTTTATCGAGGACATCCATCACTTCACGAACGGCACTGGCCGAGGCGTGAACCAGGCCCATTTCCTCTTCGTTCAGTTTCAGTTCAATGATCTTTTCGATCCCGTTTTTGCCGAGTTTAACGGGAGCGCCCAGATAGATGTCTTTCAGGCCATATTGTCCTTCGAGCCATACACAGCAGGGGAAGATCCTCTTCTGGTCTTTCACAATCGCTTCCACTATCTGTGCGGCTGCTACGCCGGGAGCATACCAGGCTGAAGTGCCCAGCAGGTTGACAATTTCCGTTCCGCCATTTCTGGTCCGGGTAACGATGGCATCCAGCTTATCCTTCTCGATCAGCTCCGTCACGGGAATCCCGCCTACGGTTGTATACCGTGGCAGCGGGACCATGGTCGGGCCATGGCCTCCCATCAGGATGGACTGGATATCCTTTGGGGAGCAGTCGAGGGCTTCAGCCAGGAAGGCCCCATAGCGGGCCGTATCCAGGATTCCTGCCATTCCGAACACTTTTGAAGAATCCACCTTTGCCGTCAGATAGGCACAATAGGTCATGACATCCAGTGGATTGGAGACCACGATCAGGATGGTATCAGGAGAGTACTTCATGATATTCTCCGTGCAGGTCTGTACGATGCCGGCATTGATGGAGATCAGATCGTCGCGCGACATTCCGGGTTTTCTGGGAACACCGGCGGTGAGCACCACCACTTCTGAACCGGCCGTCTTGCTGTAATCATTGGTATATCCAACAACTCTGGTATCGAACTGTTCCACCGGGGACATCTGCCACATATCCAGTGCCTTCCCTTCGGCCAGGTTCTCTTTGACATCGATCAGCACCACTTCATTGACGATGTCTTTATGCGCGATCGCATCGGCGCAGGTGGCACCAACCAGCCCTGCGCCTACTACTGTTACTTTCATATGTTATCTGTTTTTATCGTTAATGATTAGATCCCAATTTTTTTCTTGTATCCTTCGAGAGTGAACGATGAGGGTCGTTCGATGTTCAGCCCGATGGCACGGTCCCAAAGCAGGGAGGCCAACACGCCGAGTGCCCTGGAAACACCGAAGAGTACGGTGTAGAAGGGAGCCTCATTGATGTTGTAGTGCTGCAACAGGGAGCCGGAATAAGCATCCACATTTGGCCATGGGTTTTTGATCTTTCCGATGGATCCAAGGATCGGAGGCACCACCTCATACAGGTCGTCGACAATCTGAATGAAGGAATCCCCCTTGCAGTATTTGGAAGCAAACTCACGCTGCGCCATGTAACGGGGGTCGGTCTTCCTCAGAACGGCGTGCCCGTAACCCGGAATGACCCGTCCGGCCGAAAGGGTGTCTTCGCAGAATTTCTGGATCTGATCTTTGGTCGGTGTTTCTGTTCCGATCTCTTTGATCATGTCGCGGATCCAGGCGACCACCTCCTGGTTCGCATAGCCATGAAGGGGGCCGGCGAGGCCAAGCATACCGGCTGCATAGGCGTAGAAGGAGTTGCTCAGGGCTGATCCGACCAGGTGTGTGGCATGTGCCGAAACGTTTCCGCCTTCGTGGTCGGCATGAATGGTGAGGTACAACCTGAAAAGTTTATAGATCTCGGGATCGTCGAAGCCCATCATGTGCGCCAGGTTGGCAGACCAGTCAAGGTTGGGATCGGCCGGAATATGGTTTCCTTTATGATAATGCTTCCGGTAAATGTACGCGGCAATCAGAGGCAACCTGGCCAGGAAGTTCATCACATCCTCGTAGGTTGAATCCCAGTAGTCTTTCTTTCCGGCTCCGGCGTTGTAAGCCTTAACGAATTCAGAGTCGTTGGAAAGGGCGATGATCCCGATAGCGAAATCTGCCATGGGAGCAGTGTCGGGAGGGGTGGCGTCTAGGATTTTCTTGACATAATCGGGAAGCACGGCACGCTTCTTCCAATCCGCCTCCAGCTCCTTGACATCCTCCATCGTGGGAAGCTCATCCACCATCATCAGGTAAAACAACCCTTCGGGCAACGGTTCATCATCGGCACTGAGTTTGGGAAGTTTTTCCTGGAGTTCGGGGATGGAATAGCCCCTGAAACGGATTCCCTCCTGAGGGTCAAGCTTCGAGGTAAGGGTGAGCAGGACAGGCAGTCCTTTCATCCCGCTGATCATCGATTCGATAGTGACTTTCCCTATCTCCGTTTCTCCATGCTCCTTCAGCAATGTCTTTACCTCTGTGGCCACAGGCACTGCTTTTTCAGCAAATTTCTTTTTAAGTGAGCTCATAATGCAAAATTTTAATGATTATTATGTGAAATGAATTAAGTCCATATTCCATTCAAAAATAGTGAATAGATTAACAGAAAGCAATTATTTTCCTCATTTTTAATCTGTTAGTTAATTCACAAGTAAGTAAAAACGATGTTTTACAAAGCGCATATATCATATGAACAAATGTAGATGTAAAAATACAAACAATCGGATAAACGGACAAAGAAATGTGAAAAGTATATCAGTACCCCACTTTATCTGGAACTCTTGTATCTTTGCCAAAACTCAGATACAATTCCTTTGGAGCACGATGTAACGGAACATAAAACCCATCAAATCAGATCGAAAGGAGAGTTTGAAGTGTTGTTCAACACCTTCTACAGCTCTCTCTGCTCTTATGCCAACGGATTTCTGAATGATCTGGATGCATCCGAAGAGGTGGTTCAGGAGGTGATGTTCAAGATCTGGGTCCATCGCGAACGTTTGGTGATCACCTCATCGGTGAGGAGTTACCTTTTCAGGGCTGTACGCAACGGATGCCTCAACCTGATGAAGCATATCACTATCCGGGAGGAATACAAATCATATAAGGAGAGGGAGGATTCAACGCTTCAGCGTTCTCACGAAGAGGAGATGATGGTTACGGAGCTGGAGATAAAAATCCGCGAAGCGATCGACCGGCTGCCGCTGGAACGCCGGAGAGTATTCATCCTGAGCCGGTATGATGGCTTGACCTATCGTGAGATCGCAGAAAAGATGGGAATTTCAGTTAAAACGGTCGAAAACCAGATGGGCAGTGCACTGAGGTTTTTGCGTGAAGAGCTGGCTGAATACCTGCCACTTTTTTTATGGCTGTTTTATTTCATGGAAAATTGAAACCTGATAGGGGTATGGGCATGGAGAGTTGTCTTTTTAATGTCATCAGATGAACCAAAACGATCATATTGAGGAACAATTACTTTTACAATACCTGCTCGGGAAGGCTGATCCGGTAGATCAGAGGAAGATAGGGGAGTGGTTGAATAAAAGTGAAGCCAACCGGAAAAAGCTGGAGCGGCTGGAGGTATTGTGGCTGGAGACGGGCAAGCTTGTCCCGCCGCCTGTGGCGGTGGATACGGCAGCGGCCTGGAAACGTTTCGATAAGCGGATTGAAGCCCTGGATGACACAGCTTCCGGAAACGGAGGCAGGATTCTGCGGATGCGCACCCTGAGCTGGGTGGCGGGGATCGCGGCCGTTCTCATGCTCGCATTGGGTTTCTGGTGGTTTGGCCTGTTCTCTCCGGAAGAGGAATTCAAGGTATTTGCCAGTATGGAGGAGGTGGTCACCGATACCCTGCCTGATGGTTCCGTGGTGACGCTCAACCGGAATTCCAGCCTGGTCTATCCCGGCCAATTCACCTCCGGAAAGAGGGAAGTCACCCTGCTGGGGGAAGCCTTCTTTCAGGTGACCCCCGATCCTGCTAACCCATTTGTTGTGCAGGCCGGAAAAGCGGGAATCCGGGTAACGGGGACCTCCTTCGATGTGAAAGCCTATCCTGACGAGGGGGTCGAGGTGACGGTGAGCACCGGGGAGGTGAAACTGTTCCGCATCCATCAGCAAACAGGGGATTCGGCATCCGTCACCCTTACCGCCGGAATGAAAGGAGCGCTCGCAGTTGATTCGGAGCAACCGGCAGTGGATCCCGAACAGGGGCCTGATGATCTGTTCTGGATGAACGGAACACTGGAATTCAGACAAATACAATTATCTGAGGTGGTGGAGATTCTCTCTAAAAATTACCATGTGGCGATCCAACTCTCCGGAGAGGGGATTTCCTCCTGCCGGCTGACGGCCAGCTTCACCGGGGAACCGATCGAACTGATCCTTCAGGTGATTTCCGACACCTTCGGCATGACGCTTGACACGAGCAACGGGATTTATCGGCTGAGTGGCAATGGATGTGGTGAAACAATTAACTAAGCGCATCGGCTTCCTCACGGTGGCTGCGTTGCTGGGCCTCCAGGCCGTTGGCCAGAGAAGCCACCTCTCTACCAAGATCACACTCTCCTATAGCTCCATCCCCCTCTATGATGCCCTGGATGAGATCTCCCGGATCGGGAACTTCAGTTTTTCCTACAATGCGGATCTGATCAACGGCGATAGCCTCGTCTCCATCGACGTGAACAACGAAAAGGTGGGATCGGTGCTGGAACACCTGCTTGGGGAGAATATCCGGAACAAGGAGGTGGGGAACCATGTGATCCTGATCCAGTCGTCACACCGGGAAACGCAAGGCGTATCAGGACAAAAAACCGAATACCTGATCCAGGGATATATTGAGGATGGCCTGACGGGGCATCAACTGAAAGACGCAACGGTGTATGAGGTTTCAAGGAGAAAGGCGATCCTGAGCGACATTCGCGGCCATTATTCATTTCCTCTTCCGGCGGGGCCGGATATCCAGGGCCTCTATTTTGCCAAGGCAGGTTATGCTGATACGGTGGTGTTTATCCGCCCGGTCAGGGACTACTCCCTCAATGTCACCCTGCATCCTCTGTACGGGAGTCTTTTCCACATTTCATCCCGCCCGGCGGCGTTGCAGGTAAACCTCATCGACAGCATGGCCCTGGTGAACCTGCTGGTCCCGAGAAAAGCCCTGGTCACCTCGGAAAACCTTCAGGTATACGGGACAAGGGCGTTCCAGATCTCGCTGATCCCCTATGTGGGCACTAACTGGATGAACAAGGGATCCTATACCAGCGCGATCTCATTCAATCTCCTGGCCGGCTATTCCGGTGGCGTGAACGGGTTTGAACTGGGAGGACTGGTCAATATCGTACGGCGGGATGTGCGTGGGCTCCAGATAGGAGGCCTGGCAAACATTGTGGGCAAAAATACACTGGGTGTTCAGGTTGGTGGATTGTTCAATGTGAACCTCGGCCATTTCAAGGGGCTCCAGCTATCGGGTCTGATGAACTATCAACGGGATACGCTGACCGGAACCCAGATCGCAGGATTGTGCAATTACCTTGAAGGGAAAATGCAGGGTCTTCAGTTGGGCGGATTGACCAATATCACCACAGGCCATGCCGATGGATGGCAGGTTAGCGGGTTGGCCAACATCGCGTTCAAGGATGTGAGCCAGGCCCAGGTCGGCGGTCTGGTCAATTACGGAAGACATGTCTACGGAATCCAGCTGTCCGGCCTCGTGAACATCGCCAAGGGCAATGTTACCGGACTTCAGATCGGCGGGCTTGTCAACTATGCCCGATCGGTAGCAGGGCTTCAACTTGGGGCCGTCAACATCTCGAAAGAGATCGAGACAGGGGTGCCGGTCGGCTTTTTCAGTTACGTGCATAAAGGAGGGCTGCACCGGTTCGAATTCTACGCCGATGAGGTGTTTTACGGGAATGTTGCGTTCAAATCGGGTACCAACCGGTTTTACAATATCTACCAGGTTGGGGTCGGAAATTCATGGATGATCAACTATATGTATGGTATCGGAACCTGTTTCATCTTCAGCCCGGCCCTCTCCATGGATATCAGCATCATCTCGGGCCTGGTCTTCTCCACCACCCCGAGCCTGGCGCTTCACGGAACCCTGACCAAACTGCTGCCCGCTCTCGAATACCGATTCAAAAAACACCTGGCCCTATTCGGTGGCCCCACCTATAACTTATATGCATTCGATGAAACGCGAACCTTTAAGCCCGACGGAATCGCCCCGTATACCTTCTTTGACCAGGTGAAGGGTTACCAGCGGATCCAGATGTGGATCGGCGGAACGGTAGGGATCAGGTTCTGAAACGAACCGTTAAGGTGTGTAAATATTGGTCTCATTCCGGTATCCGGCGTCGGTGTTGATATACCAGTCGGGGTAACTCACGTCGCCCGATTCGGCCCACTCAGTGAAATGGAGGTAGGCCGTATTGATCGCATTAAATTCGGTGGCCCACGAGAAGGAGAACGGGAAGTCAAGCGCCCATGGCAGCAGGTTGGCTGACTTGTAGTAGTCATCCGTTGCCGGCACGCTGGCGTCATCCCCGGTCCCGAAATAGTCGGTGTTCATCAGGCCCGTGGGGGTGTAATCCAGCAGGTGCAGTTCGCGGCCACGGGTCTGTTCAATGAACAGGAACGGGTTCCAGGTGGTGAGCGAGAAATCTGCTGCTGTAAAGGGACCGCCCCCGGTCACCTCGATGTGGATAACCACCGAATCCTCGCTGGCTGAGGAGCCTCCGGTGATGGTGTTGTAGATCCCCGGCATCAGGTCATAGGTATCGTCGAATGCGATCACCACCGGGTTGGTCTGACCTGTTTCCAGGTGGGTTGTTCCGTCGATGGTGATGATGCCTTGCGTGTGAGAGTACCCGGTCACCTCCACGTTGGTCAGGATCCCTTCATCCGCATCCGGCAACTCAAACCCGAACCCATTGTGCAGGGCAGCCCCGTTGGCCCGGGCGATGAAGGTGGCATAGATCTCAACCACTTCGTTGGAAGCATTGGTCACTGTCATGAACCGGTATCCCAGCACCAGGTCGTTGAAGTCGTAGTCGCCATAGTTCGGCCAGATGTCTTCAAACACCAGGGTTCCGTAATCATCTGCAGGCTGGTAATTGTCGTATGCCCGGGTGGCATCAAAGACATAGTCGTCGTTCATGTCGGTCACGCCATCCCCGTCGCTGTCCCACACGTTGACATATTCGATTCACGTGCATATGTGGATGTAGGCGTCGTAATTATGACTGGTTTCGTCGTATGCCGTGGTTCCTGTTGCCTCGTCCATACGCCAGCATGCCAATAGGTTGGCGGTTGAACCGGCGATGAGTTTATTGTAAGTGGTGGCGATCTCAGCGCCGGTACGTGCAACCGACCAGATTCGCACCTCATCCATATAGCCCGCCCAGGGTTCCCAGGGATAGGATAGAAAAGCATCTTCGCCATCAAGGGCAGATGATGTCACAGCGGGTATGGTACCTGTAAATGCCAGGACTTTCTCGGTACTGTTGCCGTTCAGGTAGAGCTTCAACCTGTCGGCGTTGGTTACACCTGTCCCGTCATAGACGACAGCCCAATGATACCAGTTATTATCCAAAATTTCAGTGGAATAATTGGCATAGGCGGCATAGGAATCAGATCCGTTGCCAAGGTGAATGTACAGGGTTCCGCCGTTGGTATACACCCGGATATCATTGAATCCAAGAGCGCTTTTATTGAATAGTGTCTTTGTAGCAGGGAGGTCCACATCAGGTTGAACCGCCCACCCTTCAATGGTAAATGCCGAAGCATTGTTCAATTCTGTGATATCCCCCAGGTTCAAATAATCAGAAAGATCAAAAAAGAGGCAGTAGTTGTCCAGGAGAATGCCTTTCAGGGCCGGAAGGGTGACCTGGACATTGGGTCCGGTGAGGGGAACGGTGATCCCGTTTACCAACACCTCCCTGACCACATCCGGGATCGAAAGGGGAATGTCAACGGTAGTTGTACCCGGCTTGATTCGGCATTTGTAGAAGGTCACCGAACCATCAGTGGAGGTCACTTTCACATCTGTGCCGGAAGATCCGGTTATGTGAAAATTAACCGTGTGTGCCATTTTCCAGTCAAACGTTGACGGAACGTTCAGTTCGGTCATCGGTTTGATCTGATCTCCGGATTTTTCTTCAGGTTTCTTGCACTGTGTCAGCGCAAACAGGACTCCCACTGAGAGGAGTAGACGGATCACTTTCATGATGTACTGTTTGGCTTCTTATGACAAATATAGTGCTGTTTTGCATAAGTGCAACAGGTCCCAACCGGCATCTGTTATTACGACCTGTTTATGGGGTTTGTCAGGAAATTTGAAAAAATTCATGGAAATCGCTCCGGACAAGGGATTCTGATTTGTTATCCGCATGGATCCCGAAAATGGGTGTATGCGTTTTGGTCGTAAATGTAGCCGGAAAGTTAGTATCTGTATAAGATTAATCACAAATATTTTTTTCGTGACGGATAGGGGTAGTCCCCTGAACAGCTGTCATCCTTATAAACACAGCCAATCCAAACCAATCTCCCGAGGTAATGAACAAGTTAAAACTCCTTTTACCGATTCTTCTGCTGGCACTGACAGGAACCCTCGCCGCCCAGGACACGGCATCCTCCGAACTCAAGCACCGTGCGATCCAGGTCAGTTTCGTCACCCCGCTGGGGACAAACGGCCTGGACTCATGGTCCGTAATCAATCACTTCTCCCTCAATATCCTAACAGGGTATGCCGGTGGCGTAAGGGGGGCTGAATTCACCGGTCTGGTGAGCGTTCTGAAGGAGGAGTTGAAGGGAGCCCAGTTCGCCGGACTTGGCAACCTGGTCCTTGGTACCACCGATGGCGCCCAGTTTTCCGGGCTTTTCAACATCGGGATTAAAACAACCCGTGCCTGGCAGTTTGCCGGATTCACCAATATCGTGGCCGACACCATGACCGGAACACAGTTTGCGGGATTCGCCAATATCGCTTCAGGAGCAGCCAGGGGTCTTCAGGTCAGTGGATTCGGCAATTATGCCCATGGGAGCGCCGTCACACAGATCACCGGTTTCTCCAATGTGACGGTTGGGAACAACAAGGGACTGCAATTAGCCGGTTTCAGTAATGTTCACAGCCGTAACATGAATGGTGCCCAGATCGCGGGTGCCACGAATATCACCACCGGTCATCTTAAAGGGACTCAGATTTCGGGACTTTTTAACTATGCCCGGAACTTGAAAGGCATCCAGATCGCTCCTTTCAATTATGTGGATTCACTCGAAAAAGGAGTTCCGGTCGGGGTGCTGAGCTTTGTCAGGAACGGCTATATCGGGGTGGAGTTTGCCGCCTCCGAGACCATGTACGGGCTCTTCAGCTTCAAGACCGGCATCCGGAAATTTTACAACATTCTCTCCGTTGGAGCGGCTTACCGGAGCAATATGATCATCTGGGGATGGGGGTACGGCCTCGGAGGGATGATCCCACTTTCTGATAAATGGAATTTCTCTATTGAAGGACTCTGCTACCAGATGAACGAAGGTGAATGGTTCACCAACCGGTTGAACCTGCTCAATAAACTTCAGGCGGCTGCCTCCTGGAAACTCTCCGGATCACTGACCCTGTTCGGCGGGCTCTCCTGGAACGTGACGGTATCCGATATCACGGATGAGTATGGTGATCCCGTCACGGCGCACATTGCCCCCTATTCGCTGTTTGACGAAACGTACGACAATATCAATATCAGGATGTTCCCGGGAATCACAGCCGGGATCAGATTATAATCCCAGGCCGGATAGGGGTATTCAATTCCTTAATTGTCTTTAGATAAATAAACCCAACAGATCAATTCAAATTAAAAATGAAAACAAAAAAAACCATTCTGGCCTTGATGGCCCTGATCGTCGGAATAACCTTCTCCTCCTGTGAAAAAATTAACGGAAAGGGTGACACGGTGAATGAGAGCAGAGGTATAACCGGATATTCCGGGATCAGCCTCTCCATGTCAGCAACGGTCTATTTTTCTCCGGACACCAACTATGCTCTTGAGATCCAGGGACAGCAAAATGTGATCGACCATATCATCACCCAGGTGGAAGGCAATGACCTGGTGATTAAAATGAAACCCGGCGTTCACCTTGGAAACCATGATCCTATCCGGATCTATGTTACGGCTCCGGAAGTCACCAGGATTGATATCAGTGGATCGGGAGATATTTATGTGGATGCTCCCTGGACCGGAGCATTTCTCTCTGTCAACATCAGCGGCAGCGGGAACATTTCCGTTTCCATGATGGTGGCTGAACAGTTCCATGCCGGCATCAGCGGCTCTGGAAATATCAAGGTGATGGGAGGTAATACGGGAAAGACTGACCTGAAGATCAGCGGCAGCGGCAATATTGACATGCGAGAGGTGCAGGCCGGGGAGGTTGAAACCACCACCAGCGGTTCGGGCGACATGTATGTTCATGCGCTGGATATCCTTGACGTGACGATCTCGGGCAGCGGCGACATCTACTACCTGGGCACCCCGGTCATCAATACCCACATCTCCGGCTCGGGAAACCTCAGGCATTTGTAATACAAACCGTTTCGACTCCTGACAGAACAAACTGTGCTAAACCATAAACCAAACACGATGAACCGATACCTCTTTTTGCTGATGCTATGCTGGGGATTCACAACCCTGGCGGCAGTCACACCGGGTGGCGATGATACCTCCTCCCCGGGAACTTCAGCGGCTACAACAGCCTATACTCTCGTCAGGCAGGAGAATGACATTTGTGTCTACACCCGTTGGATCCCGGTCGACGATAGCCGGTCGGCCCGCCAGGTCAAGGTCACCTTCACCATCCATGCCCCGGCCGGCTATGCTTTGCAGGTTTTGCTCGATGATTCCCGCTATGCCGACTGGATGACAGGGACCAGCAAGACCTTCAGGCTCGCCGGCGCCGACTCCCTGCACTGGCATTCCTACATCCGGTACTCCCTCCCCTGGCCTTTGCGGGACCAGGATTGTATCATCCGGAACACCCTGCATAAGCATTCCGTGGACTATTGTGAAGTGATCCTTCATGGCGAACCCGACTTCCTGGCACGGACTGATGGAGTGAACCGGATCGGGCACATGGAGGGCTCGTGGAAGCTGGTCCAGGTTTCATCACAGAAAACCCTCGTGGAATATGTGATCTTTTCGGCACAGCCCTCCTCCTTTCCCAAATGGATCACTGATCCCATCATTCAGGGGAACATGGTACGAACCATGACAGCCTTTAGGGAAGAGGTGGACAAGCGGACCGTAGAGGCGAGGCATGCCTCGCCTCAACAAGCGGACAAGAGAATAGATAAATAATAAAATTAAACAAAATTGATGATCAGTGCGTCATATAAATTCAGTTTAAAATGGTCCGGAGTTAGGGAAAAACTTCTCAGGATTAAAGCAAACCCAAAAAAAATCTCACTGGGATATGCGCTTGGGGTTTTTCTGGGAACCACCCCGTTCATCGGTACAAAGGTGTTCGTAGCCCTCATCCTCACCTCCCTGATGAAATGGAACAGAACCTCCTCCGTCATAGGCGTCTATCATATCAACATACTGACCGCTCCGCTGTTTTATGGTGCGGCTTTTTTCGTCGGCCGGATGCTAGTGGGTGCCGAAGCCTCCTTTACCTTTCCTGATACCTTCTCCCTGCAGGCGATGTACGACGTTTTCTTCGGAAATTCCTCGGTTTTCCTGAGCCTGTTTGTGGGAGGCCTTGTACTCGGAATCCCAATGGCAGCCGGAGCCTATTTTCTGTCCATCACGATCCTTAGAAATTCCGCATTCCAAGGCCCTTCCCCTCTACCTCAAATCCGACATCCAGAATCCACTATCCAATATCCAACATCCGACATCTCCCATCCTGCATCCAGCCCTGTCCTTCCCTCGCCCCCCCTTTTCACCCTGATCACCGGAGCCAGCAGCGGGCTGGGGCGGGAGATGGCGATCGAGTGTGCCGCACAGGGCCGGAACCTGATCCTGGTAGCGTTGCCGGGCAGGAACATGGATGTGTTGTGCCGGTCACTGGAGAGGCAGTTCGGGATCCGCGCGTTGTTCTTTGAACGGGATCTTACCAGCAGTGATGAGATCCACGAGCTGGTGCATGAAATTCTTCCGAAATACCGGGTGAACTTCCTGATCAACAACGCCGGAACCGGCGGAACACTTCCCTTCGGGGAATCATCGACCGAGTATCTCAACCGGATCATCCAGCTGAATATCACCGCCCTGTCGTTGCTCACCCGGCTCCTTCTCTCCGAATTGCAACGGCATGAGGAGTCGTGGATCCTCAATGTCTCGAGCATGGCAGCCTTTGGCCCTATGCCCTTCAAGACCGTCTACCCGGCATCGAAGGCATTCGTAGCCCACTTCTCAAGGAGCCTAGGGGAAGAGCTGAAGGAGACCTCCGTGAAGGTGGCGGTCCTCCATCCCGGACCGATCCTCACCAACCCCGATGTCGTGATCCGGATCATCCGGCAGGGAGCCAACGGAAGAAGGGGGTTGTTGTCGGGCCGTGAGCTGGCACGGAGAGCCATCTCCGGACTGGAAAAGGGGAAACGGACCATCGTTCCCGGCTTTTCAAACAAGCTGAACCGCTTTCTGATGACGGCCATCCCCGACGAATTCCTGGTACCTTTCCTGGCGAGGGTTGTTCAGAAGGAGATCCATGGTGTCAGAAGGGCAGCCTGACCGGGACTCTAAGCATTCTTTTGGTTTTACTATCTTTACAGGGTCAACGATAAAATCGCATTGAGCCATGAAGCGTGTCAGTTTCCGGAGCATCCTGATCTGTTCCATCCTTTGCCTAACACTTGGTTCCTGTAAAAAAAACGACAATACCGGACCATTCTATCTCTTTAAGGTCGGAATCATGGCTGATGCTGCAGGGTTCAATGACCGGGGGTTCAACCAGTCGGCCCTGGCAGGAGTTGCCCAGGCCACTGCGGAGATCCCGATCTATTACGAAGCCCTGATAGGGACTACCGAAGCGGATTTTCAGTCCATCATCGATTATTTCGTACTGAACCAGTTTGACATCATTATTTCGGCCGGATACCTGCCGGCAGATATGATGGTGGCCTCCTCCCTGCTTTATCCGGAAGCCCAGTTCGTGCTGCTGGATGTTCTTCCGGAGGTGCAGCCTGCCAACCTCACCTGTGCGGTGTTTGATGTGGACCAGGCCTCCTTCCCTTGCGGATTCCTGGCTGCCTACTGGGCCTTTGTGAAGGACCCAGGTCAACCGGTGGCCGGTTATGTAGGCGGACCGGCCATCCCGAACATCAACCAGTTCTCTGTGAGTTATATGCATGGGATCGACTATTTTAACAACCTTTACGGATTGAATGTCGGGGTAATGGGTGCCAATACACCCGATTTCAACGATACCCTGCAGGCCGCTCATCTGGCCGACAGCCTGATGCTTGACGGCGCTGATGTGTTGTTCGCCTTTGCCGGGAAAGCCGGAAATGGCGCCTTGTATCAGGTCAAATCGTCGGGAAAATGGGGAATCGGCGTGGATGTGGATCAGTACCTGTCCATCCCGGAGGTGGGCGATATCCTGCTCACCTCCTGCATGAAGGAGATGCAGCAGGTGGTCTATGATATCCTGATGGCATTCAACAACGGAACATTCGTCGGAGGAGAGGTCATCCACGGGGATCTTGCGAACAAAGGAGTCGGACTGGCCCCTTTTCATGATTTCGAATCCCGGATCCCCGATTCCATCAGCAATGAAATCATGAATATCATGACCGGAATTGAAAATGGCACCATCCAAACGGGCTGGTAACAGAATGACTTCAAACATCGACAATCGACAACCGACAACCAACAATGCCTGAACTCGTTCTCGTCACCGGCGCCAATGGCCTTTTAGGAGCAAATATCGTAAGGGAGCTGATCAGGAGGGAATACCGGGTCAGGATCCTGTCGAGGGAAAACAGCGATCTTTCGGCCATTGAAGGGGTGCCCTTTGAACGGGTAAACGGGGAGCTATTGGACCCCGACTCGATTGACCTGGCGGTTCAGGGTTGTGATTTTGTCATCCATTCGGCGGCCAACACCAGCCAGTGGCCCACGGGCTATGAGCAGTATGAGCCGGTGAATGTCACGGGGACCAGGCATGTGATCAGTGCGGTTAAGCGCCATGGGATCCGACGGCTGGTGTTTGTCAGCTCCGCCAATGCCTTCGGGAACGGCACCCGGGAGCAGCCGGGGACGGAACTGAATGAATTTACCGGATTCCGGATCGGCTCGGGCTATATGATCAGCAAATTCGTTGCCCAGCAGATCGTGCTCGAAGAGGTGGAAAAACATCAGCTTCCGGCCATCATCGTGAATCCAACCTTTATGATTGGACCCTTTGACAGTAAGCCCAGCAGCGGGAAGATCATCCAGATGGGAGCCGGGAAGGTGCAGGTATCTCCTCCGGGAGGGAAGAATTTCATCCATGTCAGGGATGCGGCGGTGGCCACCTGCAATGCCCTGACCATGGGCAGAACCGGGGAATGTTATCTGCTGGCCAATCAAAACCTCACCTACAGGGAATTTTATGCACAACTCAATGAGGTCACCGGGAAGCATCCGGTTTCTATCAGAATCCCCGGATGGATCCTACGGTTTGCCGGATTTGCCGGGACACTTTATGAGCGGATCTCCCGGAAGCCTGCCCCCCTCAACCAGGTCAATGCCCGGCTGCTTTGCCTGGGGAACTACTACAGCGGAGCCAAAGCCATCGAGGCGCTTGACCTTCCCCAGACACCGGTAAAGGAGGCGATCAAAGAGGCAATTCCCTGGGTGCTCTGAACGATTGATCCGATCAGGGCACCTGATAGATCATTGTCTCGTTGCGGTAACCGGACAAGTCGTGGTACCAGTCAGGAAACAGGGAACCCGATGATTCTGCCCATGGGGCAAATTTAATGTATGCAGAGGTAATTTGATCGTTCTCGATCGTATAATCGTAGCTTTCGGCAATATTGATCGCCCAGGGAAGGTTGTTTTCCGTCTTGTAATACCTTCCTGTAGCCGGGTCGGAATCATCCTGGTCGGTCCCGAAATAGGAGGGGTCAGCCAGACTTGTCGGCGGCATGTCGGGCAGGTGTACTTCCCTGCCCCGGTCCTGGTTTACGATCAGGAAAGGATTGAAATCCGCCAGTCCGACGTCATCCAGGGAATACAAATTTGGAGTACAGGCGATGGTGATCACCATTGTATCGGGGTCTACGTAAGTTTCGCCAGGGACGACATTGACACCGATGCCTCCCCCGGGGGAGAGCAATTCATCGTAGGCATCTTCAAAAAGAATGACCGTGATTTTTTCCTGGTTAGCCTCGGTACCGTTGGCATTCAGCGTGACATACCCTTCCTGAAGGTCATAACCGGTAACCGTAATCTCCTCCTGGGAAAGCGATGATGCGGGTAACTGGAAACCGAATCCGTTGTGCAACCCCGCGCCGATGGCTCGCACGACAAACGTCCCGAAGACCTCCGTTACCTTGTTGTTTCCGTTGGTCACGGTTTTAAACCGGTAATCCATTACCAGGTCATTGAAGTCATAATCCCCGGTAGCGGGCCAGAGGTCTTCAAACGCCAGGGAACCAAATCCCATAGCGGGATAATAATTGTTGAACGCCCTGGCAGGATCTTCCGGATAGGCATCCTCTTCATCAGCCACCCCATCCCCATCCTGGTCAGGGGAATTCCCCTGTTCGGTATAATTGGCCTGGATCTCGGTCTGGGTCAATGCCCTGTCGAAAAAGAGGCACTCATCGATATCCCCGTGAAAGAATTTCTGTGCGCCATTGTCGGATCCGATGGAAAGGGTGCGGGTATTGACTTTGAGCACGCCTGAGGCCGCCAGGGAATTCTTTAGCTGGCCGTTGATATACATCTTCAGGATTGTACCGTCATAGGTCATGGCAATGTGGTACCATTGATCCATCACAGGCAGTCCGTCCCCCCAGTGAATGGATTTTGATGTGTTGTCACTGAGTCTGACATAGACCTGCCACCCATCCCAGTTGCCCTGGCCAATGCCATGACCGTCCCAGTCGCCCTTCTGAAAAACCTTGCATGTTTTATTCTCTTCGGTCCTGGCCCAGGCCATCATGGTGATCCCGCTGACCGGGTTCAGGTTGGCGGCATTGGCCACATTGACATTGCCGGTGGCTCCGTCGAAGTGAAGGCCGCTTCCCATTATCCCCTGCGTCCAGGTAGCTCCGGAGATGGTCCCGTTGTTCCCGTCGGTGCCGTCGTAGGCAGTCGCCCCTGAATTTTCATTCAGATGCCAGGAGGAGACCAGATCCCCGGAACCGTTCCCCGGATCCGGAGTGGTGCTATAGATCGTGGCCACCTCCGTGGCAGTCAATGCCCTGTCGTATACCAGCACTTCATCGATGATGCCACCGAAATGGTTGATAGAGCTCTGGTTGCCAATGATGACATCGAACACTGAAGTTTGCAAGGGTCCGGTGACATCCCCAGTCTTCATCAGGGTCCCGTCTAAGTAAAGTTTCATCTGGGCTCCGTCATAGGTTGCCGCTACATGGTGCCAGTCCGTATCGATGATCCGGTTTGCCCAGTCAATGTAAATGGAATGCCAGGTAGGGGTATAGAGTGCGAAGGATACTTTGCCCACGTTGTCAATCCATACGAGGTATTTGACATTCTGGTAGATGAACGCGCCATAATTGCCGGCCTCCTGCAGGTTGAACCAAAGGGAGAAACTGATCTCTTCCCCTGTCGGATTGAAATTTCCGCCATTGGGAATTTGAACCTGTCCGTTTGTCCCGTTGAATGCCAGTGCGCTGTTGCTGATCCCTGGCACCCATTCCGCCCCGGTGACTGTTCCGTCGTGGGAACCCATTGCATCACCGGCTGTGGTGCCTGAATTTTCATCAAAATGCCAGGCAGCCACCAGCCCCTCCAGAGGAATGTCCTTGAGTTGCCTATGGCCGGAAGAAGACAAAAGGCTCATGCAGCTCCCGGTCAACGTGACGGGAACAGTGCTCCCCGTGATCTCCACGGATTGACCATTCACCAGGACACGATGGATATAGGAAGGAATGACGACCAGTGCCCGGTATCCCAGCTCCGGATGATTGTTAAAGCCCTGGTGAAGGACCTGTGTTCCCTCTTCAGTGGCAATGGTGATCACGGAGGAGAATCCGGAGGTGATCACGAATTCAACCTTTTGATTGGTTTCCCACGAAAAACCGGGGGAGATCGTCAGATCTTCCATTCCAACCGGTTCCGGCTCCGGTTCCTGGAGGTTTTTTCTACACCCGGTAATGGCAAGCCCGAAGGCAATGACCATCAGGACCGGCCAGCCAATGCGTTTCATGCTGTTTTTTTTACAAAGATAAGCTGTACTTTCCTATATGTCAATCAGATATTTGTAAATGGTGATCCTGACTTTGTATCCGGAGAATAAAAAGCACAATCCCACAGAATTTCGTACCTTCGCATTAGTAAAATCAATTTTCATCATCATGAGAACTACGCTCTTACTTTCTTTTCTTGTGCTGTTCAGCAGTGCACTTTTTGCCCAGAATCCTCCGGCAACCTATGATTTGCGAAATGTCAACGGAGAAAATTACGTCACGTCAGTCAAAAGCCAGCAAGGAGGAACATGCTGGACCCATGGGGCCATGGCAGCCATTGAGGGGAACCTCATGATGACCGGCGTATGGACGGCGGCCGGCGAAACCGGCGAACCCAACCTGGCCGAATATCACCTGGACTGGTGGAACGGATTCAACCAGTACAATAACGATGACACGGATCCTCCTTCAGGAGGCGGGCTGACGGTCCACCAGGGGGGCGATTACATGGTCACCTCCGCCTACCTTTCGAGAGGCGAGGGAGCCGTTCGTGACATCGACGGACAGTCCTACACTACGCCGCCGGCCAGACGTTTGGACAGCTACCACTACTATTATCCGAGGGACATCGATTGGTTCACGGTGGGGGATAACCTCGAAAACATCGATGTGGTCAAACAAAGCATCATGGACAATGGAGTGATGGGGACCTGCATGTGTTACGACGCGGCCTTTATGAACAACTATATCCACTACCAGCCGCCAATTTCGCCGTTGGACCCGAATCATGCCATTGCCATCATCGGGTGGGACGACAACAAGGTGACACAGGCGCCATTGCCCGGAGCATGGCTGTGTAAGAACAGCTGGGGGGCCGGCTGGGGGCTGAGCGGCTTTTTCTGGATCTCCTATTACGACAAGCATTGCGGTCACCATCCCGAAATGGGGGCCATCACCTTCAGGAATGTTGAGCCGCAACAGTACGATAAGATCTATTACCATGATTATCACGGGAAACGCGATGTGCTGAACAGCTGTACAGCGGTGTTCAACAGATTTATCGGAACCGGGGCACAGACCCTGAAAGCGGTCAGCTTTTTCACCTCTGCCGATAACGTGGACTATACGGTGATCATCTATGACGGGTTCGATGGCATGCAATTACTGAATCCCTTATCCACCACAAGCGGCACCATTGATTACCTGGGGTTTCACACCATCGACCTGGGAGATGCTGTCACTGTCGCGGAGGGGGATGATTTCTATATCTACCTGACCCTTTCCGACGGTGGATATGCCTACGACAGAACCTCCGACGTGCCGGTCCTCCTGGGCTCCAGTTACAGGACCATTGTGGAGTCTACCGCACACGAAGAGGAGAGCTATTATGAAACCGGCGGCGTTTGGAACGATTTTTACAACTATGATGACCCTTCAGGATACCAGCACACGGGAAACTTCTGCGTGAAGGGGCTGGTCACCGTGACAGGCATGAATGTTTCGCCGGGAGAGAGCTTCCAGTCGGAAGGAGATGTGGGAGGGCCATTTACTCCTGCAAGCAAGAGCTACACCCTTGAAAACAAAGGAGCCGCCCCTATGGACTATGAAGTTACCCTTGACCCCTTCTCCAGCTGGATCACCCTGACGGGGACCCTTGAGGGAACCCTGGGCCCGGGAGAGACAGCCGATATCACCGTCGAGATCAACGAAAACGCCAACCTGCTTGAACAGGGAGCCACCCTGGGCGGAGTTCAGTTCACCAATACCACCGATCACACAGGCGATACCTACCGGGAGGTGATCCTGCTGGCAGGAGACCCCTCGATGAAATACGAGTGGCCCTTCAACACCGATCCGGGATGGAGCACAGAAGGTCAATGGGCCTTCGGGCAGCCGCAGGGGTTAGGGGGTGAGTATGGCAACCCGGATCCCACTGCCGGCTATACGGGGGATAATGTATATGGCTATAACCTGGCGGGCGATTATCCGAACGACCTGCCGGAGCGGCATCTGACCTCCACCGCCATCGACTGCTCCGACCTGTACGGGGTCCATCTGAAGTTCATGAGATGGCTCGGCGTAGAAGGGCCCGACTACGATCATGCCTATGTGCGTGTCAGTAACGATGGGACCAACTGGGAAACCGTTTGGGCCAATACACAGGAGATGACCGGCGGCACGTGGCAGGCGGTGGATCTGGATATCTCGGCCGTGGCTTCCAACCAGGAACAGGTATACCTGCGCTGGACGATGGGAACCACCGACGGAGGATGGAGGTACTGCGGATGGAACATCGACGATGTCGAGATCCTTGGCTTTGAGAACATCACCACGGCGATTCCTGATCTCTCGGGAGGCATGCTGAACCACCTCTCAAATCATCCCAATCCCTTCACCGCGCAAACCCGCATCGACTATGAACTGAACGAAGCATCACCGGTGACGCTGATCGTGTTTGATGTGTTCGGCCGGGAGGTCAGAACGCTGGTAGACCGGGATCAGCCGGCAGGCGCAGGGTCCGTGCTGTGGGACGGGACCGATGATCACGGCAACCGTGTGGTGAGCGGGATCTACATCTACAGGCTGAAGGCGGGAAAGACTTCCGGAAGCGGCAAGATGGTCCTGGTGAATTAATCTCCGGAGCTGCCTTCCATCAGCTCCTGACGGTGCTTCCGGTATTCAATGATCGGCTTGTCGCCCATGATCAGCCGTTCATCCATTTTGAAGCTGCTCCTCTTAGGCAGCTGGGTAATTACCACCCGCTTATCTTGACGGAGAATTACAATACTTGACAGAATACCAATGTAATTCATCAGCTGCTTCAAGAGGGGGAAGCGGATCAGTTTTTGATAATAACGGATATACACGATGCTGTTTTCCTCGTCGACCGGGACAAATGCTGCCAACGCCCTGATCTTATCAGAGATGAAATTCTGCCAGATGTTGGGAAAGTGAAACTGGAGGTGAAAAAGTTGCTTGTAATTTTTGATCTTATTGGGTTTCAACGGGATTGTTTTTCCATCATCCCTGACATTATCGACATAAAAGGTGATCAGCTCCCTCTCCCTGACAACCACCGGACCATTCACCAGTGTCTTGTTCCCCCGCCCGATCGTGGTTCTGTGAACAAAGGGAAGATGCACCACATCCAGTTGGTTTTCAATCGCCCTGGAATAATGAACATTCCAATGATCCTGGAAACTGGAGTAGGAAAAACCGGCCAAATCTTCCCAGAAAAAAGGCTTCGGTTCCATGTTATCCGCCTCCCCCCACCATAACCAGATGAAACCATAGGCCTCATAGGTCCGGTATGCCTTCACATGCATTGTTTGAGGTACCGGCGTGATTTTTCCGTTTGCCGGGATCAGCGTGACCCTCCCTGATTTGTCATAGAGAAAGCCATGGAAAGGACATTCCAGCTGCCCGTTGACCACTCTGCCGCAGGATAAAGAAACACCGCGATGACAACACCTGTCGGCAATACAGCACACTTGGTTGTTTTCATCTCTCCACAAGGACAACTGTTCATTGAACCGTGTGATCTTCAGGGGCTTATTCTTTCTGACCTCTTTTGAGTCAAGAATGACATACCATTGATTACGAATCATTTCATTGAATTTACTTAACAAACATCTTTTTCAGTTCGGTTTTCATCACCTTTCCCATGGCATTTCTGGGAAGGTCATCCAGGATGAGGTATTTTCTGGGAATTTTTTCGGCGGGGAGTTTTTTTGACAGCCACTCGTTCAACTGCCCGGTATTGAACTCTTTCGATGCCACGATAAGGCCTGCGACGATCAGCTCTCCCCATTCATCATCCGGAATTCCGATCACGCTGCCATCGGTGATCTGCGGATGGGTTCGCAGCACCTCCTCGATTTCCAGTGCGGATAGTTTGTATCCGCCTGATTTAATGATATCCACCGAACTTCTCCCGATGATTTTATAAGCGCCCTCTTCGAACAGGGCCATGTCGCCTGTTTTAAACCAGCCGTCCGGGGTGAATGCCCTGGCGGTCTCCTCCGGCCTGTTCCAGTAGTCCCTGAACACATTCTCCCCTTTGACCTGGATCTCCCCGGGCATGCCCTCTTCTACCGGCACATTGTGTTCATCTCTCAGCCGGATTCCGACGCCCGGTAACGGTTGTCCGACAAACCCGGGTTTTCGTTCACCGTGATAGGGATTGCTGATGGCCATACCCATTTCGGTCATCCCGTAGCGTTCGAGCAGGATGTGCCCGCTCAGCTCTTTCCATTGTTCCAGGACACTCACCGGAAGGGCTGCCGAGCCGGAAACCATCAACCGGAAAGAGCGGAGGCTCTCCGATACCGTTCGTTGCTCCGCTGCAGGGAGCTCACGGTAATGGGCGATCAGTTTGAAATAGATGGTTGGCACCGCCATGAAAACGTTGACCTCCCTCCTGCAGAAGATGTCAAACACCTCCCCGGGGCTGAATTTCGGCAGGAATTCACAGCAGGCCCCGCTCCACAATGCACAGCAGAGAATGTTGATGAGGCCGTGAACATGATGCAGCGGAAGCACATTGAGCACATGGTCGTTCTGGCTCCACTCCCAGGCACCGGTCAGCGCCGTGATCTGACTCCGGATGTTTTTGTGTGTGGTGACAACCCCCTTGGGTGAACCGATGGTCCCGCTGGTGTAAATGATCAGTGCATCCTTCTCCGGTCGGATATCCGGCAGGTTGCCCTGATGGGAGCCGTTCTCTTCCGCTGAAAGAAAACGGATGTGGCTCCGGCCAGAGATGGGGGCCAATAATGGCTCAAACCCGCTGGCGCAGACCACAGCGGAAACACCGGCATCTTCGAGGATGTAGGAGATGGCAGTCAGCGGATGTTTCTCGTAAATGGGAACCGCGATCCCGCCGGCTCTCCAGATACCCCAGAGAACCGTGGTGAAAAGGAAGCCTCCGGGTATCAGGATGGCAACCCGGGCTCCGTCGAGGTTTTCCGTGCCGTTCATCAACCGGAGAGCCACCTCTTCAGAAGCGGATAATAGCTGAGCATAGGTATACCCCCTGCCGTCACTGATGATGGCGGTTCGATCCGGAAAACGGGCTGCACGTTGGATTAAATCTATCATATTCCGGTGTTCAGAAATCTCTGATATCGTATAAATTGCCTCCCTATATAGCGGACTGCACAAATTTATAGTTTCTTTTTGTATCTTCTTTTCACGGAAAGAGATCCTGAAACAATCCCCTGAAGATCCACCTGCTCTATTCTTGCTTCAACGGCTTTTTTCGGGTGTTCACCAGAATTAATTTTCCCTTTTATTACAGGAGAAATAGTTTTGCGGACGGTTTCGATTACGGTAATACGGTACTACGGTTATACGAAGGACGAAAGACGAATGACGAAAAGCAAATAGCCAAAAGCGAATAGCCAACAGCAAATAGCGAATAGCCAAAATTATCTCAAATGAAAGCAATGATTTACACCCTGTTTCTTCTGGCTCTGTTCCTGGCTCCGGTGGTCGGTCTGGCACAGCAGGCGCCACCTCAGCCGAGGGTGATCTCTCTTGACGAATGCCTCGATCTGTCG
>Ga0163209_1000073_pt1 | contig 37830 bp, 32 predicted proteins | sample Kivu_160m_FD_113538 | JGI IMG/M metagenome (GOLD analysis project Ga0163209, IMG submission 113538) | Freshwater microbial communities from Lake Kivu, Western Province, Rwanda to study Microbial Dark Matter (Phase II) - Kivu_160m | ecosystem: Environmental > Aquatic > Freshwater > Lake ...
ATCCCACCGCGTCTACTACGAGGAGTTGGTCGACCTGTTCTTCAAGACGCCCGGACTTCATTTCCGGTGCCTCATCGTGGAGAACAAGTCGAAGCTGGACCACGAGCAGTTCAACCGGGGGAGTCACGACGCGTTCTACTACAAGATGTACTACTATCTGCTGCGCAACATCGTATCACGAGACAACCAGTTCAGGGTGTTTCTGGACGTAAAGGACACCCGAGGCAAGGAGAAGGTTGCCACTCTGCGTGACGTGCTCCATCGGGGCATGTTAGACTTCGAGTACAAAACGATAGCCGACATGCAGTTGGTCCGGTCTCATGAACTACGTCTGCTGCAACTGGCAGACTTCCTAACGGGGGCCATGACCTGCCACCACCGGCGGAGCACTGTAACGGAGGCCAAGCAGGCTGTAATCCATCGGATTCTCGCGCACGTTAGCACCGACCTGCTGCGTTCGACGCCGCCGTGGGAGTCGAAGTTCAACCTTTTCGTGTTCACGCCGACAGAGGTCAGGCCTTGAGTGACCTGCCCGGCTTTCTGCCTAGCAAGCTCCAATTGTCTCAAGTCTGGGACAAGGATGTTGCCTTTCTCTACGCCATATTCGAGATTGACTTCAAGCAGTCGCTACCCAAATACCGGGGCAAGTTCATTATCCACGATAGCCGGCAGGCTTCAGACGGCAGAGAGAAGGGATTCTGGCATCTCGTTACGAGAGGTGGATTCCGGGACTTCTCGGGCACTCCCGACTATGACCGTGCTGAGAGATTGCCCTGGATTCGAGCCATCATTGAGCATCCCGATGCGCCAGGCATCCTTGACTGGAAATTCCGCGAGGGCACCGGAGAGCTGCATACGTACCTTTGGCTGGTCGAGTTTGACTTCGTCGTTGTCCTCGGCCCATTGCGCAAGAGCGACAGGGGCATGCAGCTAATCACAGCGTTTTACGTGCAGAGTGAAATGCGCAGGGCAGAGATGCGCAGGAAGTACGAAGCCCGTGAATAAAATGCCAGCCTCCGCAAAGCGGAGGCCGAGCTCCTTCTACCGTAGGTAGATGAGACGACCAATGATAGCATCCGGTTACGGCCTGTCAAGCACTGAAAGTGATCGCCGCCGGGAGTTTGGCCGAGGCCCCGGAGCCTGCTGGGAGTTAAATAACCCGAGCCACGAGAGCGTCGGCTAGACGATGTCTTATGCAACTCTCATACAACTGCTCGGCGTAACTGCTGGAGAATAGTGACTTACGATAGCACCTTTCCTCCGATGTAGGCGCGCCCCATGCTAGTACAAGTTGCCCCGATGCCCACGACCATCTTCGCAGCAGGACAGGAGTGCAGAGCCATCGGGGATTCCCGATTGCTGGACAATTGCCGGCTCGCCTTGTTCTGTTCCATCAAGTGTCCGGGCGAACTGATTCTGAAGCTGTTCGACTTGGCGAAGGAGCTTCGGGATAGAGGCATCGGGGTCATCAGCGGCTTCCATGCGCCGATGGACAAGGAGTGCTTCGACATCCTGTTGCGCGGGAAAGGACCGATTGCCTGGTGCCCGGCGCGCAGCATCGAAGGCATGCGCCTCAGGCCCGCGTACAAGAAGGCGGTGGACGAAGGTCGGCTCCTCATCCTCTCGCCATTTCCGACCAAGCAGCATCGCATGTCCAAGGAGAGAGCCGAGATCCGTGACCGGTTCGTCGCGGACTTGGCTGATCGTCTGTTCGTTGCGTACGCGGAACCTGGCAAGAAAACCGAAGCCTTCTGCCGGGACATCGTCGCGTCCAGCAAGCCGCTCTTCACCTTCGAGTCGAAGTACACCCAGAATCTCCTGGCCCTCGGCGCCAAGGTTGGTGCCATAGACGACCTTGCGATTGTCGAAGGCCGGGCCAAGTGGACTGCCGCGGCGAGACCATCGTCATGACCGAAGAGATTCTCAAGGTCGAGTCCGAAATCGACGAGCGCGTCAAAGCGCTGTACGGATTGTAGAACAGACGAAATGCCTGAGACGAAAGGAACAAACAAATGAAGGTTTCCGTGAAGTCCTTCGACGTGGACATGGATCTCAAGAACAAGGGTGTCGAGCTGGACATAGCCAACACCGATGGATCGCACTTGGGTGACCTCGTCATAACCAAGACCCAACTCATCTGGTGCCCAGGCAAGACTCACCGCAAGAACGGAATCTCGGTGAACTGGGACACGTTCGCGAAATGGATGGAGTCGCGGCAGGGCTAGTCAAGCAAGAGCATGCTGGGCAGGGCGACTTCACTCGCTGAACGGATTGCCGCCTGCCGGACCGCCGCCGACTTCGGTGCGCTCCGTGCAGAGTGTACGGACGCAGTAGTGGCGTCGTCCTCTCCCAGGCGTGTGATCGTTGCTGGTCCCGGCACCGGCAAGACATTTCTGTTCGAGCGGGTGCTCAAAGCCTACGGCCGCAAAGGACTGGTGCTTACCTTCCTCGCAGGTCTGGTCGGGGACCTGAGGTTGCGGCTGTCCGAATGCGCGGAAGTCTCGACCTTTCACGCTTTCTGCAAGCGATGGCTACACCTGCTGAAAGGCGCGGGCTTGGGTTCCGAATTCTTGTATTACCCCCTGCTGTTCAAGCTGCTGGAGGCGGACTTCTGCATTCTCGGCTATGACAAGAGCACCGGAATCGAGCGTGCCTTTTATGACCTTGACGACAGTGAGTCCGTCATTACCAATGCGATACGACTAGGCAAGTACTACTCTGCCGTTAGTCACACTGACTGCGTGTTTCGAGTGCTGCGGCATCTTGAGAAGAACAGGCGGCAGATTCAACGATACCCGGTTGTAGTCGTTGATGAGTACCAGGACTTCAATGCACTTGAGACTCGATTCATAGAGGTGCTTGGATGGAGATCGCCACTTCTCATAGCTGGAGACGATGACCAGGCGTTATACGTGTTCAAGCGCGCCCGTCCGGACGCAATACGAGGTCTCGCGTGCAGTGACACCTGCGAGCGCTTCGAGTTGCCATTCTGCTCGCGCTGCACGGCGGTAATGGTGCAGGCAGCCAACACCGTCGTTCTAGAGGCCAACAAACGGGGGCTCCTCAAGAACCGGGTCTCCAAGCTGTACTACCCGTATCCGCCCGACAAGGACTCTGACAGCCGTACTTATCCCACTCTAGCGGACGCGCGATGCTCTGTGCAGAACAAGCGAGCTCCATACATGGGCAAGTACGTCGCACGGGCAATTGGCCGCATCCCCGAGGCGCACGTTGACGACGCCAAGGCAAAAGGTGAACCAACGGTCTTGGTCATAGGTCCAAAGCAGTTCATCTCGCAAGTCCATGAGTATCTGGCGGCCAACGGAGTCGCCTCGATTCTAAAGACCAGCACGCCCGCCGAAGTCGTGCCGCTGGACGGACTGCGATTTCTCGCATCCGATCCCGAGTCGCGGCTTGGCTGGAGGGTCACGTTGCATGTGGACCCAGTTGACGACTGCGAAGAGCTAATCGGGCGAGTCCTCTCTGACACGACCGAACTGGCCGACTCTCTACCAGCTTCGTACAGACGGAGCAAGCTGCGGCTGGCGCAGGCCGTTTCGACCCTCCTGCGAGGCGAGCCTCTGGGACCGCGTGCTACAACAGAGCTCGAATCGACCGTGGGCATGCCTGTTTGCGATGTGGTCACTGCGCTTAGGTCGGAGCGTGACGAAGATACCATGGCGGACGAAGAGCCCCCGCCAGACGATGGACCGCAAGTTGTATGCACAAGTTTCCAGGGAGCGAAGGGGCTTGCAGCCCAGCATGTGTTCATCGTTGGCATGAACGACGGCCACTTCCCCTACAGGCCAAGCGACCCATCGGAGTTGGAAACCTGCGAGTTCATCGTGGCGCTTACCCGAGGGCGCAGGCAATGTCATCTCGTATCTTGCGGCAACTTCGCAGGGAAATGGTGCGACCCCTCCATTTTTCTGCAGTGGGTAGCGCCGTACACGGAGACGATCACGGCCAACAAAGACTACTTCGCATGAGAAGCACTTGATCAGCCGGATGCAGCGCGTGGGGCCGCGCCATAGCCAAGGTTGACGGACGGTTTACAGACGCTATAATCGAGATGAGTTTGTAAACCGCAGGAGGCATGACGTGATTGGAGAGCGATTGAAGGTTGCCCGGCACCGGGCCGGGATGGACATGCGCACGCTGGGCGAGCGAGCCGGCGTAAGCGCGATGGCCATATCGAAGTATGAGCGCGGGCTGGACGTGCCCGGATCCGACGTGCTCATCCGACTGGCGCGCGAGCTAGGGGTGAAAGTGGAGTTCCTGCTTCGCCGCAACACTCTGCAACTGGCCGAGGCCTCGTTTCGGTGCCGCAAGGCGCTGCCCGCAAAGCAGCGGAAGGCGGTGCTTGCGGACGTACAGGACCTGGCCGAGCGCTTTGTCCAGGCCGCCGAGCTTTTCGGCCCGCTCACGGGGCCGGACCTGCCGAGCGTAACGGTGAAGGACGAGGCTGGAGCGGAACGGGCCGCGGCCAAGCTGCGCGAGTCGTGGGCGCTCGGGCAGGGGCCGATTGATAATCTGACCGCGGTGTTGGAGCGGCATGCCGTGCTGGTCGGACCCGTGTCGGCCGAGGCGCGGTTTGACGCGGCAACCGTGCGCACCGTTGGCGAGCCGGAACTGCCCGTGGTCGTGGTACGGCGTGGAGTTGCGGGCGATCGGCAGCGGTTCAGTATGGCGCACGAGCTCGGGCATCTGGTGATGGAGCCGGCTGCGAGGCTGGACTGCGAAAGGGCGGCTCATCGTTTTGCGGCGGCGCTACTGGTGCCGGCCGACGCGGCGAAGGCGGAACTTGGCGCGAGGCGCGCCAGCCTCGATATGCTCGAGCTGCATCTGCTCAAGCACAAGTATGGGCTGAGCATGCAGGGTTGGGTGATGCGCGCCGCCGACCTGGGTATCATCGCATCTACAGTGGCGGCGAGGGTATACCGGTTGTTCCGGGCCAAGGGTTGGCATCGGACTGAGCCGGGCGACTCGCTTCCAGCCGAGGAGCCGGAGCGGTTGAAGCTGCTGGTTCTGCGGGCACTGGCCGAGGACCTGATAACCGAATCGCGGGCCGCCGAGTTGCTGGGTATGTCGCTGGCCGGGTATCTGAGGCAAGAGAAGAAGGCGCATGGCGAGTTCCCGGTCGGAGTATGTAACTGACGCCAACGTCCTGATTGACCTGCACTTCGGACGAGTGCTGGAGGCGTTGCTCTCGATGTCGGCGGTGTTTATCGCGCCGGACGTGATTGTGGCCGAGTTGGAGAACCCGAATGGACTTATCTTGGTGAGGGCTGGGCTGCGGCAGGAGTCGTTGACGGGAGAGGGAGTCAGCGCGGCGGTCGAATTGATGGCGGAGGATTCGCACATTTCGGTGCAGGATGCGTTCGCGCTGGCGCTGGCAGAGCGTACCGGTCGGGTTCTCTTGACCGGCGAGAAGCGGCCTCGCGAGCTGGCGCGGAGAAGAAGGGTGGAGGTTCATGGCACGCTCTGGGTGTTGGAGCAGATGATAGCGGGCGGGACGCTGACAAGCATCCGCGCTGCAGATGCCCTGGAGAGGATGCTAGACAGCGGCTGTCGGCTGCCCGAGGCTGAGGCGCGCAGCCTGTTACGGCGCTGGCGGACGACAACGGACGGAGAGAGCCGTGAGTAGCATCGGCTTCCGCGACGAGACCATCGCCATGACCGAGGAGATCCTAAAGGTCGAATCCGAAATCGACGAGCGCGTCAATTCCCTGACGGTCCAGTCCATTCGCCGTCACGAAAGCCCGATGGCCGACTTCGCGGCCAGGTATAGGCTAGCGAGTAGGACCTGGAATACCACTGTGAAGAGGAGGATGAACAGGATCCTCCTGCCGACACCGGCGCTGGGTGGAGGGTCCAGCGCCGAGGTGTCGCCGTTTGGGCGAAGTTCCCTGAACGTCATCACGTAGGTCAGCGCGGCGAATCCGGCGAGTGTCAGCAGGTTCCACAGGCCGAAGCCGGCCTGCCGGAGCAGCGGGAATCGGAACCGCCTCAGGACGAAGGCGCCGGCAATGAGGCTGGCCAGGCAGGAGCACAGCATGAAGACGAGCGGCACCCAGAGTAGCTGGTAGCCGTTGAGTACGCGCGCGCAAGCTACTTTGCGGGGCGGGCCCGGGTCGAACCACAGGTCATGCTTCAGGTTGAACGACTGGGTCCGGATGTGGACGCGCGTGTAGTGGAGTCGTCTCATGTACTTTCTGCCATTGAAGAAGGGATGGAGCGCTGCCGGGATGCGGTAGTCGGGCTGTGTGAAATAGTCCACCGTCGACCGCCGCCCCGGGTATTGGATTCTGCCGTAGAGGGCCGGGACAACGTGGTTGACGACGTACAGGTCCATCGGCACTTCGGCGTTTCCGTAGACACTGGTGGGGCGCAATGGGAAGTAGGCGCGCCGGGTCGGGAACGATACCGAAATGCCCAGGGCCGGGGTCATCCTCCGATAGTCGCGCGCCGTCATTGATTGGCTCATGAAGGCACTGGAGTCCGATATCCACGTCACGACGAACGAGAAACTGTCCGCCCGGTACTTGTCGAGCACCGGCTTCGCCTTTTCCGGCAGCACTACGCCTTTCCCGGTCAGGTAGCCGAAGATAGCGCCGGGGTGCTCGGCGGTGACCAGCTCGGCCGTCAGCCCCATTTCTTCTTTGTGGCTGTGCACGCTGACTTCTTCAGAGGTAAGGTCGGGCAGGCCGTAGACGGGGCCGATCCCCGCTTGGCGATTGGGGTCGGGCTGGAACAGCGCCGGGTAGAGCTGCATGAGGCACATCCGGGTGAACTGCCTGGTCACGACGCGTTCGGCTCGCGCCATGATGTTCGTGCCGGCAAGGGTCGGGAATCCCTTCACGATGTCGATGGCCGCGCTGTCGGGGGCGGATGGAACTGGCACAATCCACGCCGCTCCTGTACCGCGCAGGTCGCTCAGGGCGACGGACACGAGCATCCGCTCGACGCCATTCTCGTAGTTGATGAGGCAGAGCTGGCTCCGTTCCTGCTGCAGGTCCCAGCGCCCAAGGTGGTCTCTCGCGACGACGAACCCATCTGCCAGCGCAAGGGCCGTAGTCAAAGCGCCGACGAGGAACCAGCGCCAAAGTGGCAACCTACAGGTCGTGCAGGTGCTCGGCGTGGATCCGGCTGGTTTCTCCATTGCCAGTAGGCCAGATTGTACAGACTGTCCCATTGGCGTCAACAAGCTGAACAGAAAGGGCGGGCTTGCGCCCGCCCTTGTGAGTAGAATGGGTGGTTACTTCGTGGTGACCCAGACCGTTTCCATGACGACCGGGGTGGCGGGTTTGTCCATCGGGCCGGTCTGGACTTTCTCGAGCTTCTCAAGTACGTCCATACCTTCGACGAGCTGGCCGATGACCGTGTACTGGCCGTCGAGCTGGGGCGTAGGCTTGAAGCAGATGTAGAACTGGCTGCCGGAGGAGCGGCGCTCCGGGTTGACCTGGTCGCCGGTGCGCGCCATCGCCATCGCGCCCTTTGTGTGCTGGCGCTTGATCTCGGCCGGCACGGTGTAGCCCGGGCCGCCGGTGCCGTTGCCGGACGGGTCGCCGCCCTGGATCATGAAGCCCGGAATCAGGCGGTGGAACGTCAGGCCGTTGTAGAAGCCCTTGATGCCGAGGTTGGCCACGTTGGCGACGTTCTTGGGCGCGTCCTTGGTGTAGAACTGGATCTTCATCGTCCCGTAGTCCTTGACTCTGATGTTGAAGTACAGGTTCTCCGGGAGCTTGGTGACTTCGAGCGTGTCTTTTAGCATACCTTTTGCCGCCGGGGGCGGGGTTGCGGGCATAGCTGCATTGGTGTCGGCCGGCGCGGCCTTCTTAGTTGTGTCAGCCGCCACGGCCGGCGGCTGGGCCGGGGGCTCGGCGGCCGGCTGCGCGGGCTTGGGCGCGCCGCAACTGATCACCAGCAACGCGACGGCGATTGTCAGGAACCACTTCATATAAACGGACCTCCTTTTGAGTGTCTCTACGAGTACGAACATCAGAGCCACGAAAGCACGAAGGGCACGAAGCGGATGACAGCAGGATTGCTGAAGTCCGTTTCCCTCGGTTTCGTGTCTTCGTGGCCATACATTCCCGAATCTGGGTCTGCCTACTGCCGGGCGACGACGAACTTGTGCTCCGACGTTCCGGTTGCGGTCACGAGCCTCGCCACGTAGACGCCGGGAGTCAGATCGGCCACGGGGATCTGTCTGAGGCTCGGGACACGATCCGAAATGTCCGGCACTTCGATCATGTCCCTTCGCAACGGGTAACATTTTACCACGCGGCCCGAAATGTCAATGATTTCCAGCCGCCGATACCCGGGCGGCGTAACGACGTGCAGTACCCGGCCTGCCGGGTTGGGGAAGACGCGAGGCAGCGAGGAATGAGGAGTGAGGAAGGAGGATGGAGAACTGACGCCGGCGGGAAAGGAACGGTAGGATACGGCGTCGAGGTCGAGGCCGGCTTTCGGGTCGGAGGATGAGCCGGTCGAGTCGCAGACGATGCGCAGGTAGCGGGCCGAGTCGAGGCCGACCGAGCCGAGGTCGAAATCCTGCGTCCCGTTGGCGTGGCCGAGGCCAGTCCAAGGTCCTGCCCAGTCGTTTCCGGCATAGAGCCAGTACCCATCCGCGACGCTGTCGCTGTCAAAGACCGTGATGTCGTTGCCCGGGGCATTTCGGATCCAGCCTGAGAGGCTAACCGTGGGGCTCGGGACACGATCCGAAATGTCGGACGTTTGGCCGCTGCGGCCCCTGTCCGACAGTGCGGTCATGTCCCCTCGCCCGGCACTGAGGCAGACGTCGCCGAAGCGGCCGAGTGAGAAGCTTCGGTCGTCGGGCGCGCCGAGCGCGAGTATCGAAGTCGTCGGCATCACCTTGTTCGGGTCGCCGTGGTTCAGCCACACCATCTCCTCGATATAGACGTTGCCGGAGGTACCAGGTACAAGGTCGAAGTCGGCGGTTGCGATTCCTCCGTCCGGCACGACGATACCGGTTACGGTCTTGGGCAGGTAGCCCTGGGCGTGCGCGGTGAGCGTGTACGCACCCGGGCTGAGTGGCTTGTGGAAGTCGCCCAGCGCGGGGTCGGTGTAGCAGTCCCAGCGCAGGGGGCTGTCTACCGAGATGCGGGCAAAGAGCGGCGAGCCGGTCAGCGAATCACGGACGAACCCGGTCACTCCCAGCCGGCAGGCGCGTATCATGTCGAGCAGGGCTCGGCGGTTGGCGACACAGATGGAGTCGATGCCTGCCTGCTGGCTGGGTTGCCTGGTTTCAATCGTGTAGGCGATATTGCCGAACAGGCCGAAGCTGGCATCTTGGCAGGAGCCATCCACTTCATACCAGGCGTAGCCATTGACGGGCTCGAGTTCGGTCGTCCTGGAGCCGTAGGTCGAGTCCGCGTACTGCTGGGCGAAAGACGTGACTAGACCCGAGTCCGGCGGGTCGGCCGGGTGGTTGTCCCAGAGGTAGTTCACGTAGGATGCGCTTGAGTGATACGCGAATTCCATGCTGATGCTGTTGTCGAGGTCGTGCTGTCGCATCAGGCGTGTCTCCGGCTGGGAGAACGGGCTGGGGCTGCTGCCCATTCCGCTCCAACGGTAGCCGTAGTCGCGGTTGATGTCGACGTTGTTGGCATTGGTGCGACGGTTGCCGACGTGGCCGTCGACGTTGACAATCGGGATGACCCAAAGCTCGGTCGAGTCGACCAGGTTGCGAACCACGGTGCTACTGTCGTAGCTCGCCAGCACGTATTGCAGGAAGGAGAGGGTAATCTCGCTCGCAATTTTCTCGTCACCGTGGTGCGGGCCGAGGATGCGGAATTCGGGTTCGGCTTCCTCGATTTGCGGGTTGTCGGTGACGCGCATCATGAGGATGGGGCGGTTCTGCACTGAGAGACCGAGCGTCTCAAGCCGGCAGATGAGCGGGTACGTGTCGGCGAGCGCTGCCATAGTTGAGCAGATCTGCGCATAGCTGCGGTAGCCGAGCAGGACCGAATCGACCCAGGCCTGGTAATCATCCAGAGTCACCCGTGGCGAATAGCCGAGCATGCTGAGGCGCTCCAGTTCTTCATCGGCCGCCACGATCGTGACCGTGCTGTCGGTGACACCGTAGATTTCCAGCCCGCGCGGCAGGCAGTAGACCGCGGCGTGATGCGGGAGCGGCACTACGGCCATCCGCCTGGCCGGTTCGGTAGAGCCGTTGCTCCAGAGTCCCAGGAGAGCGGTCACAGCTACGATTATGCTCAAGGACAACTAGTCTAGCAGGATGAGCTTCCGGGTCAAACTCCCTTGTCGGCACAGGGCTCGGATGAAGTATGCGCCCGGGGGTACGAGGCGGCCGTGCTGGTCGCGGCGGTCCCACACTAGAAAGGAGGGAGGAGAGAGGAGGGAGGGGGCGATGGGCAGAACGCGGACCAGGGAACCGGAGACGTTGAAGACCTGGAGAGCGCGTGCTTGGCCTCCGAACGTGATGCAGACTGGGCCGCGGGAGACCGCAGGCAAGTGCAGTTCCAGAGGAAAAGTGATGGAGTTTTGCACGTCTTTGATGCCGAGCGGTGGCTTGTCGAAGAGGATGCTGGTTGAGCTGGTCGGTACGTGCCGGGTCGGGTCCGCGTTGTACACGTACTCCTGGTACCAGTCCCAACTGCCGTCGCCGCCCTGGATTCCGATTGTGCTGCTGGTGGCATCGGCCGCGACGTCGAGGTAGTTGAAGCGAATGTCACCGTTGAGCTGCAGGATGACCTGGAAGGTGAGCCTGTCAGTGTCCGACTGAGCGCGGCGGGCGTCCACCCACGTGTAGACAGCCTTGTCCGAAGTGAAGTTTTCATAGACCAAACCGCTGTCCCGGACCGAGAGGTCGTCCCAGAACGGCGCAATGATGTTGGTGATGCCCTGGTAGGGGAGCGGGAAGTTGAGGCCGGCAGTGCGGTCCGAGGTCTGGAGGTAGCCGTTGGTGCAGACGTAGATCCGATTCAACGTACTTGAGTAGAAGTTGAAGTCGAACGGCAGGTTGCGGCGGGATGTACCTTCATCTCCGTTCGGATCCCAGTCGGTGACGAGCGTGCCGCCGGTCGGGTCGAACCAGGAGAATGCCAGGTTGTCGGGTTCCTGCGTCGTCTTGTAGACGTAGCCGTACCCGTCCGGGTCGCTGCCGGGCGTGGTGCGTGAGCGCGCCCTGGCAGTATCATTGGTCGGGTTCTGGTCGCCTGCGAGGCTGACAAGAGCAGTGGTGTGGAACACGTGTTCGCCCGGAGACGTGAACGTGCCGAATTCGACCAACCGGGCGGAGTCGGAGGCCAGCAAGAGCGACGTGTCGGCGCGGAATCTGAGTGACTGGGTCGTGGAGTCAAGCACGCTGACAGTGACGTCCAGGTTCTCCTCGGCAGCGCCATAGTTGCGCACCTTCACCGAGACCGCGCAGGTAGAGTCAGGCGTCAGTCTTCCGACCGGCGAGAAGATGCCGGCAACGCCGACGTCGTGGTCGTATTCGGATACGTCGAGGCACTCAGTTTCCCGCAGGTAGAGAGCTGAGCCGGGATAGCCGCCCGCGACGTAGATGCGCGAGGACGCGTCCGAGCCGGTGCCGAAGACGCCGGATACCGCGTGCGGCTTCTCCGCATGCGGAGTCCACTGGTTGCCGCCCGCAAGCGACCAGACTTCGGCGAGCGCGGAGAATCCGTCAGGAGCAGGGATGAGGGATGAGGGGTGAACTGCAGGGGGTGACTCCGCATCCAGCACCAACCCGCCGATGATGTACAGCTCGCGGTTGGCGATGCCGCCGGCGGCGCGGCAGCGGCGGCGGTCAGGCAGCGTATCCTGTTCCTGCCAAGAAATGACTCCGGGATTCGACGGACTGATGATTCCTCTCCACGCCCGGTTGGTCGGGCCGGAGTCGGTCCAGCCGGTTGCGACGAGGAGCGTGTCGCCGATGATACCGCAAGCCATGGCGCCGAGCCGTACGGGCAGGGGCGTTGCCGGGTACCAAGTGCCGGTTGCCGCACTGAACAGCCTCACCGTGTCGGTCGGCGGCATTGAGGGATGCCAACTTCCGCCACCGAGCACGAACGCGAAGCTGTCGCGCCAGACCGCGATGCCGAAATCATACAGGCCTTGCGGCATGTTCGGACCGGCAGTCCACGCATTTGCCGCCGGGTCAAAGGTCGCGACATCTGCCAGCCCCGTCCCGAACGTGCGGCAGCCACCGAAGACCCAGACCCTGTCTTTGAGAACACAGGTTTGTCCCAGACCCCGGCGTTGGGGCATGGCCGCACGTTGACGCCAGGAGTCGGTCTGCGGTGAGTACTCGAGGCAGGTCCGTTCCATCGTGTCGGAAGGTGAGCGTTGGCCGCCGATGGCGTATAACCGTGGCCCGGAATCAGTCGCAGCGAAAACGGTCATCTGGAAAGCGCGGGGGCCGGGCAATGGCGCGACTTCGAACCACTCGTTTCCGGCCAGCGCAGCGGACAACATCACGACGGCAACGAGACCGCAGAGCTCCGCCCTGAAGTGTTTTCGCTCTGCTGTCAACATCACGTTACTCCATGTGAGGTTACCGGGCCGAGGCAGGGTGTCAATCAGAGCAGCGGGTATCGGCGGGAACCGAACTGCGGGCTAGTAGCCCCAGCGGCGAGTGCGCCTGGTCCAGGCTTCAGAATATGACAGAGTCAGCATCAGACGCCCAGCGACTTCATCCAGGAATTCGGAGTGTCGCAGCAGGACCTCGCCGGATAGATCAAGCGTTCCGAACTTCGGAATCGGCACACTGGTCCCCAGGTGGATGTTATTCTCTGTAATCGGTGACGTTACAGGCTCGAATATGATGTAACCTGAGACGTTGTGTGACGCGTCGTAGTACCATGTCTGCCGGGAGTAGCCGACGCGTACCGGATGGAGTGAGTCAATCTCGTATTCAACACCGATAGAGCCCCGCCAAACGTTCCTGTATCCGAGTGGGAGCGTGGTGTCGCTGCGGGTGATGGTGGCGTCATGCCAGGGATAGACGGTGAGCCCCAGGTCGAGACCGACTCTGTCCGTCGGGCTGATTGCCGCAGCCAGCGAGTACGATTGCGGCAGGGAGATGTTGTAGAACCGCGTCGTGTCATCGATGACGCCGTGGACGTGCTTGTAGCGCCGCACGCCTAGGTTCAGCGGCGGTTCGTAGTACGCGGCGAGAGAGAATGTGCGGTTCTGGAATGAACCGCCGACTTTGAAGGTGTTAGCGGAGTAATCAACCTCGATGGTGTCGGTGGACGTGTAGTCGCCGGTGTTCGTTTCGAACCGCCAGTTCTCGCGCGACCCGCCGAGGAGGTGGTTGTACTCGGCCCCGATGCAGACTTTGTCGAAGAGCGATTTGGCCAGCCCGACCCGAAGAGCATAGATACCGCCACGGCCGATGATGTGGCGCCGGTAGGCTGTGTCGGCCAGGGATTCGGACCAGACGTCGAAGTCCTGGCCGAACTTCTGGTTGATGCCACCGAACAGCCGGGTCCCGAGGGGCAGCGGCGTCGCCATGCCGAATGCCCCGGGCCGGGCGTCACGGAGCAGACGGGTGTTTGAACCCTGGGTGCCGAGAGCGGCGGCAGCGAGCGCCGTGACATGGAACGAGGTCTGGTTGGGGCCCACAAAGATGCCAGGGTTGAGAGTAGAGAGGGCCGAGGGCTCGGCCAACCCCGCAATGCGGGCCTCGCCCGCCGGCGAAACCTCTCCAAGCCCGCGGGAGTTGAAGAAGGACTGGGCGTGAACGGAAGAGGTCACTGCAGATATCAAAATGCAGAATGCAAAGCGCGGAGTGAGCGCAGCCCCGCGACTTCGTAGTCTGCAGTTCTCAGTTTGCATTGGCCTCATTTGAACCTGTCTTCGGGCGGAAGGACATACTGGATGTCGAGACGCGGCGCGTCGGGACCGGAGCGGGGAATCCGGAACCGGAAGAGCGCCGACCATTCAGGCCAGGCCGTGATGAGCAGGCCGTGGTTCCGCAAGCTGTCAGGCAGTGTTGTGTCGGAGGCCGGGCGGTTTGTCCAGAGCGTCTCCGGGTAGTTCACCCAGGACTGGACCAGGGACCGGATATCAATGGTGACGACCGTGTCGCCGTCCGCCGGCACGAGGTAGCCGGCGTAGGCGCTCGGCAGACTTTCGTAGCGGGCGTTGGCCCCCTTCTGTGTGAACGACTCGGTCAGGCGATATGCTCCCAGCTCGATCGTGTCAGCGCGGTGGTACTTCAAGCGCGGCTTGAACTTGAGATCTGCTCTGGCAATCGTGGCCTCAGGTGGGATCATATCGGTGTTGAAGGAAAGCCAGGTGCGGAATGCGACGCCGGAGCCGACCAGCAGGTCGTACGGCTGGGAATGCGTGGCGACCGTGTCAATCAGACTGGCATCGGCCACGTCGTTGACCACGCGCTGGGTCTGTTTGCCCTTGTTGGTGTAGGTGACACGAAGGCGCGGGGCCGTGGCCGTGGAGATCGTGCCCGTGCCCGCGTAGATCGCGACGATACCGGTGTCCTGCGGGAAGAGGCCGATGCCACAGTCACGGATGTTTGCGCGGAGTGCTGAGTCGAATCCGACGTACCGGAAATCAAACACCGCGCTGTCACCGAGCATGGTGCCGGCCGCCAGCGTATCGGGCAGGAAGTCGCCGCCCGGCGTCGGCCAGCGGTTGAAAGAGTCGGCCATCTGCCATGATACGCCGCTCTCCGTCCATTCCGATGAACAGGGATGGCAAACGAAGCTCATAGTCGCCAAGGTGTCCGGCTGGTGGAGCACAAGCTGGAAGGACGTAATCGAATCGAGGTCCATCGTGTCCAGTATGGAGAACCGCAGGACAATCCGCGACATGTAGGAGGTGTCCTGTCCCAGGTAGAGAATGCTCGAGCCACCGAGCGGGACGTAGCGCGCGTAGCTCGCGGCCGAATCAGGGAGCAGCGTCGTGTCGGCTGTCCCGGTCACGCGGTCGTGAAGCTGGTCATAGCCGACCGGGAGCGTGTTGCAGGCCAAGGCGACGAAGGACAAGGCAGAAAGGACGAAACGTAGGGCTTGAGGAACACGGTCAGCCGCTACCCGGCAGCCGGCAATCGCGAGTTTCTTCATGCCGGTTGCGCGGCCTGGGCAAAGCGGTGGCGGATGTGCTCGACCAGCTTGTCCTCGGACGCGGTGGCGGCGGAGCGGAGCGCGTTCATGATGGCGCGGGGCGAAGAACGGCCGTGTCCGACTACGACCGTGCCGAGCACTCCGAGCAGTAACGAACCGCCGTGTTCCTGATAGTCCATCCGCTCGATGAACTCGCGGAGCACGGGCTTGGAGACCCAGCGTCGCCAGCGGCGCGTGCGGTGCTCGGAGTCGGGTTCCAGGTACTGCTCGAGCAATCCGGTCAGGATTTCGGCCAGACCCTCGGCGTACTTCAACAGCGCGTTGCCGACGAACCCGTCGCAGACGACAACATCGACCGTGCCCTTGAGAATGGCGTTGCCCTCAACGTTGCCTACGAAGTTCATGTCGTGCTGTTTGAAGAGCTGGTACGCGTTGAACGTCAACTCGTTGCCCTTCGAGTCCTCGTGGCCGATGTTCAGCAGCCCGACTGAAGGGTTGGCTTTCTTGAACAGGTAGCTGGCCGCCGTCGTGCCGATCATCCCGAACTGGAGCAGTTGCAGCGGTTTCGTGTCGACGTTGGCCCCGATATCGAGCACCAGCGTGTTGCCCTTGAGCGTCGGGAACAGGCCCGCCAGCGTGGGACGGTAGACGCCCGGCACGACGCCCAACATTGTCATGGCGAAGGCCATGATCGCCCCGGTGTTGCCGGCGCTGACGACTCCCGAAACTCTGCCCTGTTTCATCAGTTCAATGCAGACCGCCATCGAGGAATTGCGCTTAAGTTTGACGGCCTCCGTGGGCGACTCGTGCATGCCGACGACTGTTTCAGCCGGCACCAATTCCAGCCGACCGGAGTAGCCTTTGACGGTTTCTGCGTCGATGATGCCCGGCTTGCCGACCAGAACGACCTCGAGGTCTTTCCATTCCTCGAGTGCGAGCGCGACCCCTTCGAGCTCGGCGGCGGGCGCGTTGTCCGTGCCCATTGCGTCGAGCGCGATTTTCATCGATTCAATCCGGCAGCGCGACCGCGGCCCGGAGCGCTACTTCCGCTCCTTTTCTTTTTCGACGAAGATGACTTCTTTGCCCGCGTAGTACCCGCAATGGGGACAGACACGATGCGGCAGCTTCGGTTCGTGGCAGTGCGGGCAGTCCACGATAGTCGGAACGGACAGTTTCCAGCCGGTGCGACGTTTGCGGCCACGCGTATGGGAATGTCGCCTTTTAGGTAATGGCATTTGTCCTCCAGGAATTCATTGTCACAGGCGGAGTCGATTCTAGCGACAGACGGACGGGAGTCAAGGCAGGGGCCGCCGACGGTACGAATTCAGATTGCAGAACACAGAGGGCAGGAATGCCAGGGCTCGGCCGGCTACATGCGGTCAGTGACTTCGATGCCGAGGAGAGCGAGTCCGGTCGCCAGCACTTTCCCGGTCATCTCAACCAGGTAGAGCCGCGCGTCGCGGAGTTCGGGCGTCTCAGCTTTGAGCACCGGCGCCCTGTCGTAGAATGCCGAGAAGTCACGGGCGAGGCGGTAGAGGCGTCCGGCAATCCGGTGCGGTTCGTACGAGTCGGCCGCGGCGACAACGGCATCCGGGAAGCGGGCGACGGACTTCAGCAGCGTGAGTTCTTCCGGGAGAGTGAGGCAGGTCGCGAGGGCTACCTTGTCCTTTGTCCTTAGTCCTTCGCCTTTTCTGAGGATTGAGCGGGTGCGCGTGTAGGCGTACTGGAGATAGGGGGCGGAGTCGCCGTCGAGCGCGAGCATCCGGTTCCAGTCGAAGACGACCTCTTTGATGCGGCTCTGGGAGAGATCGGCGTACCGGATTGCCCCGATGCCGACGATGCGGCTGATTCGGGCTTTTTCCTCAGAAGATAGGTCGCGGGCTTGCACCACCGCTTCGGCCCGGCGAATGGCCTCGGAAATGACGTCTTCAAGGAACACTACCCGGCCTTCGCGGGTGGACATCCTGCCTTCTGGCAGTCGGACCAGGCCGAACGTCACGTGGATGCACGGGACGCTGATGCCGAGCTTGGCAAGGGCGGCAGCGAACTGGCGGAAGTAGAGCTCCTGCTCCTTTCCGACGACGTACAGCATCTTCTCGGGGTGCCAGCGCTCGATACGGTACTCGGCCGTGGCAATCTCACGCGTCGCGTAAAGGCTGGTGCCGTCCGATTTCTGGAGGATTAGCGGTGTCTCAATGCCGACGTCGTCGAGCGGGATTATGACCACGGTCTCGTCCGGGGCGACTTCGTCTCCGCCGGTCACCATCGCTGCCGTTGGTTTCTCGCGTCGCGCCACGCCTCGTTCGATCGCGCGGCTGATGACTCCGGCCAAGCGGTCCTCGTAGGCGCTCTCGCCGCGCATTGATTCGAACTTGACCCCGAGCAGATCGTAGATGCGGCCGAACTCGGCCGTACTCAGCTTGACGAATCGCTGCCAGAGGCCGCGAGCCTTCTCGTCGCCGGTCTCGAGCCGGCGGAACCAGTCCCGGGCTTCTAGTTCGAGGCCGGAGTCTGCTTTCGCCTCGTCGTGGAACCGGACGTAGAGGCTGAGAAGATGGGCCGTAGGGTTGCGTTCGAGTTCCTCTTCGCTGCCCCAGCGGCTGAATGCTGAGAGCAGTTTGCCGAACTGCGTGCCCCAGTCACCAAGGTGGTTGTCACCAATGACCTCGTAGCCGAGAAAGCTGAGGATGTTGCGCAGGGCCTGACCGATGATGGTCGAACGGAGATGGCCGACCGAGAACGGCTTGGCGATGTTTGGCGACGAATAGTCGATGACGATGGTACGGCTGGCACCCGCGTCGGAACTGCCGTACCGCTCGGGGTTCCGACTGAAGTCGGCGATGACTTCCTGCGCGAAGCGGGCCTTGTCGAATGCCAGGTTCAGGTAGCCTTTGAGTGCGGCCGCCGAGGCAAAACGCGTGCCCTTGAGTTCAAGCGATGAGGCCAGCCGTTCGGCCAGCGCTTGCGGAGCCTCGCCCCGTCCTTTGGCGGTGCGGAAGAGTGGGACCGCGACGTCGGCGTCAATGCCACCTTCGACATCGCGCACATCAGCTGCGTTGATGCTGATGCCCTGCCGGGCAAGCAGGCCGACCAGTTCCTCGCGGCAGCGGGTCAGGAAGTAGGAGCTGTCAGGCATTCGGGTCCGGGACGGATTTCACGGCTTCTCTGAAAGCGCGAAATGCCGGCTCGTCACGCAGAACAAACGTTACCGAGGTGGGACTTGGATTTATGCGCCCGTGGCTGAGCACGGCGTCGATCATCAGGCGGGCGCAGGCATCTACTGGGAAACCGCCGACCCCGGTGCCAAGCGCGGGGAATGCCACTGAATCAAGACCAGCCCTCGCGGCCTCAACCAGAGCGCTTTGAGTCGCCTTCGTAATGAGGTCGGCGTTGGTGGCAAGGTCCTGGCCCATGGCCGCGGCGTGGATGCAGTAGCGTGCCTTGAGCCTTCCGGCCGAAGTGGTCACAGCCTGCCCTGGTTCAATCGGGCCGAGTTTCATCGCCTCGCGTTCAATCTCCTCGCCGCCTTCTGCCTTGATCGCGCCAGCCACGCCCGAGCCCATCCAGAGGTGGTTGTTGGCGGCGTTGACAATCGCGTCGGTCGTCTGTTCGGTTATGTCCCCGAGCAACACGGTGAGTCGCAGTCGGCCGATTGTCCGGGAGTACGGGCTAGGACTCATGCTGCACGATCACCCGCACAACGTCATCGGGTGAGCCGGCCTTGTTCAGGCCGATGCGCACTTCGTCCTTGCGGAGCAGCTTGGAGAGCCGCGCCAGGGTCATGATATACTCGGTCTTCTGTTCCTCCGGTGCGGCAATCAGGAAGATGAGATGCGAAGGCTTGCCGTCGAGGCTGTTGAAGTCAACACCCGAGTCCGACCGACCGAACGCCAGCACGGTATTGGCGACAGCCTTGGTCCGGGCATGAGGAATCGCGACGCCCAGCCCGATCCCGGTGCTTTCCATGTTCTCGCGCCGGGCGATAGCCGACACGAACTCGGATTCTTCGGTGATGGAGCCGGTCGCCACGAGCGGGCCGACCAGTTCGTTTATCACCTCGAACTTCTCTTTCGAACGCAGGTTGAGCAGAATCGCCGAGCGGGGCAACAGCTCGGATATTTTCGCCATCAACGTACCTCCATCAGAGTTATTTCACGAATACGACGGGTCGGCGACTCTGGCGCACGAGTTCGGAACACGTCAGCCGGCAATCCGCGCTGGCGACTATCAGCTCGGCATCATAGCTCGCGCTGAGGTCGATGAGTTGTTGCAGCGCGTCGCCCGTCTCGATGAGCAGCGAGATGCGAACGTTCTGTTGGAACGCGTCATCCTCGATCTCGTACAGCGAACTCCAGGCGTGTTCTTCGGCGTCGGAGGCCTGCGTGTCCCGACGCCGCGGCGCGTCGGGGGTGATGACCGCCAGCGCAAACACGCGGCACGACATGCCTTTGGCAAGCCGCAACGCCCACCCGACCGCGTTCGGCATCCCCGGGGTATCTTCGACGTAGAGCAGGATTCGTTCCATCCTACTTGCCTACGCAGAAACGGGCGAAAATCCGGTCGAGGAGGTCATTGCTGGTTGCTGGAGTATCCACCTGACTGAGCATATCAATCGCCGACTTCGTTTCAAGAGCGGCGGTCTCAAGGGTCCGGGTCGAGCCGGCCCGGACGAGAGCGTCGCGGGCAGCCGAGAGCGCCGCGATCTGGCGGCGGTTGACGACGAGTTGCGGTCCCGGTCCGGCCCGCAGGATGCCGGCAAGGCGTGTTCGGAGTTGATCGATACCCGCACCGGTGCGGCACGAGACCGGAACGAGCCGAGTCGGGCACTTGCGTGCGAACGAGTGGTTGAACCGGCGCGGCAGGTCGGTCTTGTTCAGGACGCAGATTGCCGAGCGGCCGCGCACGGCCGAAACGACCGTAAGGTCGGAAGGTCCTACCGGCCGTGAGCCGTCGAAGAGCGCGATGATGACGTCCGCCTGTTCGACCGCTTTCATCGTCTGAACATGGGCCAGCCGGTTCAGACGGGCTTTGGCTCGCACGGTGAGCCCGGCAGTGTCGACGAACTTGACCGGGATTCCGGCAAGCATCGTGGTCGAGTCGACCCGGTCACGGGTCGTGCCCGGTATCGGGCTCGTGATGGCCCGTTCGGCCTCAATCAGGCGGTTGAACAGGCTCGACTTGCCGGCGTTGGGTCGGCCGATGATGGCGACATTCGCGCCCTCGACGAGAAAACGGCCGGCTTCGGCGGACGCGACGACCTTGGACAGTCGTGCCGCGATGCGGCGGATGCGCGGGACCGGAACCGTCCCGCAGGCGTCATGCTCTTCGAACCCGAGTTTGTACTCGATTCCGGCCAGCAATTCTCTCGTGTCTTCGATGATCCCGGCGACAAGGTTGGAAAGTCGGCCCCGGTAGCGGCCGAGCGCGGCTCGGAAAGCCGCCTCGGAACGAGCTTCGGCCATATCGGCAACCGCCTCGGCCTGGGACAAGGACATCTTGCCGGCAAGCACCGCCCGCCGGGTGAACTCGCCCGGATTCGCCGTGCGGCACCCGGCGTGAATCAGCAGCTTCAGGATCGTATCCGCGGCAACGGCTCCTCCGTGACATGATATCTCGGCCATTTCCTCACCGGTGTATGAGCGGGGTGCCCGGAAGACCGTGACCAGCACCTGGTCGACCGGCTCCCGGGTCGGGGACGTGAACCAATTGAGCTGGACGGTGTGCGAGCGCTGGCCTGAAGGCAGGTGGTCGGGGAAGAATCGGTCGAGAATCGCGAGTGTTCTATCACCGGATACGCGAATGACCGCGATGCTGCCGGTCCCCGGTGGCGTCGCAACAGCGCAGATAGTGTCAGGCGAGGGGCGGGGGACGAGGGGCGAGGGACGCGCGGCGGCGGACGGCTTGCGGTTCACCGTGTACGCCTTGCGGTGTACGGTCTACGGTTTCTTCGCGAGCGAGATGATGACGACCCGCGGTGAGCCTTCGCCGACCGCGTGGGCCCGGACGCCGGGGATGTTCTTCAGTTCGTCCTGCACTATCTCGAACTCCTCGAAGGTGAGCGGTTCGAGTTCCATCTCGCGGCCGCCTTCAAGCACGATGCGGGCGATGGCCGAGGCCTTGGCGCGCAGGAAGTTCGCACGACGCTGGCGGTATCCGGCAATGTCGACTATCACCTTGGGGACGTTCGGGTAGTGACGGGCCACCATCAGGCGGACGATGTGGCCGATGGCCTCAAGCGTGGCGCCGTGGCGGCCGATGACGACGCCGCTTGAGCGGCGGGCGCGGATGTTCGCGTAGCAGCCCTCGGGCCGCACCTCCACGTCAACCCGGGCGCGGATGCCAATGTGATGGGCGAGGAACTGAACTTCCTGCCGGATGAGTTCCGGCTCGGACGGCACGGCCGGCGGCGTGCCGGCTACTTCGGAGGAGATGCCGTTGCCAGGGACGGTTCCTTCCGGCTCTTCGACTTGTTCCACGGCAGACCTCCTTTCATAGCAATCAGGCTCTCACCGACCGACAGGACGTTGTACAAGAACCAGTAGAGCTGCAGGCCACTGGGCATGTTGAGGAATATCAAAGTGATGAAGACCGGCATGATGATAGTCATCGCGAGATTGCGCTTGTCGGTGGACGTTAGCAGGGTCTGGGCGATGGACGACGCGCCCATCAGGATCGGCACCAGCCCGATTGCGGCGCCGCCGATCATCGGCAGGCCCTGCGGCAGGTGGCCGAAGAGTGCGTCGGGCTGGGACATATCCTGCAGCCAGAGCCCGAGTGCGGCCCCGCGCATCTCGATTGCGTTTCTCAGGACCGCATACAGCGCCCAGAACACCGGCATCTGAACCAGCAGCGGCAGGCAGCCGGACGCCGGGTTAATCTTGTACAGCCGGTAGAGCTGCATCGTCTCGGTGTTGAGTTTCTGCGCGTCGTTCTTGTACTTCGCCTTCAACTCATTGAGTTTGGGCTGCAGGAGCTGCATCTGACGCATCTGCTTGGTCTGGGTGCGGGTGAGCGGGTAGAACGCCAGCTTCATCAGGATCGAGAACAGGATGATGGCCACGCCCCAGTTGCGTACGACCGAGTACAGCAGGCGAAGGAACCAAAGCATGGCGACGGCGATCGGCCGAGTCCAGCCCAAGCCGAGGACGTTGTCGAGTCCGAGCCCGAATGCGCGCAGCCGGTCGTATTCAATCGGCCCCAGATAAACCGAGAACTGCGTCTCCGGTGCCGGGTTCTTGACCACGGCGTTGAAACCCACCCGGCCATCATCCAGTGTGACGGCATAGGTTGAATCGAAGGTCCGACCACAGGCGATGACCGCGAGCAGGAAGTACTTCGACTTCACGCCGACCCATTCGGCGGCATCGCAGGTGCCCTGCGGTGTTTTCAGCTTGCCGGCCTGGGTCTGGTTGAGTTTCTTGCCGACCTTCGAGTAGAAGTGGAAGTGGGCAAGACCCTCCTTCACGTTCTCCTCGGTCAGGGCGAGTCCGGCGATCGCGTCGACGGCAAAGCCGCGGGCCGGGCCCGCGATTGCCACCCGGTGGTCAAGCGTGTAGTCCTGGTGCAGCGTGTAAGTCTTGGTCAGGGTCAGGCTATCGGCGCGTGCCGTGAACGAGACCGAGCTATCGGTTGTGGCGACCTGCATCGGCGTCGCGTCGGTGCTCACCCAGCCTTGCGGCAGTTCCACTGCCGTGCCGAGCAGATCCTTGCCCGACGGCACGATGTCCGCCTTGTACTTCTTCAGCCACACCGACCTGACCGCGCCGCCGATGTTTGAGAACTCGACCTTCACCAAGTCGTTCTCCAGGGTAACGATGGACTCGGGTACCGGCGCGACCGAGAGCGGAAGGAGCGATTGGGCCTCGGCTGGCTCCAGCTCCGGCTGGGCCGGTCGCGCGGGCTGAGACGGCTGTTCCTGCTGCGGCTGAGCCGGCTGGGCCGAAGTCTCGGCTGGCTTGGGCGGTGCCTGCCTCGGCCGGAGGAATATCTGCGAGAGGATGAGAATCGCAGCCACGAGTGCGAAGCCGATGATAGTGGTCGTTGTGCTGGACGTCTGCTGCTGATTTCTCATCCGGTTGTCGTTCTCCGTTCAGTCGTGAAGTTCGGGATTCGTCCTTTGTCCTCTGTCCTTTGTCCCTTCGGCGGCACCGGGTCGTACCCGCCCGCGGCAAAGGGGTGGCAACGGGCGATGCGCTTCAGCGTGAGCCAGGCGCCTCTTGCCGCCCCGTATTCAGTCAGCGCGTCCAGCGCGTACTGCGAGCAGGTCGGCTGGAACCGGCACGAATTCGGCAGGACCAACCCAAACGTATTCCGGTATGCCCGCACCAACAGCCCAAGTAGTTTTGCCGCTATTCCGTAATTCCGCATTCTGAATTCTGCTCTATCCGGGCCGCTGCCGTCCGTGTTTCTTCGACCAGTTCCGCGAACGAGAGCCTCCCGGCCGATACCGCTGGCTGCACAATGCAGTCGTATCCGATTGGAAACCAGCTCTTGTTCCGGCGGTATATCTCGCGGAGCCGTCGCTTCAGACGGTTCCGGGCAACCGCGTTGCCAACACCGCGCGGCAAGAGGAACGCAACGCGGCGGAGAGGCACGGGGACTGTCTCCGCTTGCGGACTGCCGCCGGGGTTTTCTCTAGACCTGGGGGCGCAGCGTAGGCTGAGGAACCGCGTGCCGGACTTCGCGCCCAACCGCCTCACCCGGGCCACGTCTCGGCGCCGACGCAGGATTTCGTTTCGAGCCAGGGTCTCCGCCATTCATACCGACAGGCGTTTGCGACCCTTTGCGCGGCGGCGGTTAATGACGTTGCGGCCTCCGGGCGTCTGCATCCGGGCCCGAAACCCGTGAGTACGCTTGCGGCTGATGTTTGACGGTTGGTATGTTCTTTTGGGCATGGGTATTCCTCAGCCGGGATTATAGGCCGGATGTCCGGATAAGTCAAGAAACGTCCGGGGCTTCAGACTCACGGCGGACTTGGGTAGATGGAAGAATCGAGCGCAACTCACAGCCAGGACCAGGGGCTCGAAGATCGAGAGCCGCGAACCTGAAAGCAGCAGGGCGTCGTCGCCGTTGGCGAAACAGAACCGGGGACGCGCAGGTCACGTCCCCGGCATCCAAGTGCCAGTCAGGCCTAGCGCACAACCGTGAACGGATAGGCGACCGTGCTGCCCGCGGCCCGGACCTGGAGGAAGTAGGCGCCGGGCGCGACATCCGTACCGACATTCCACGTCGTCACGGCCTCGCCGGCGGGCAGGGACCAGCCGCTGTGAATACGGCCACTGACGTCGAGCACCGACAGCTCGCGGGCCGGACCCGACGTCTCCAGCCGCACGCCGTGGCCGACGCGAGCCACGCTGGGGACTACTGCCGTCCTGGCTGCCGGCTGCGGGGTTCCGCCCTGGTTGATGCCGGTTCCGAGCAGGAGGTAGTCGATGTAGGCCGCCATCAGGGTATCGCAGTCGGTTCCGCTGGTCGCCCCGAAGATGGTCGAGGAGAGGACCGTGCGGTACACCGGGGTCTCCCTGCTGACTACGCGGCCGACGTTGTCCTGGCTGCGCAGGACGATTGCACCGCCGTCAGCTCCGAACTCATCCACGTAGCTGTCCGGACTCTGCTGGTAGGGATACGTGACGCTGAGGCCGTCCGCAAGAGAGCCGGTCTCTCCGGTCAGTGACTGGACGTTGCCGGTGCCACTCGGCTGACCGTCGCCGAGATAGGTCGCGCCGAAGTACGGCCACAACTCCGAAGTGCGGTTGCTGTAACCGAAGTCGCCGCCCTCAGCGTATACCGGGTGACCGGAATTGAGGTAGGCAACCAACTGCGCCATTTCCGTCGTACCGACGGTGCAGTTGTCCCCTCAGCACCGGTACCAGCCCATCAGGCAGAAGACGGCGTCGAAGCCGTCCAGGCTGCCGGGCAGGGTACGCTCGGACACCGTGACCGTGTGGCCCTGGCTGGTCAGCACTCGCTCCACGTTGTAGGCACAGTCAACCGAGTCGCCGATCGCCTGGTCGTAGAACCGGTCGAGAGTGTCGTAGTTCCAGACGCAGACATTGGCTGCCTGCAGAGCGGCCGGAACCGCCAGGCACAACGTCAGCGCCAACAGGGTTCTTTCAATTCGCATTGCGCCTCCTTTGGGTACGATAGGTACACTAGAACATAACCGGTAGCCCGCTTCCAGTCAAGCTGTCGCGGCGCCCCTGAATCCGACATGCGTGGCCACGAAAACACGAAAACGGAGTGAAACGGATTTGCCGCATCCTGCACCCATTGGCCTCGGCGGCCCCTGTCCGACAGTGCGTTTCGTGTCTTTCGTGCTTTCGTGGCTCCAATCTCGGTTCTGGGGGGCGTCCACTCGACCGGGGGCGTAGTCTAAGCCCGAGTTCGAGACCAACCATCCGGCGGGAGTCCTTCGGGACTCCCGCTTCTCGTCATTCCGAGCGAGGACTTCAGCATCCGAGTCGAGGAATCTCGTCCGGTCGAGACCCCTCCATCGGCGCGGGGTGACATACGCTATGATGCTGGATCTAGCGACGTATCCTGCCTTGACTGGCTCGCTGGCGAGCGGATACTTAGCTGAGTGCAATCGTGAAACTGAAAGTGGACAAAGAGAGCGATGCGTTGTATCTGCGGCTCGATGAGGCCGCGGTAGTAGAGTCCGAGGAAGTCCAGCCGGGCGTGGTCCTGGACTACGACGCGGCCGACAATGTGGTCGGCGTCGAGATCCTCAACTTCAGCAAACGCGTGGCGCCCGAGCGCCTCCGCGTCCTGCAACTGGAAACGGTCTAGGACGCGAACATCCACGCGATGCTCGACCAGGGCGTAGTCCAGGCCGAACGAGGTCCGTTTCTTTCGGGCAGGAGCGTGAGCTCCTGCACGAAGAGTTACCTGCGAGGGCCGCCCCGCGTCGCCCACACCGCCTTCTGTGTCGCACCATTATTGACATCATCGGCCGTCCTGCTATCCTGAGGCTATGAGTGTCGTGAACTCCGTAGTCCGGTCGCCGGCCGAGGTCCGTACCATTCTCGCCGAGTTGCGGCAGGGCCTTGAGTCTATCTACGGAGACCGGCTGCGCGGCCTCTACCTTTTCGGTTCGTACGCCCGCGGCGAGGCTGAGCCGGAGTCTGACTTGGACGTGCTCATAGTGCTGGACAAGGTGTCCGACTACCCGGGCGAAGTAGACCGTACCGGGTCGCTTGCTTCAGAACTCTCGCTCCGGCACGGGCTGAGCCTGAGCCGGGTGTTTCTGAGCCAAGACGCGTGGGCTCAGCGTGCCGACTTCTTCGTCAAGAATGTCCGTGATGAGGGAGTCGCGGCGTGAAGCCGGAGTCAAAGAAACTGCTCGTGAAGGCCGACCGCGCCTTGCGGGCGGCCGAACTGCTGCTGCGGGACGGTGCGCCCGACTTCGCCGCCGGGCGCGCCTACTATGCCATGTTCTACGCCGCCGAGGCGGCGTTGACTGAGAAGAACCTGCAGTTCCGTAAGCACTCAGGCGTACACGCGGCGTTCGGAGAACACCTGGCGAAACCGGGTCTGCTCGACCCGAAGTTCCATCGCTGGCTGCTGAACGCGTTCGACAAGCGTATCCTTGGCGACTACAGCTACGAGATGGATGTGGACGAGGGAGCGGCCCGAGAGATGATAGAACAAGCCCGCGAATTCGTAGCGGCAGTCGAGACCTTCCTCGGACCCGACTGACCTCGCCAGCCGTCTACCGACCGATTCCGAGCCGCCCTGCTCGAAAACCGAGACCCCGTCGCCTCAGACCTTGACCCGAGCCTCGTAGTCCGTCGGCCTCCAGTCGGCTTCGCCAAGGCAGCCCACGCGATGCTCGACCAGGGCGTAGTCTAGGCCCAAGTTCCAGTCCAACCATCCAGCGGGAGTCCTTCGGGACTCCCGCTCTCTGTCATTCCGAGCGAGGACGCCCGCATCCGAGTCGAGGAATCTCGTCCGGTCGAGGCTCCGGGAGTTGACAAGCACTGCGGCGGTTTGACAGTGATACGGGCCGGATTAGAATCATCGCGTCATGAACCTGCGGCGGTGGTGCATCGTCCTCCTGCTCGGAGTGACCGTGGCCTTCGGTAGCAGGCTGTCCTTCCAGGAGCACGCGGCCGTGCAGGAGTCGCTGCGTGACGTGGAGCCGTGGCAGCGGCGGCAGTGGCTGGCTGAACGCGGGCTGCAGGACTACTACAATGCGCACAGCTGGAGGCCAACGACAGACAGCGGACTACGATGCGTGGGCCGCTGGAGCTACGGACCGTCGGTCAAGGTATCGCTGCGCGCCACAGCCGACGATACGATTGTCTGCTTAGCCCGCGGCTCCGGGGCGAGCATCATCCGCTTCCGTTCCCGAGACAGCCTGACGCTGGACCTCCTTTCTGACATCAACTGCAACGGAATCGTCAGTCGCGCAATCATCGAGGACACACTGGTCTTTTGCGGCACGAACCAAGGCGGCACGGGTATCGAGGTCTGGGGCGTCAGTGACCTGTCCAGTCCGCACCGTCTGGCCTACGTCTATCTGCCGCCCATCATGGACATCGCACTCAAAGATACGTTCCTCTATGCCACGGGCTACGTGCAGGACTCGCTGCGTATCTTCAATGTGGCCGACCCGCGCAATCCTGTGCAGGTGGGTGCCTGTTCTGACTCTGGTTATCCGATGTGCGTATCAGGTGACTACTGCTATCTCGCCGACCAGTACGGACTCAATATCGTGGATGTCAGCAATCCCGCAAGTCCCCACCGAATTGGAGGCATCGGCGGCTTTGAGGCACTCGCGGTGGCAATGCGCGACTCGCTCTGCTACGTCGGTACGTATGATGGCTCCAACTTCGCACTGCGTGTCTACGATGTGAAAGACCCGACGACACCGTTCCCAGTTGGGTCGCTCGCAGGCATTGAGGCGCACGACATCTATCTTCCGCCGACTTGCGACACGGTGCTCTACACGCCCAAACTGCACGTCATCAACATCACCAATCCCGCGAGTCCCAGACAGATAGGATTCGTGGACTGCCCTGGTTGGGACTATGGAGTCGTGGTCGCGCCTGCACTCGACGAAGCGCTGGTGGCGGACTACGCCGACGGGCTGGTCGCCGTTGACGTCTCGCCCCCTCAGGTGCCTGCCATTGACACCTTGCTGTACGCAGCAGACGCGGCAGAAGACATCCACGTCGACAACGACAGGGCGTACGTCGCCAGCCGCGATGCTGGTCTCGTCGTAGTTGATGCCTCCGACCCCGCCCACCCCTTCGCGCTCGGCCGCTGCGACAGCGTGGGCATGTCGGCAGAGATGATGACAGCCACGGCGTGTGACTCATTCGCGTTTATCGGGTGGCGCTGGCCGCAGAGGTTCAAGTCAGTGGACGTACATGACCCCGGCAGGCCTGAGATAGCCGGTGGGGTCCAGATTTTCAACCCTCCTGAGGATATGGTGCTGCGTGACACATTCATCTACGTCGCGGAGCAAGGCAAGTTGCAGATCATCAACGTCGCCCGGCCACGAGAGCCGGAACTGATTGGGAGTTGCGTACTGGGGGGTGATTCATACGGTCTCGACCTCGTCGATTCACTAGTATATGTCGCGACTTGGCCATTTTCCATCGTCGACGTGAAGGACCCGACGAATCCCGTGATAGTGGGCACAATATCCTGCGGTGCGTATAACGGGTCGGTTAGGGACACTTTTCTTTTCCTCTCGTCAGGAGGCATTCTCGTCTACAGCGTCGCCCGGCCAAACCAACCCAGGCGGCTGGATTCGTTCAGTGTAGGGCCGAACACGTACTGGGTTGAGGCGGTCGGAACGTTGCTCTACACGGGGAATCTTGACGGCGTCCGAGTCGTGGACGCAAGCGATGTTCATGACATGCACGTCCGAGGTTTCTGCTCAACACCATACCTGACAAACCGGCTGATATACAAGTCGCCGTATGTCTACGCCGCCTGCGAGAACGCTGGCGTGTTTATCTTCGAGTCGACGCAGGTGGGCATCCAGGAACCGAGCCCACATCCCGCAAGGACAGTGAAGCCCGGGCCGACTGCCGTTCGGGGTGCGGCGTGGAGGAGCCTGACACAGTGCGCGACGGTGTTCGATGCGATGGGGCGGAGGGTGACGCAGGCGAAGCCGGGGGTGTACTTCGTCAGAAGACCGATGACCGAGGACGGAAGACCGACCGCGGCCGTGCAGAAGGTCGTTCTCGTCGAGTGACATGGCGCCCGGCATATGGCCGGGCAGGCAATCTGTCCAGCAGCTCTCCAAGTTGCTCTCCATCTAGCTCGGCGAGTTGCCCGCGAAGTTGCCTGCATAGGGATTGGGGCAGGAGCTTGGACGGTAGTGTGGGCTGGGACTTGGGATTGCCCTCGGGAAGCAACGGTACATGCTATCCGGCAAGGAACCGGACAAGTAGCGGTGCACGTTGCCTGCCAAGTAGCGGAGGAAGTAGCGGTGGAAATAGCCGAGCAAGTGGCCTCCATCGTTCCTCGGGAGATTCCCTGGCAAGCGACTTGGGAAGCAATGGGGTAAGCTACGGGGGGAGCATAGGAGGGGTCGGAGCGAAGAGAGAGGATAGAGGATTGAGGATGCAGGAGTTAGGATAATATCTGGCGGTCGGCGGAATGTGTGCTATAGCACACAAATCTGTAGGACTGGCGATGCGTGACGTGAGCGATACGCGCAACTCGCCGCCCGGAACGCCGGAGACGGGAGAAGGTACTTGAAGATACCCTCAAAGACCGGCCGGACCAAGAGCAGGCCCGCAAGTTCGCCGCCCTCGCTTTGGCTGGTCTCGACCGTCAGCTCCGGCGCGAGTAGCCGTCTTCGGTTCGGCAACTCTGCATTCTGGTTTCTGAACTCTGACTTCTGAATTCTCCGCAGTCCGCCACGCGGCCTCGACCACCAACTCCGCCGCCTCGCGTCTCTACTTCTCTTCCAGCGCTTCTTCCATGAGTTGGCGCTGGTAGAGCTTCCAGTAGAGACCGCGGCGGGCCAGCAGGTCGGTGTGGTGGCCGGATTCGACAATCCGCCCCTGGTCGAGAACGTAGACGATGTCGCACGCGGCCAGGATTGAGAGTCGGTGCGAGACGATGACGAGCGTCGCTCCCTGCATGTAGCTCATCACATCGCGGATGAACTGCTGCTCGGTTTCCGCGTCGAGACTGGCGGTCACGTCGTCGAGCAGGAGAATCCGGGGACGGTCGAAGAGCGCCCGGGCGATGGAGACGCGCCCCTGCTGTCCGCCGGACAGGCGCAGGCCGCGCTCGCCGATAAGTTCTTCGGTCCCTTTGGCCATCGCCTTCAACTCGGGTTCGAGTTGGGCGATGCGCACGACCTCGCGCAATCGCTCCTCGGTGTCCGGTGCGGTGCGCCCGAGTACGATGTTGTTGCGGATCGTATCGGAGAAGAGTCCAGCTTCCTGGGGCGCGTAGCCGAAGAGCGAGCGGAGCGATTCTACCTCGAAGTCGGGAAGCGGCGTACCGTCCACTGTTATCGAGCCGCTGGTCGGCTCAGCAGCCCGAACAAGCAGGCGCATGATGGTGCTCTTGCCCGAGCCGACAGTTCCGGCGATGCCGATGCGCGCGCCCGGCGTGAGCACAATGTCGATGTCCTTCAGCGCCCGCGGGCAAGACTTCGGTTGTGCGTCCGGCTTCTGGCCAGGGTCCTTGCCGTCGTCCTGGACCCCTCGATTCCTTGATTCCTCGACCCCGGCAGCGGTTACCGGCGCGTAGCTGAACCCGACCCGCGCCAGCCGGACTTCGCGGAAGTCTGGAACCGGGCGTGAACCGGAGGTGCTCCTGACGTCGGGCGGGAACTCGGCCAGTTCGCGGACGCGGCGTTCTTCCACCCCGGTCTGCCAGATCCAGGTAATCATGTCGGCGATGCCGATCATCGGCCAGACGAGCATGTCCACGTAAGCACTGAATGCCACGAACTCGCCGATGGTGAGCTTGCCCCGGATCACGAAGAGCCCGCCGAGCACGAGCACCGACAGCGAACCCAGACCGCCGACCGTAGTATAGGTCGAGTTGAAGGCAGCCCGCAGCTTTGCGCCGCGGACGGCCGAGCGGATACGCTCGGTGAGGACCTTGCGCAGACGCGCAGAATTGCGCTCTTCCATGGCATAGGCCTTGACCAGACGGATGCCGGAGAAGGAAGACTCGAGGAAGTTGTTGGTCTCGGACATCTTCTCGCGCCATTCGCGCCACCACTTGTCCATCCTGGGTCCGATGCGGAGATAGATGAAGAAGCTGGCAACGGTCGGCACCAGCGTTACCAGCGTCAGCAGCCAGTTCATCCGGATGAGGATGACAAGGGCAAAGGTCATGGTGAGGACCGAGGTCATGGGCCAGAAGATGCCGCCGGCCGAGAACTGCGAAACGTCGGTCAGGTCCTGGTCGAGCCGTTCCTGCACGTCGCCCGACGGGAAGCGATTGGTGAACGTGAAGCCCTGGTCGAGTACCGAGCGGAAGACAAGGTTGCGCGTCCGCCAGAGGAAGCGCGCGCCCGAGAGCATGTAGGCGAGCGGCCGCAGGTCCTCGGCCAGCGCCCCGGCGACGCGGGCGAGGACCAGGAGCAGCACGAGGTTTCCCAGCGTGCCGATGACGAAGCTCGCGGGGTCAGTGAGGCCGTGCTGAATCGCGTCGATGATGTAGCCGATGATCCGGGGATAGGCAATCGAGACGGCAGCATAGAAGAGGGTCAGCCCGGTCAGGCCGATGAACCGTTTCCAGTCCTGGCGCCAGAAGCGGAGTACCAGCTTCATGTCGAGCAGGGTTATCATCCGCGGCTTCGCGTTCGCCTTACTCGCCATGGCGCCGTTCCTTCCGGAGTCTTGCCTTTTGGCTTCTGCCTTTTGACCTTTGACTTGCGCGTCCCACGCGTGTTGCCTTCACGTTTGCTCCTGCGCAAGGTACTGCAGCCTGTACAGCCGGTTGTAGTAGCCGTCCCGGGCGACCAGCTCGTCGTGCGTTCCCTCTTGTACGATCCGGCCGGCGCGGACCACGACAATCCGGTCGACCATCCGAATCGTCGCCAGTCGGTGGGCGATGATAATCGCGGTCCGGCCGCGCAGCAGTTCCTCGAGGCCTTGCTGGATGAGATGCTCGGTGTGCGGGTCAACCGATGAGGTGGCTTCGTCAAGTATCAGTATCTCGGGGTCGAGTACCAGCGCCCGGGTGAAGGCGAGCAACTGCCGCTCGCCCAGCGAGAGGTTGACCCCGCGTTCGATGAGGCTGGTAGCGTAGCCCTGCGGCAGTTGGAGGATGCGCTCGTGCAGGCGGGCGCGGCGCGCGGCGTCGTGAACCCGGGCTTCGTCTACCGTCTCATCGAACAGGCGCAGGTCGTCGAGCACCGTTCCCGGGAAGAGGATGACGTCCTGGGGCACGAACCCGACCAGCCGACGGAGGGACTCATTCCGGATCCGGACGAGCTCGGTATCATCGAGCATGATCCGGCCGGACTGGGGTCCATAGAACTTGAGCGCGAGGCTGGCAAGCGAGGTCTTGCCGCCGCCGGTCTCGCCGACCAGCGCGACCTTCTCGCCTTTGCGGATTTCCAGGTTGATGTCATGGAGCACGGTTCCCCGGCCCTCGTAGGCGAGCTCCACTCCCTCGAACCGCAGGGCGCGTCGGAAGCTGCCGGGGGTGACCTCGATCTCGCCGTCCGGCTCAGTCGCCGTGTCGAGGATCCCGAGCATCCGCTCGGCCGAAGCGAAGGCACGCTGCATGATGTGAATCTGCTCGGACAGGGCACGGATCGGGACGAAGAAGCGCGTCACGTAGCTGTAGAAGAGGAACAGACCGCCCACGGTCAAATGACCCTTCAGGGCGAGCAGGCCGCCGACGCCGAGAGTCAAGGCGACCCCGGTCATCTCGCCGAAGTCCCAGACCAGCCAGATCCAGGTCCAGATGAGCATCTCCTGCTTGCGCGTGCCGTAGAGGCGGCGTCCCTTCTCGTCCATCCGGTCGGCGAAGTACTGCTGGCGGTTGAAGGCCTGGACCACCGGCAGGCTGCGCATCGTCTCGGTGATGAAGTTGTTGATTTCGGCCACGATGCGGCGCATCTGCAGGTAGAGCGGACGCGACCGCTTCTGCAGCAGGTAGAAGCCGACCATCGTGACCGGGAAGAGCCCGGCAATCATCAGATACAGCCGCCAGTTGACGAAGAGCATGACGATTGACATGCCGATCAGCATGACCAGGTTGCGGGCGAGGGTGACCGCGGTGGACGAGAACATCTCCTGCAGCGCCCGGGAGTCGCTCTCCACCCGGCTGATGAGGCGGCCGACCGGATTGCGGTCGAAGAAACTGGCGGGCAGGCGGACGATGTGGCCGAAGAGCGAGTGTTTCAGGTCGGCGATCGCGTTCTCGCCGACGATGGCGAGGAGGGTTTGCTGGAAGAAACCGGCCGCGCCGATGGCGAGCTGCAGCACCAGGTAGACGAGGCCGACCGTCAGCAGGTCCCGTACGTCCCTCTGCGGGATGCTGACGTCGATTGCGTGCTTGACGAGGAGCGGGGCGACGAGCCCCATCACGGCCGAGCCGATCAGGAGAATCGCCGCGACGGCTGTCCGGCCAAGGTACTTGCGGAAGAACGGCCAGACCCGCGGCAGGAGCCGGAAGCCCTGGCCGCGCGTCTGCGCTTCTTCTTCCTCGATGTATATGTCTTCGGCCGGCATCTTGGTTTCTAGTCAATGGTCAATAAGAGCACGGGGCGATCTCGGAGGAACAAATGAAACCGAACCTCCTTCAAGTACGGCCCGCTCGTCTAGGGCTGGATTATAGAGGGCAAGGACGTTGTGTCAAATGCGTAGGCGGAACCGGTGTCGTTCGGAGACTACGGGTGGGTGTGGGTCGCGGTCAGACTTGGCGGCCTACGGCCGCCGCGGGTAGGTGAAGAAGAACGTGCTGCCTTCGCGGACCTTGGACTCGACCCATACGCGGCCGGCGTGCAGTTCCACCGCTTTCTTCACGACGGCCAGGCCCACGCCGGTCGAGTCGCTGTGGTCTTGTGGCCGACAGGTTTCGAATATCTGGAATATCCGCTCGAAGTTCTTCTCCTCGATACCCGGTCCGTTGTCGGCAACGTAGAACCGCCAATGGTCACCGCCGTCAATGGCGCCAACGCGCACCAGTCCCTCGGGCTTGTCGTTGTACCTCACGGCGTTGCTCAGCAGGTTCCGGAATACCTGCTCGATAAGGGACTTCTCCGCCGACACCGTGGGCAGCGGCGTCTCGATCTTCACTTTGATGTGGGGCGGCGGCGACAGGAAGTCGATCACCTCAGGCAGCATTGTTGACAGGTCGACATCCACCCTCTTTTCGATCGCTCTGCCGGCGCGGGAGTACTGCTGGATGCCGTCAATCAGGTTGTGCATCCGCGTGACCCGGCCCAGCAGCAGTCTGACCTGCTCTTTGCCGTCAGCGTCGAACCTCTCGCTGTAGTCGCTGGCAAGCCAGCGGACCAGCGAGTCGATCGCCCGCAGCGGTGCCTTCAGGTCATGGGACACCACGTTGGCGAAAGCGGCAAGTTCCTTGTTCGCCGTGGCGAGCTCCTTGTTGGCCGCAGCGATTTCGCTCGTCATCTCGGCCTGGCGCTCTTCGGCAGCCCGCTTGACGCTGATATCGCGCAGGACCCAGACACTGCCGCGCAGCGAGCCGTCACCCAGGGGCATGGTGCGGGCCGTGATTGACATCGGAACCTGCCGACCATCGCGGTGACGAGCGAGCACCTCCAGACCAGGCAGGTGATGCTCGCGATGCAGGCGCTCGATCAGGGGCTTGAAATCCCCGGGCCGGTCAAACACGGCGGTGGCGGAGGACCCGCGCAGCGTCCGCGGGTCATAACCCAGGATGTCGACCATGGCTTTGTTCGTGGACACGACATTGCCGTCGACATCCAGCAGCAGCAGTACGTCGGGCATCGTGGCGAGGATTTTGTCGGCTGCGGCTTGCACGGTGAAGCTGGTAAGGCCGTAGCGGGTCACGGTGATGAAGAGCCCGATGGCCCAGCTCAGGCCCACTATCTGCGCCATCTCCGGTACCGGTTTGTCGGTCATTATCGGCAACACGACATCGAGCAGCGAACCGCCAACGAAGGTCACCCCCGCCGAGCAGAAGGTGATGAGCGCCTGCATGCGCTGACGCTTCTGGGTGGCGTGGCGCCCGAATCGGGCGACGAGGTAAAGGCCGATGAGCGCGGTTGTGACGTAGTCGACCACATACAGGATCGACCAGAAGCTCAGCTGCCATTTCGATGACCAGCCACCAGGACTCAATACGAGCGTTCCCACGACCGGTCCGAACCACTCACGGATGCTCAGCAATAGCGGGATACCGAGGATCGGGATGTAGATCGGCCAGGCGCGCAGGTACTTCTTGCGATTGGTCAGGGCCAGGGCGAAGAGGAGCCAGACCGAGGTTACGAAGTTCGTGCCCGCCTTTCCGATCTTGTAGGCCAGGTCGGCCTGGGCAAAGGGGATCGGCGGCTGCAGATGATGGAAGAAGCCGTACGGCGTCCAGAGCACGAAGCAGACCAGTACCAGCCCGCAGAGCCAGTTCAGGATTGCCTTGGGATTGCGCTGGATGACGATGACGGCCATCGCAGCGTTGATGGCTGTAGCCACCGCGTAGATCAGGGAAAGGACCGTCATCGTGCTCGCCGACCGGTTCTCAGCCGGCGCTCCGACGCTGCATAGCAAAAGACCATCATGTCGCTTGGGGTTCCTGACATATTGGCGTCAAGTCCCCTATGGTGACAGTTCTAGCGGAAAAGGGCTGAAAGTCAAGTGTGAGGCCTACCCCTTCAGTTCCGGCATTGGCAGGTGGTTTGGCGTGAAGAGGAGTGGCTGTTTGGCTTCCGTCACCTGCCTCAGACCACCGGGCCGTTCCCATCTCCGCCGGACTGGTGGATTCCCACTGGGTTCAGACGCAAGCAACAGAGGAGGAGCCGCTTGCTCTCTTCTGCCGGCCTGAACGCAAGGTCGGAACCGGGGCGAACTCCGGACCGAACCTCTTGCTTGACACCGATAGTTCGTCCGGCTAACATCAGGCGTGAGCCCTGACACCCCGACGGGTTCTGTCCCCGAGCCCGGGCAACAAGGTGCGGCATTCTGCTTCCGGGTCCGGCAGGAACGAAGCGGATGGAGTGCCCTGCAACCAGTTCTTTCCAGGACAACCGTTGATCTGGCCGACCTTGTCTGTGGAGCACCGGAGTTCCTCGGCCTGGATGATGGCGCGGCGCTCGTTTAGACTGCGGTCGTGCTCTCCGAGCGCGGCGCAGACCGTTTGGTGGCGGCGCTTGACGAGGCCGGGGGAATTACGCTTGTCGGGTGTCCTGCCCAGTTGACCCGCGGTGCGCTTACCGCCGTCGCGCAGGAGGTGCTGGTCTTCACCGGCCGGCTCTGGCGGATGCCGTCCGAGGAGTTCTCGACGATGTTCGAGCAGAGGTTGGGGCAGAACCTGAACGAGTATTTCTCAAGCCGGGCCGAGGTCGGCTGGTCAGAGAGTAGTTTCCGCTCCGGCCTCGGGCAGTGTCTCGAGCGCGGGCAGTTCCCGGTCGTGTTGTTGCTCACCGGAGCGAATCAGGAAGTGGCCGAGGCGGTTGCCCACCTGAAGTCCCATAACCTCGATGTCAAGCCGCTCGGCGTCGAACTCTATGAGAGTTCGGGGGTCGAGATTGTGATGCCGAGGGTGTTGGCGGTTGACGTTGCTGGTTCCTACGAGGGAAGGGAACTGACCAGGCCGGTTCCGCGGTCTAAGCCAGCCCGGCCCGATGCTGCGCCAAGGTCACAGCCGACGACGGCCGACGATGCCGACCTTGATGTGTCGAATCCGGAGCCGAAGCCGGAATCGCCTCCGGCCAGGAAGACGCCGTGGTCGAGCCAGCCGGTTTCGCAGACACCTGAGGTTGAGCCGATGCCGGATGAGCAGGACGTTGATGCCGAAGAGTCCGTCTCTCTGGCACCGCCCGAGGCAGCCCCAGCGAAGAAGATGCCGTGGTCGGACCTGCCCGCGCCGGACGGGCTGAAGCCGGTGGCGGCGAGCTCGCAGCCATCCTTCAAGGCGGCGCCGGCCGCGAAGCCGGTCTGGGACGGCACGATGCCCGGGGTGATGGCAGGGAAACGGCCGATGCGGAAATCGCCCGGGGGATCAGAGACGCGCAGTGGACAGGAACACGCTACAGGGAGACGCCAGTGAATATACCGACACCCTGCTGGGCTCGCTTCAAGCGTTCCGGAGACCGCTGGTTTTCTTTCGAAGGCAAGGACGGAACGGACGCGGTTGATGCACTCCAACTGGTGATTGACGCGCCGGAGTTTCTTGGCCAGGGTTCGACCCAGACTCTGCCACGGGCGGCGATGGCCCCACCGCAGTCTCACTCCAACCGCGTGCTGGTTGTCGTTGACGAGGCCGGTGGGGTTCAACTCGCGGTCTGCCCTGAGCCCGGCGGCGACGCGGCCATGGTCGTCGGTGATGTGGTCGCCACCGGCCATCGCTTCTGGCGCAAGAAGTACAGCGCGATGGCCGGGCCTTTCCAGGAGTTCCTTGGAACGCCGCTGGCCGATTGGGTTGCGGGCCGCGCCGGCGACAGCTGGTCGGCTGAGGAGTTCCGGGCCGGGCTGGAACGCAGCATGAGCGAAGGGAAGTTCCCGATAACCATTGTCGTCAACGAGCTCGATTCGGCGGTCAAGGAAACGCTCGACTACCTCAGGGAGGTCAACCAGCAGGTCCGAGTGTTGGGGTACACATG
>Ga0163209_1000074_pt1 | contig 37687 bp, 28 predicted proteins | sample Kivu_160m_FD_113538 | JGI IMG/M metagenome (GOLD analysis project Ga0163209, IMG submission 113538) | Freshwater microbial communities from Lake Kivu, Western Province, Rwanda to study Microbial Dark Matter (Phase II) - Kivu_160m | ecosystem: Environmental > Aquatic > Freshwater > Lake ...
GTACGCCAGGTGACCTGGGCAATGCCCTGGTCTCCATTTACCTCAGCGTGGATGACTGGAACAACTACAACCCGGTTTTAACGGCTGATGTTTCCGGATCGGGGGCCAAAGTCACTTTCGTTTTCCATGATGTTGCCCCGGGCAGCTATTACCTGGATCTCTGGGTTGACAATGACCTCAGCGACGACTGGTCACTGGGTGATTTTGTCGGCTGGTACGGGTCAGGCACCAAAAATGCTCCGTCACTGTCACCATTCATGGTTGCAGAAGGCAAGACCGTCAACAAAGACATTGATTGCTTCATTCTTTAGTTGAAGGATCGGATTAACAGGCATTAATAAAAAAGCCTCCGGAAAACGGAGGCTTTTTTATTCCTTGTAGCGGGGACAGGACTTGAACCTGCGACCTTTGGGTTATGAGCCCAACGAGCTACCAACTGCTCCACCCCGCAGTGTTGGCGACCGCAAAGATAATATTTATTTCCACATTTCCACATTTCCGCATTTCCGCATTTCCACATTTCCACATTTCCACTTCTCCACATCTCCACATCTCCACATCTTAACCTTCTCAACATAATATCTATCTTTGTCAGCAAAACACCGATCGCCAAAATGGCCAGGAAAACCACTAAAACCACGACTGCCAAGCCTGCAAAGAAGAAGCTGGTGCATAAGCTTAAAAGCAAGTACAGGCTGGTTATCATGAGGGAAACATCCTTCGAGGAAGTCTGGCAAATGAAGCTTTCGAGAATGAATGTGATCACCGCGCTGGCCATATCCCTCACCATTTATACGGTCATCGTGGTAGCCCTGATCGTCTATACGCCGGTCAAGCGCCTGATCCCCGGCTACCCGAATGCTGAAATGACCCGTAATATACGGATGAATGCCATTCGCCTGGATTCCCTGGATTACCAGTTAGCCCTGAAAGACCAGTTCATCGAAAACCTGATCACGGTCATCAATGGCGGTGACACTAAAATTCATTCGACCGACGGCGGAACCTCACAGGTCTCGATCCCGGATATCACTGACAACCGTTCCGAAGATGATTCCCTTCTCAGGCTTGAAGTAGAGCAGGCGCAGAGGTTCAACCTGAGTCCCCAAAGCCCTGCTTCCGCAGGCAGCAACCTGAACCAGCTCTATTTCTTCCCGCCGGTCCGGGGTTTGATAATTTCTCACTTTGATTACGCCCGAGGGCACTTTGGAATCGATATCGCCACTGCCGCCAACCTGGGTATCAAGGCGACTCTCGACGGCACGGTCATTTTTGCGGATTATACCAGTGAAACAGGCTATACCATTCAGATACAGCATGATTTTAACCTGATCTCGGTCTACAAGCACAACAAGGAACTCTTCAAGCGAATGGGCAACCGGGTCAAGGCAGGCGAAGTCATTGCCACTGTCGGTAACACCGGCGAACTGACTACCGGACCCCATCTTCATTTTGAACTGTGGCACCAGGGGAAAGCCCTCAATCCCGAATACTTTATTGCTTTTGAATGATGAAGCGGATTGCCATCCTTGGTTCTACAGGTTCGATCGGCAAGCAGGCTCTCGAAGTGATCAGTCATCATCCCGGCCGGTTTCAGGCCAGTGTCCTGACCGCCCGTTCCAATTACCAGGAACTGATCAGGCAAGCCCGGCAATACAGGCCGCAGGCAGTGGTCATTACCGATACCCATTACACCGACCGGGTCAGAACGGCATTGTCCGGTTCGGGGATAGAGGTTTTTTCCGGCCCGTCCTGCCTGGAACAGATCGTTACGGATGAACGGATTGACATGGTGCTGACTGCCATGGTCGGTTTTTCGGGACTGGTCCCGACTCTCCATGCCATCCAGGCGGGCAAGCCCATCGCGTTGGCCAACAAGGAAACCCTCGTGGTCGCAGGCGAACTCGTAACCCGCCTTGCAAAGGAACACCAGGTTCCGGTCCTTCCCGTCGATTCGGAACATTCAGCCATTTTCCAGTGCCTGGCCGGTGAGAAGTACCAGGAGGTGGAAAAGATCTGGATCACTGCTTCAGGGGGTCCATTCCGGCAGCTATCCCGTGAGGAACTCCTCAAGGTTACCCGGCAGGACGCTTTGCGGCACCCGACCTGGAACATGGGCGCCAAGATTACGGTTGATTCCGCCACCCTGATGAATAAAGGCCTGGAAGCGATCGAAGCCAAATGGCTTTTTGGAGTCCATCCCGACCAGATCGAGGTGATCATTCATCCGCAGTCGGTCATCCATTCGATGGTCCAGTTCTGCGACGGTTCCATCAAGGCTCAGATGGGGCTGCCCGACATGAGGCTGCCCATCCAGTATGCTCTCAGCTATCCCGACCGGCTTGCCAGCGCTTTCCCCAGGTTCAGCTTTTCGGAATATCCCAGCCTTACATTCGAAACTCCTGATACGGAAAGGTTCCCCAACCTGGCTATCGCCCTGGAGGTCATGAGAAAGGGAGGAAATCTACCCTGTATCATGAATGCCGCCAACGAGGTGGCCGTTGATGCCTTCCTGAATGACCGCACCGGCTTTTCCGGCATGACCCGTGTAATCGAAAAAACCATCGAGAAAGCAACATTTCTCTCTTCAGCCGGTTTAAACGAATATATTGAATCCGATCTGGAAGCCCGGAAACTGGCTCTTTCATTTCTTTAATAATCCCTGGCATGACCGTACTGGTAAAAGCAGCGCAACTCCTTCTCAGTTTATCCATCCTGGTGATCATTCACGAATTCGGGCATTTCATTTTTGCCAAGATATTCAAGACCCGGGTGGAGAAATTCTACCTCTTCTTCAATCCCTGGTTCTCCTTGTTCAAGGTTAAAAAAGGAGAAACCGAATACGGTTTGGGCTGGCTTCCGCTCGGCGGCTATGTCAAGATAGCAGGAATGATTGATGAATCCATGGACAAGGAAGCCATGAAAAAGGAGCCCCAGCCATGGGAATTCCGCTCGAAACCTTCAGGCCAGCGGCTCCTGATCATGCTCGGCGGCGTGCTCTTCAATGTCATCTTTGCCTTCCTGATCTATACGATGATCCTCTTTGCCTGGGGCGAGAAATACCTGCCGACCGCCAATCTCAAGTATGGGATCATCTGCGATACACTGGCCCTGGACATGGGCCTTCAGCATGGCGACAAGATCCTGACGGTCGACCATAAAACCATCGAGGATTTTCATGACCTCGTACCGGAAATAGTTTACAATGGCGCAAAAACCATCCAGGTTGACCGAAACGGGGAGGTCCTTACCATCAACGTTCCGGATGATTTTGTAACCCGGTACCTGGAAAAGAAAAGCTTCATATACTACGCTTATCCATTCGTGGTGAGGGATTTCGTAAGCGGTTCACCCGCCAGGCAGGCAGGGATCCTGGCTGATGACAGGATCGTTGGCATCGATGGCAGGGAACTGCCCTTTTTTGACCTTTTTGCCATGGAGATCCGGAACAGGATCGGGGACACTGTGCTGGTCAATGTCGACAGGAATGGGGAAAGCCTGGCCTTTTCGGTGATCGTCCCCGAAAATGGCAAGATCGGCGTCTATCCTGTCGACCCGAAATTGTTCTTCGAGCTCAAAGAGGTGAGGTATGGCCTCTTTGCCGCGTTCCCGGCGGGCATCAAGAAGGGCGTTGAAACCATCTCCTCTTACCTGAAGGACCTTAAGCTGATATTCAATCCCGAAACAAAGGCCTATAAATCCCTGGGGGGATTCATCGCAATAGGCAACATATTTCCCGCCGCCTGGAACTGGGAGATCTTCTGGAACATGACAGCTTTCCTGTCAATCATGCTGGCAGTCTTGAATGTTCTCCCGATCCCGGCATTGGATGGAGGTCATGTTTTTTTCCTTAGCTTTGAGATGATCACCGGCCGGCGACCCAGCGACAAGTTCATGGAAATCGCCCAGATCATCGGTATGGTCCTTCTGCTTGCCCTTGTCCTCTATGCTAACGGAAATGATATTCTGAAGTTGTTCCAAAAATAGCAGCTATGAAGACGAAGGAATTCCTGGTTATCACCCTTTCTCTCCTGATCCTCATTTTTTCCGGATGCAAGCGCGGCAACCAGGCTGTCCTGCCACCCTGTACCGGCAAGCCCGGAGAAGTGGTCCTGATTCTGGCTGATGACCTCTACAAGGGAGCCGTCGGGGATTCCCTGATCCATTACCTGACTCAGGATGAGCCCGCCCTGCCGGGTACAGGCATGGAAGGAGCCGAATCCATGTTCGACGTCGTGCACCTTCCCCCATCCGGGTTGACCAACATTATCCGCCCTGCCCGAAACCTTCTGATCGTTGATGTCGACCGGCAGTATACCCAGCCCGCTGTCACTGCTCTCAAGGATTACTGGTCGAGGGAGCAGATCCTGATCAAGATCGACGTGGCCGATCGGAATCAGCTGATGGCAACCATTCAGGAGTATAAGGATTTCATCGTTGAAACTTTCCGGGAAGGGGAAGTGGACCGCCAGTCAACCCTTAGCAGGCAATATGGGAATGCCGAGCTGGCTGCCCAACTGTTGAGGAATCATGAGATCATCGCCAGTTTCCCGAAAGGATTCGAAATCCGCCTCGATACCGGCCGCTTCACCTGGATCCATTATGATCCGGCCGACATGACGCTGGGCATGCTGATCTGGGATTATCCTTATACCGATCAGGCCCAGCTGGCTTACCCCAACCTGGTGTCCTTTACCGATAAGCACTTGAAACCGAGAGTTCCCGGACCGTCCAAAGGTTCGTATATGGCGCTGGAGATGGATGTGCCCATCCTGACCCGGACCTTGTCGGTTAACGGGAATTTCGTCGCGGAACTGAAAGGATTGTGGGAGACAACGGGCGATTTTATGGGTGGGCCTTTTATCTCGTGGTCCTTTGTGGACGAAAACCGGAACCGGATCGTGACGGCTTTTGGTTATGTCTACGCCCCGAAGATCAACAAGCGGAACCAGGTAAGGAAAATCGAGGGGATATTGAAAACTATTGATTTTCCCGATTAATCCAAACGTTCAAAAAGCTGGTTGCGGAGACGGGGGATAAAACCGGCTTCCCGGATAGCCTCTTCCATTCCCCCAATGTCCATGACATTCCGTGATCCGGCTGCCGAGACTACATTCTCCTCGATCATCACCGATCCGAAATCATCGGCTCCGGCATGGAGGCAGATCTGCCCGGTGCTCCTGCCCACAGTCAGCCAGGAAGCCTGGATGTGCCTGATATTGGGCAAAAGAATCCTTGAGAGGGCCAGCAGCCTGATGTACTGCCTGGCATCGACAGAATTCCGGATCCCCATCTCCTCACGAAGCACGGTCCCTTCATCCTGGAAAGGCCAGGAGACGAAATTCAGGAATCCCTGGCTGTACCGCGGTTTCTCCGCCTGAAGGTCACGGATCCTGAGTATATGTTCAACCCTTTCCTCCAATGTCTCGGCATGGCCGAACATCATGGTGGCTGATGTAGGCAGCGGCATTTTATGGGCTGTCCTCATGACCTCGAGCCATTCATCAGCCGTGCATTTCCCTTTGGAAACGATGCGCCTGACCCGCTCGGACAGGATCTCCGCTCCGGCACCGGGCAGGGAATCCAGCCCTGAAGCACGCAATTCATTAAGAACGGTCAGGTAATCGGTTTTTTCCATTTTTGCCAGATGCACGATTTCCGGTGGCCCCAGAGCATGCAGGCGAAGCTCCGGAAATTCTCCCTTCAGCGAACGGAACAGGTGGGTGTAGAACTCAAGCCCCAGGCCGGGATGCATGCCTCCCTGCAGCAACAGTTGGCGGCCTCCCAGGCTGAAGAGGTGGAGTACCTTTTCACGGTATTGATCGAGGGTCGTGACGTATGCATCCTCATCATCGTTCCTGCGGCAGAAATTGCAGAATTTGCAGAAGGAGACACATACATTGGTGATGTTCACGTTACGGTCAATAATCCAGGTGACTTCGGGCGAAGGATGCAGTTTCCAGCGGATCCGGTCAGCCGCCTCCATCAACTCTCCGTCACCGGCATGCAGGTACAGGTCATTCGCCTCTTCCTTCGAGAGGAAAACCCCGTCAACTGCCTTATTCAGAATATTTTCGTTAGCTCCCATCAGTATCGCGACCCGGGGATGCAAGTTAGGCTAATTGTGAAGCCTGCCAACCGGGTTACCCGGATTTTTTTAACTTTACGGCCTATATCATGTTTAATCGGTATGCTGCTTTTCAGTACGGATATCCTGCTGCCGGTTCAAAACCGGATTTTGCTGTTTGATTCCCCCGAAAAGGTTCGCCAGGAGACCTGGCCCTCCCCGGAAAAGGAGTTTGTCTGCCAGTCACTGGACAAAAAGCAGCGTCTCATTCACCTGAACCGTTTTGACCATGTCGAGGTGATCGTAATAACCGATCCCGGGAAAAAGGAGAGCGGATTACTCGAATCCCTGAGAGTTGCTGGAAATGAAATCCATGAACTGGCGGTAAAGAACAAATGGGAAGAACTGATACTGGATAACCGCGCACCGGAGGAATCCTATGGCGAAGCGCTGGCCGAGGGGTTGCTGCTCAGCGGCTATCAGTTTCTCAAGTATTTCACAAACCCGGAGAGTAAAAAACACTCACTCCTGCGTCTCGGTATTTTGAATGCAAAGCCTTCCCGCATCCGGCAGTTGACCGCGATTGTGGATGCTGTTTGCCTGGCCCGCGACCTGGTCAATGAGCCGGCCTCCTTTCTGAACGCGCCCCGCCTGAGCAACGAAATAACCCGGATCTCGGGCGAGGTCGGGCTGGACGTCGAAATCCTCGGCAAAACCCAGATCGAATCCCTCAAGATGGGAGGGATCCTGGCCGTGAACCGCGGGAGCATCGATCCTCCGCAGTTCATCATCCTCAACTGGGAGCCGGAAAAAGCGGTCAACAAGGCTCCTCTGGTCCTGGTCGGAAAGGGGATCATGTTTGATACCGGGGGCTTGAGCCTTAAACCCACCCCTGCCAGCATGGATGAAATGAAATCTGACATGGCCGGTGCGGCGGCCGTGACCGGGATTCTCTACGCACTGGCACGCATGGGATGGCCGGTTAAGGCTGTGGGCCTGATCCCTGCAACGGATAACCGCCCGGACGGCAATGCTTTTACCCCGGGAGACATTATCCGGATGCATGACGGAACGACGGTAGAGGTACTGAACTGCGATGCAGAAGGACGGCTTATCCTGGCTGATGCCCTCAGTTATGCAAAAAAATACAACCCGGATCTGGTCATAGACATCGCCACCCTCACCGGTTCGGCTCAAATGGCCCTCGGTACGGAAGCTTCTGCCATGATGGGGACGGCTCCTGAAGAGGTGTTCTCAACGATTGAAAAGGCCGGATTTTCCGTTCATGAAAGATTGGTCAGGTTTCCCCTCTGGCAGGAATTCCGGAAGATGCTCGATTCCGAAGTGGCCGACCTGAAGAACATCGGCGGCCGGCAGGCCGGTGCAATCACTGCCGGCAAGTTCCTGGAACATTTTACGGATTATCCATGGATCCATCTTGATATAGCCGGTACAGCTTACCTGACTGCCCGGGAATCCTACCGGGGCATCGGAGGCTCCGGAACCGGGGTCAGGCTCTTGCTCGAATTTATTAAACAACATTACCAACTCTGAAAACGATGGAAGATCAAAGAATAATGCTGGGAATCACTCAGGGCGACATCAACGGGATCGGTTATGAGGTGATCATCAAAGCCTTGCTGGATCCCCGCATCCTGGAAATTTGCACCCCGGTGGTTTACGGTTCTCCCAAGGTGCTCGCTTACCACCGGAAAGCACTGAATATCCCGAATTTCAGCCTGAATGCGATCGCCTGTGCCAAAGAAGCCAATCCCCGCAGGGCTAACCTGATCAACTGCCTGGATGACAATGTCAGGGTCGAGCTGGGAAAATCTTCTGGCTACGCCGGCGAAGCGGCTTTCATAGCCCTTGAAATGGCCGTCAGGGACCTGACCGAACACCAGATCGACCTGCTGGTCACAGCACCGATCAATAAGCACAATATCCAGAGCAAAGACTTCAGCTTTGCCGGCCATACGGAATATCTCCAGGAGAAGCTGGGCGTCCACGAAGTCCTCATGCTGATGGTCAGCGACTACCTGAAAGTGGGCATTGCCACGGGACATATACCTCTGGCGAGTGTTCCCGGCGAGCTTACAAACGACTTGATAATCAGAAAATTGCGATTACTCGATCATTCCCTGAGGTATGATTTCAACATCGGGTCACCCCGAATTGCCGTTTTGGGTTTGAACCCGCATTCGGGTGATCAGGGACTGATTGGCCGGGAAGAGACTGAAATCATTCAGCCAGCCATAGAAAAGGCCCGCCAGGACAACATCATGGCACTGGGTCCCTACGCTGCGGATGGTTATTTCGGATCGGGGCTCTATCAGAAGTTCGATGCGGTCTTGGCCATGTACCATGACCAGGGCATGGCTCCATTCAAGGCTCTATCCTTCGATAACGGCGTCAATTTTACCGCCGGGCTGCCGGTGGTCAGGACTTCCCCCGCTCATGGCACGGCTTATGAAATCGCGGGACTTGACCAGGCCAGCGCCGATTCCATGAGGCAGGCCATATACCTGGCAGTGGATATCTATAAAACGCGGAAAGCCAACAGGGAACTGAAACGGAATGCCCTCGGGGCACAATAGAAACAGGGATCAATCAAATGGCGATCTTTGAATACCTAACCGGAAAACTGGCCGAACTCACACCCGCATGTGCGATAGTCGAACAGGCAGGTGTCGGATACCAGGTGCAGATCTCGCTGCAAACCTATGCTGCAATCAGGGGACAAGAGCAGGTCCATCTCTTTGTCGAGGAGATCATCCGGGAAGACAATCACATCCTTTTCGGGTTCCATGCCCGTGAAGAACGCGAGATGTTCCGGCTGCTCATAACGGTCAGTGGCATCGGTCCCAATACCGCCCGGATGATGCTCTCTTCCCTTACCACTCCGGATATCCGCAGGGCCATCCGGACCGAAAACGCCAACCTCCTGAAGAGCGTGAAAGGGGTCGGAATCAAGACAGCACAGCGGATTATCGTCGACTTGCGTGATAAACTTGTGAAAACGGAAGAAGCTTCAGGAAATTTACCCGTAACGGGCAATACCTCCCGGGATGAAGCGTTATCAGCATTGGTAATGCTTGGGTTCAGCCGTGGTGAATCGGCCAAAGCCCTGGATCAGATTCTTCAGGATGCTCCGGAAATCGGACCCGAAGAGTTGGTCAAGCAAGCCCTGAAGAAACTTTAATTGCATCTACCGGAACCTCTATGCAGTATCGCCTGTCGATTAAATTCCTGATGATAAGCTTTCTGTCTCTGCTGTCGTCTGTTTGCGGCACGGATGAGACATGGGCCCAGCAGCGGAATCCGGTCACGCAGAACCGACTGGCGGCCGATACAACCCGCAGGGACACGACACTCAACCTCCGCTATCCGGTTCCGGTTAACCCGGGTTTTCCCTGGTCCCTGTCAGGAGTGCCAAAATCTCCTCTTTACCTCAAGGATCCGAAAAACCTCACCTCAACCGTTGAATATGATGCCGATCTTAACGAATACCGGTTCGAGACCAAACTCGGCGGCAAGAGCCTGAGCGATCCCTATTACCTGTCTCCTGATCAATACCGTCAGTATGATTTCAGCCAATCCATCAGGGATTACTGGAAACAGCGGGTTGGCGGGGAAACCTTCCAATCGCAGCAGGGACTGATCCCGAAATTGTACATAGGCGGCGAAGCCTTCGACCGGATATTCGGCTCCAACAACATAACCATCAATCCGCAGGGATCCGCCGAGTTGATTTTTGGGGTCCAGATCAATAAGACCAATAACCCGAACCTGTCGGAAAAGGTGAGGAAGAATGTCACCTTTGATTTTGACAACAAGATCCAGATGAATGTCACGGGCCAGATTGGTGACAAGCTGGAGCTGGGCATAAGCTACAATACCGAAGCGACTTTTGATTTTGAGAATAAAACCCGGATTGCCTATACCGGCAAGGAAGATGAGATCCTGAAAAAGATCGAGGCGGGGAATGTCAGCCTGCCTTTGTCGGGATCCCTCATCACCGGCAGCCAGAGCCTGTTCGGCATCAAAACGGAAATGCAGTTCGGGAGGCTGACCGTAACCAGCATTTTTTCACAGCAGCAGGGCCAGTCGGAATCCATCGAGGTTGAGGGCGGAGCGGTCTCCAACGAATTTGAAATACGGGCGGATGAATATGATTCCAACAAGCACTTTTTCCTGACCCAGTATTTCAGGGATATCTATGACCAGGCCCTGAAGAACACCCCTGTCATCAATTCCGGGATCAACGTGACCAAGATCGAGGTGTGGGTGACCAATAAAACCAACAATTTTGAAGAATCCAGGAACATCGTCGCTTTCCTTGACCTGGCCGAGGGGATCCTTCCGGGCGATACGAACATCTACAACAACAGTTTCGTAAAGTACAACGGTTCGGGTCGCTATCCGCACAATGACCTGAATACCCTTTACCAGACCCTGTTGTCGGAATATTCCGGCATCCGGAACATCGGCCAGGTTACCAGTGTGCTGGGACCCTTATCCTCTTATGGTTTTATCGGCGGGCAGGATTACGAAAAAATAGAAAACGCCCGCAAACTTTCATCCGATGAGTATCAGTTGAATGCCAAGCTGGGGTATATCTCCCTGAACCAGCAGCTGAATGCGGATGAGATCCTGGCGGTGGCTTTTGAATACACGGTCGGCGGCCAGGTTTTCCGGGTGGGTGAATTCTCCTCCGAGGTCAACAAGGATGCCGAATCCAATGCTCCTTCCCTGATCCTGAAGTTGCTGAAGGGCACCAACCAAACCCCTGTCTTGCCGACCTGGGACCTGATGATGAAGAATATTTACAGCATCGGTGCCAGCCAGCTGAACAGCGAGGAATTTCAGATGAACGTGCTCTATCAGAATGACAAGACGGGAACGGCCATCAACTATATTCCGGGAGGAGCCATTGACGGGGAGATCCTGCTCAAGGTGCTCAATCTCGACAGGCTCAATACCCAGCTGGATCCGCAACCCGACGGAGTGTTCGATTTCATCGAGCAGGTTACGGTCAATGCATCCAAGGGACGGATCATCTTTCCTGTCCTGGAACCCTTTGGCTCCTATCTTCGCAAGAAGATCGAGGGTGGCAATCCCGGCAATGCGGAAATCGCCGACCAGTATGTTTTCGAGGAGCTCTATACCCAGACCCAGACCGTGGCCCAGCAAAAGGCGGAAAAGAACAAATTCCTGATGACCGGTTCCTACCGGTCGGCCTCGTCATCTGAGATCCGGCTCAATGCCATGAACATTCCCGAGGGGAGCGTGATCGTCACGGCCGGGGGCATGCAATTGAGCGAAAACTCTGATTATACGGTTGATTACACGATGGGCACGGTCAAGATCATCAACCAGGGACTGCTGGAATCAGGGACTGCCATCAAGATATCCCTGGAAGACAATTCCACCTTCAACATGCAATCGAAGGCCATGCTCGGAACGCATCTGGATTACCGGTTCAACAAGGATTTTAATGTCGGGGGGACCATCCTTCATCTGAGGGAAAGGCCGTTGACCAACAAGGTTGACCTTTCGAACATCCCGATCGCCAACACCATCTGGGGACTGAACACCAATTACCGCAAGGAAGCCCCTTGGCTGACCCGCCTGATCGACAAGCTGCCGCTGATCCAGACCAAGGAACGTTCGATGATCAATTTCAGCGGTGAGTTTGCCCACCTGATCCCCGGTCACTCGAATGTCATCAATTCGGATGCGAATAAAGAAGGCGAAGCCCTGGTGGATGATTTCGAGAGCAGCGAAGTGGCCTTTTCACTCCGGCAGAGGCAGAACTGGGTCATGGCCAGCACTCCCGGCGGCCAACCCGACCTGTTCCCCGAAGCCGGCGTGAGCAATGGGCTGGAAAATGGATTCAACCGGGCTAAGTTCGCCTGGTACCACATCGACCCCCTCTTCCTCCGGAACAACTCTTCAACTCCGGGTCATATCGCCAACAATCCCGAGGAACAAAACAGCCATTTCACCCGGGAAATCGTGGAACAGGAGATCTTCCCCTACAAGGAAAGCCCGAACAACATCCCGACCTACCTCCAGGTGCTGAACCTGGCCTTTTATCCGGGTGAACGCGGTCCGTACAACTATGACACGGGCTCGTCCGCCTATTCGGCCGGTTTGGACAACGACGGCAATCTGAGGAACCCGGAAACCCGCTGGGGCGGCATCATGAGCAAGCTGACCCAGAATGATTTTGAAGCGGCGAACGTCGAATACCTGGAATTCTGGCTGATGGATCCTTACGTGGAAGATGATAAGGATGGCATTACCCGGGACGACCTGGATCCGGCACTCTATTTCAACCTGGGCAATATATCAGAAGATATTCTAAAGGACGGGAGAAAATCATTTGAAAACGGGCTGAGCGGAGGCACAACTCTCAACTATGTCGATACCACTGCCTGGGGCCGGGTGCCGGTGGTACAATCCTTTGTCAATGCTTTCGACAATGACATTAATGCCCGTAAATTGCAGGATGTCGGTTTGGACGGACTGGGGGATGACGATGAAAGGACTTTTTTCCAACCTTATCTGGATAATCTTGGACAGATCATCAACCCGGCATCTGAGCGTTATCAGGATTTCCTGAAGGACCCGTCGAACGACGACTATCATTATTACCGTGGACAGGACTATGACACCGAACAAGTCGGGATACTTGATCGCTACCGCCTGTTCAACGGCCTGGAGGGCAACTCGCCCACCTCGGAGCAATCCATTGAAACTTATCCCACACAATCGACCACCCTGCCGGACGTGGAGGACATCAATCTCGACAATACCCTCAATGAATCGGAATCCTATTTCCAGTATAAGATCAGCATGCGCAAGCAGGATTTTCAGATAGGGAGAAACTATATTACCGACGCCATCGTCGGGAAAAACGATGAAGGCGAACCCGTGACATGGTACCAGTTCAAAGTGCCGGTCTATGAGCCCCAGAAGGCCATCGGCAATATCCAGGATTTCAAATCCATCCGGTTCATCAGGATGTTCCTGAAAGGATTCGGGGAAACGGTTTTCATGCGCTTCGCCACCCTGGAGCTCGTGAGAGGCGAGTGGCGCAAATACAACCTCAGCCTCATGGAAGGGAGCGAACAACTCAGCACCCCGGAGTATACGCGGGCTAAGTTTGAGGTATCAGCCGTCAACATTGAAGAAAACGGCAACCGTTATCCTGTGAATTATGTTCTGCCCCCAGGTATCCAGCGAATCACCGACCCGACCAATCCCGTCATGATTGAGCAAAACGAGCAGGCCATCGAATTCAAGGTGACCGACCTGGAAGATGGCGATGCCCGTGCCTCCTTCCGGAGCATGAACATCGACATGAGGCAGTACAAGAGGCTGAGGATGTTCGTGCACGCCGAAGCCATTGACGAAGCCCTCCTGAAGGATGGCGACCTGAGGGCGTTCATCAGGATCGGTTCCGATTACACAGAAAACTATTATGAGTATGAGGTGCCCCTAACCCTGACGCCCCACCTTAAGCCGCCGGCCAAGTACGACCAGGACGCTTACGCCGATCAGGCCACTGTCTGGCCTGACATTAACAGTTTCAACATCGAACTGATCAAGTTCCAGGACATCAAGCAGGCCCGGAACGACGAGATGCGCCAGGAAGGATCCGGTGTGACGCTTCAGACCTTATATGCCCGGTACGACGGGAATAATCGCATCTTGCTCATCGGCAATCCCAACATGATGAATATCCGGACGGTCATGATCGGGATCAGGAATCCATCCAAGGCCAACAACCCCGGCTCGGATGACGGGCTGTCAAAATCCGCCATTATCTGGCTCAACGAGTTGAGACTGACTGATTTTGATGAAAAGGGCGGATGGGCTGCCAATGCACGGTTGTCTGCCACCCTGGCCGACCTTGGAAATCTTTCCGTTTCCGGCAGCAGCAGCGTACCCGGCTTTGGAGGCATCGATAAGAAGGTGGCCGACCGGAGCAAGGAACAGATCCTGCAATATGACGTCTCCTCAAGCCTGCAGCTGGGCAAGCTTTTCCCGCGCAAGATCGGGGTACAGATCCCGATGTATGTCGGTTTTTCCGAGCTCATGAGAAATCCGCAGTATAACCCCATGGATCCCGATATCCCGCTGGAAGCTGCGCTTAACAACGCGGAAACCAAAGCCGAGAAGGACTCAATTATCTTTATTTCACAGGATTACAATCGGAGGAAATCGATCAACTTCACCAATGTCAGGATCGATCCGGCCAGTGCAAAACAGCGCCGTGATCCCAAGGTGTACAGCCTGTCGAACTGGTCCGTTTCCTATGCTTACAGCGAAACTTTCGCCAGGAACATAACCACTGAAAACAACTTGAGCAGGAATTACAACGGGGTCCTGAGCTATGTTTATTCCGGAAGCAATGTCAAGCCCTGGGAACCCTGGAAAAAAAGCCCTTCCATGGATAAGCCGGCCTTTCGCGTGATCAAGGATTTCAACCTCTATTACCAGCCTTCGATGATCCGCTTCCAGACCAGCCTGGTCAGGCGCTATAGTGAGCTACAGTTAAGAAATGTGGCCAATCCTTATCTGAAGATTGAACCGACCTTTAACAAGAATTTCAACTGGACCACGGATTTTGATTTCAGGTGGGACCTGACCCGCAACCTGAAACTGGAGTTCAACAGCTCCAATGTGGCCCGCATAGATGAACCCGATGGTGCCATGCGGCGGGGCGACGAGGATTACCAACAGAAGCGGGATAGCATCTGGAACAATATCATTTCCTTCGGAAGGCCCATTCAGTACCACCATTCGCTGAATACCAGCTATAACATCCCCATCAGCAAAATCCCGCTGCTTGATTGGCTCACCGCCAACGCCACCTACCGGATTGAATATGACTGGGCTGCCGGCCCGATAACGGCGGATACGGTTGTCCTGGGCAACCAGGTGCAGAACAGCGGCAGTGTTCAGCTGAACAGCACGGCCAACATGCAAAACCTATATAACAAGATAGGCTACCTGAAAAAGGTCGACGACAAGTACAAGCGCCGTGCTACGGCGACCAAGGCCAAGCAGACCAAGGATGTTACCTTCGAGGCGGATAAGATCACCATGACTCCGAAGGTGCCGAAAATCATTATCCATGACCTGATGACCAAGGATGTCAAGGTCAAGGTCTACGACCAGAACAACCGCGTGATTGAAGTCAAGATGCAGGTGATAAACGAACGGCGCATCCAGATCACCTCGGAGCAGGAAATAGGGGGAGGCCGGGTTGAAGTGACCGGTACGGTGGAGGTAAAAGATAATCCTTTGATTTTCATTACCGATAATTTCCTGAGGATCCTCATGGGAGTCAAAAACATAGGTCTCACCTACACCGGCGATAACGGAACCTTTCTTCCCGGGTTCATGCCTGAACCTCAACTGTTCGGACTCCGTTCCTCCAACGGGGTGCTGACACCGGGACTGGGATTTGCCTTTGGGATCCAGAACCCGGCTTTTGGTGATTTTGCCGCTGAAAATGGCTGGCTCACTTCCGATACAACCCTTAACCAGGCTTATACCAACAGTTATGACCAGGCGTTGCGCCTGACAGCAAGCATCGAGCCGTTTACGGATTTCCGCCTTTCGCTCGATGCGTCGCATGCAACCAACACCGAGCTGGAGCAGTATTATATTTACAGCGACGGCAAATTCGGCGCTGAGAACATCATTTACGGAGGCAATTTCAGCATGACCGTGCTGACGATCAATTCGACTTTTGAAAAGCTGACCTCCGACAATAACTATACCTCCCATGCATTTGAAGTTTTTAAAAATAACCGGGCGGTGATATCGAGGCGCCTGGCCGAACAGCGGCAGGCAGGACAGGTCGCGGGAAGTCAACCCTATGACCCGGATGCCGGCCAGTATCCCGGTTATGCGGATGGATATGGCCCGACCTCCCAGGAAGTCCTGGTCCCCGCTTTCCTTGCGGCTTATACCGGCAAGGATCCGAACCTGGTGAGCCTGGATGTCATGCCGGGTGTCCTGAGCATGATGCCTAACTGGAGATTCCAGTACGGAGGGTTGCAACGGATGGATTTTTTCAAGAAGTACGTCAAGAACTTCAATGTGAGCCACCAGTACCGGAGCACTTATTCGGTGGGCTCCTACACCACCAACCTTTACTATGACCCGGATGAGATTGACGGCCTGAACTATATACGGGATGTACAGGAAAACTTTCTTCCGGCGCGGGAGCTGGGAAGCATAAGCATATCGGAACAATTGAGCCCCTTGATCGGTCTGGACGCCCAACTGTCAAATAGCCTGCAGGCCAGGGTAGAGCTCAAGAAATCCCGGAATCTGACATTAAGCCTCAGCAACAACCAGATGATGGAAAACCGTTCGGACGAGCTGGTCATCGGGACCGGTTACCGGTTTGAACAGGTTCCCATCACCATTCGCACCAGAGGAACCCAGCGTAAATTTGAGTCTGACCTCGACCTGCGTTTCGACCTGTCGATCCGGGAAAATATCATGATCATGCGCAAGCTGGAGGAAGACGTTAACAAACCGACCTCGGGCCAGACGGTCGTGACCGCTAAATTCACCATGGATTATCGCCTCAGCAGTCGTTTCAACCTTCGGTTTTACTACGACCAGGTGGTCAATACCCCGATTGTCACGACTTCTTACCCGACATCCAACACCAAGATTGGATTCAACCTGAGATTTACTTTATCCAACAAGTAAGTATTTTTTTACTTTTGGAATGAAATACCCTAGTACTAATCTTAGATCTTATGACCATGAACGTACCTCAGAACCTCAAGTACACTCAGGACCACGAATGGATCCGCACCGAAGGCGAATACGGATTTGTTGGGATTTCCGATTATGCTCAGTCCAATCTGGGAGATATTGTTTTTGTCGAGATTGAAACCGTTGGCGAGAGCCTTGGGAAAGGTGAAGCTTTTGGCAATATTGAAGCCGTAAAAGCCGTCGAGGAGCTGTATATGCCTGTTTCCGGTGAGGTCCTGGAAGTCAACCCTGCACTGGAAGCCAATCCTGAAGCTGTTAACAAGGATCCTTACGGGGAAGGCTGGATGATCAAGGTCAAGATAGCCGATCCCGCTGAACTTGAACGGTTGCTGGATTCGGCTGCATACAGCCAACTGATCGGTTAATTTTTTCCCTACAGGGTTTTTTTGATTTCCTTGCTGATATAGGGTTCGATCACATCCCCTACCTTGATGTCATTGTAGTTCTCAATGTTCAGCCCGCATTCGAGCCCGCTCACCACTTCTTTGGCATCATCCTTGAACCGTTTAAGAGATCCCAGCAGGCCGTCATAGACCACGATGCCGTCGCGTATAACGCGTACTTTCGCGGTCCTGACGATCTTGCCGTCACGAACGATGCAGCCTGCCACCGTTCCCACCTTGGTAATCTTAAAGGCTTCCAGTACTTCCAGCGTTCCGATGATCTCTTCCTTGATCTCAGGGCTGAGCATGCCTTCCATGGCTGCCTTGATTTCATTGATTGCATCATAAATAATTGAGTAGAGCCGTATTTCAATGCCCTCCTTGTCGGCCAGTTTTCTGGCGCTCAGGGATGGGCGGACCTGGAACCCAACAACGATCGCGTTTGACGCGGTTGCCAGCAGGACATCGCTTTCAGAAATCTGCCCGACAGCTTTATGGATGATATTGACCTGGATCTCAGGGGTCGAGAGTTTGATCAGCGAATCGGACAGGGCTTCAATGGAACCGTCCACATCACCCTTGACGATGATATTAAGCTCCTGGAAGTTACCGATCGCAATGCGACGGCCGATCTCATCGAGGGTGATATGCTTACGTGTCCTGATATCCTGTTCCCGTTGAAGTTGTTCACGTTTGGTGGCAATTTCGCGGGCTTCCCGTTCTGATTCCAGCACGTGGAACTTGTCGCCGGCCTGGGGTGCCCCGTTTAGGCCCAGAACCAGCACCGGCTCACTGGGACCGGCAACCGTCATCGGGTTGCCCCTTTCGTTGAACATGGCCTTGATCCTCCCGAAATAACTTCCGGCCAGCAGAATGTCCCCTACCCGGAGAGTGCCTGCCTGTACCAGGATGGTGGCCACGAATCCCCGGCCTTTATCGAGGGAGGATTCGATCACGGTACCGAGCGCATTCTTGTATGGATTGGCTTTCAGATCAAGGATTTCAGCTTCGAGAAGGACTTTCTCCAGCAGTTCATGGACGCCCTTCCCTTTTTTAGCCGAGATTTCCTGGGATTGGTATTTTCCACCCCAATCTTCAACCAGGTAATTCATTCCTGAGAGCTGCTCCTTGATTTTCTCCGGATTGGCTCCTTCCTTGTCGATCTTGTTCAGCGCAAACACCATTGGCACTCCTGCAGCAGCCGCATGGTTGATGGCCTCAATGGTCTGGGGCATGACGGCATCATCAGCCGCAATCACAATGATCGCGAGGTCCGCTCCCTGGGCTCCGCGCGCACGCATGGCCGTGAAAGCTTCGTGTCCCGGCGTGTCAAGGAAGGTGATGGTTTTCCCGTTTTCCAGGACAACCTTGTAGGCACCTATATGCTGGGTGATACCGCCGGCTTCACCGGCGATGATATTGGTTTTGCGGATATAGTCGAGAAGCGAGGTTTTACCGTGGTCAACGTGTCCCATCACCGTTACGATAGGCGGCCTTGGCAGCAGTTCATCGTCCTCATCAACCTCCTGCTCAATGGCTTCCTGAACCTCAACGCTGATGAATTCCACTTCGAAGCCAAATTCGTCGGCGACGACCGAAATGGTTTCCGCATCCAGGCGCTGATTGATCGAAACGAACAGCCCCAGCGACATGCAGGTGGAGATGATCTCATTGACCTGGACATTCATCATGTTGGCCAGTTCATTGGCGGTAACGAATTCAGTGACCTGGATCGTATGGCTGTCCAGCTCGGCCTGTTCAGCTTCCGCCTGTGCCGATTGCCTGATCTGCTCGCGCTTGATCCGCCGATGCTTCGAGGCTTTGGACTTGCCCTTCGGGGTCATCTTGGCAAGGGTATCCTTGATCTGGCGCTGTACGTCCTCTTCGGATATCTCAACCTTGGTGATCTTTTTCTTGACCTTGGCTTTCTTTTTGCCGACCTTGACCGTTTCCCGTTCGGTTATCGGTTCATTCAGCGAAACCTTGTCTTTCCGTATCCTTTTCCTTTTCTTCTTCTTGGCTATGTCATCAGCCAGGGTGACGGTGATCTTTTCTTTTTTCTTCTCAGTTTCTTCAGGCAGATCTATCCGGCCTACTACGGTCGGGCCAGCCAGCTTTCCGACCGGCACTTTATGCTCGGGACCTGCCAGGGTTCCGGCAGGCTTGCGGGGCTCGCCCCTGGCCTCTTTTTCCGCTGCTGCTTCCTCTGTCGGTTTTCCCTCTTTTTCCGCGACGCCTTTTGCACCGGGTTTCCCGGCTTCCTTCTCCCTGCCAAATTTCTTCGACGGACGGGTTTTCTGATTGAGGGCATCTATATCTATCTTGCCTACAACCTTGACTTCACCGATCAGGTCCTTCGCCTGTGTAAGCTGCATGACCTCTTCCTCGGGCTCTTCCTTAACTGTTGCCACCGATGCATCCCCTTCAGAAATCCCTGTCCCTTCATCTTTCGTAACTTCCTCTACCTCCTCAATTTTCTCACCTTTCTCAACCTTCTTCTTCTTCGGTTTCTCCAGCTCAACCTTCCCGACCACTTTGGGACCAGCCGGCTTGGCAGGCCTAATGGTGGAAACTTCAGGTTCAGTTTTGACTGCCCGTTTCTCCTTCACGGCAGGTTCCTGGTCAAGCAGGCTGAACTTGGATGAAGTCCGGGTATCCTGTATCAGAAGCATATCTTCCTGCTCCGGCTCCTCTTCGACTTTCAGGGCAGGTGTGTCATCAATTGAAATGGAAGTACGGGTTTCGTACTTATGCTCCTCCTTGAACTGTTCTGCCTCCTTCTTGGCCGCCAGATCGCTCTGGTATTCCTTCATAACGAGCAGCAGCGCTTCGGGCGGAATTTTGGCGTTGGGATTGTTCTCGACCGAATCCCTTTTTGTGAAGGAACTCAACGATCGTTTGAATCCCGACATTACACTCCTTGGCAACCCTGCTTAATCGTTTAAGCTCTGACATATTGATTATTCAGATTATTCAAATTCCGAACGGAGGATCTTGACCACCTCCTTGACGGTTTCCTCTTCCAGATCGGTGCGTTTTACCAGTTCCTGAACCGATAATTCAAGCACGCTCCGGGCGGTATCACAACCGATAGCTTTCAATTGGTCCAGGATCCAGCCTTCGATTTCGTCGGCGAACTCTTCCAGGTCGATATCTTCTTCAGCTTCAGCAATATCCCTGAAGACATCAATTTCATATTCGGTCAGCATGCTGGCCAGCTTAATGTTCAACCCGCCTTTGCCGATAGCCAGTGACACCTCTTCAGGTTTCAGGAATACCTCGGCTCTCTTGTCCTCGTCATTCAGCCGTATCGAACTGATCTTGGCGGGGCTCAGGGCTCTCTGGATAAAGAGCTGGAGGTTGGATGTATAGTTGATCACGTCAATGTTTTCATTCCGGAGCTCCCGGACGATCCCGTGGATCCTTGACCCTTTCATTCCCACGCAGGCTCCCACAGGATCGATCCTTTCATCATAGGATTCGACTGCAACCTTGGCGCGCTCCCCGGGAATCCTCACAATCTTTTTGATCGTGATCAGGCCGTCAAAAATCTCGGGAACTTCCAGTTCGAACAGACGCTGCAGAAAGACGGGGGTTGTCCTGGACAGGATGATGACCGGGCTGTTATTCCGCATGTCAACTTTGATAACGATGGCCCTCAGGGTGTCACCCTTGCGGAAATAATCCGAAGGGATCTGTTCGGATTTCGGAAGGATCAGTTCGTTCCCTTCATCATCCAGGATGAGTATTTCGCGGTTCCATACCTGGTAAACCTCGCCGGTGATGATATCACCGATCTTATCCTTGTATTTGGAGTAAACGTGGTCCTTTTCCAGCTCCATGATCCGGGAGGTCAGGTTCTGGCGAAGGGACAGGATGGCGCGGCGTCCGAAGTCATCCAGCTTCACCTCGTCAGTCACGTCTTCACCCACTTCATAATCGTCATCAATCTTTTTAGCTTCAGAAATGGTGATCTGCAGGTTGGCATCCGTCAACTCATCATCTTCCACCACCACGCGGTTTCTCCAGATCTCGAAGTCACCCTTGTCAACATTGATGATGACATCAAAGTTCTCATCGGTGCCAAAGCGCTTGATCAGCATGCTCCGGAAAACGTCTTCCAGGACACTCATCATGGTCGTGCGGTCAATGCTTTTCAGCTCCCTGAACTCCGAAAACGTATCAATGAGGTTTATACTTTCCATAACCTGATGTTTACACCTGTTTAAAATCTATCTCAATACGCGCCAAATGGATACGGCTTATCCCGATCACGGCCGGTTCGGCGGGGGCCGGTTTCCTTTTCGATCCGGCTAGCTTGATGACCAGGGCCGGTTCCGGTTCGCCCGGACCCTCCCTAAGGGATTCCAGCCGGCCTTTCAGCGAATCACCGTCAACCAGCCGGATATCCAGTTTCTGTCCAATGGATTTCCTGTATTGCTCAATCACGCGGATCGGTTCACCCAGCCCCGGGGATGATACCTGCAGTTCAAAATCCTCCTGCTCGCGGTCGAGCTTCTGTTCGATCTTTCCGCTGAAGAACGCACAATCATCCAGGCTGATGCCATTGGGATGGTCCATGAAAACCCGGATCAAGTTTCCCCTGGAGACCTGAACGTCAACCAGGAAAAAACCGGAATGGCCGAGGATGTCATTGACCGCTTCGATGATGTATTCCTTCGCTATCATTTTCTAACAGATCAAAAAATAGGGGACCTCGTCCCCTAATTCAAAAATCCCGCAATCGGATGCAAAAGTAGTCATTTAATTTAATAAATCGTAACATTGCAGGCACTTGGATCAAATTTTCTGATTATGCCCGAGGATTTCAGGACATTACCCAACAAAAAGAAGATCATCAACGATCCTCTTTACGGTTTCATCAACATCCCTTCAGAATTGATCTATGATCTGGTGGATCATCCATATTTTCAAAGACTTAGAAGAATCCGCCAACTGGGTTTGACCTTTTATGTCTATCCCGGGGCAAACCATACCCGATTTCAGCATGCCCTTGGGGCTGCACATTTGATGTCGTCTGCTCTTGAAGTTATCGCCAGGAAGGATTTCCCCGTGAGCGAAGCCGAACGTGACGGGGCCATCGCCGCCATCCTGCTGCATGATATCGGGCACGGTCCTTTTTCCCATGCTCTGGAGCATAGCATAGTGGAAACCGTTGATCATGAGGTGCTTTCGAGGTTATTTATGGACTATCTGAACCGTACCACGGGCGGCGCGCTTGAACAGGCCATCGGGATTTTTGCAGGGACTTGTCAACGGTCCTTTCTTCATCAGCTGGTCTCGAGCCAGTTGGATATGGACCGGCTGGATTACCTGAACCGCGACAGCTTCTTTACAGGTGTGGTGGAAGGAGTCGTGGGATCGGAAAGGATCATCAAAATGCTTCGCGTGGTTGATGACCGCCTCGTCGTGGAAAGAAAAGGTATTTATTCCATTGAGAAATACTTGATATCCAGAAGGCTGATGTACTGGCAGGTTTACCTCCACAAAACAGTCATAGCGGCCGAGCAGATGCTGGTGCAGGCACTCAACAGGGCCCGGGGATTGGCCTGGAACGGCACAAAGCTTTTTACCACTCCTGCATTGCAGGGGTTTCTCAACCCCGGACCTTTGAGCGAAAATCCCCTGTCCGATACCGATCTTTTAATCAGCAGTTATTCAAACCTGGATGACAGCGATATTCTTGCGGTCCTGAAAGTCTGGGCCGGCCATACCGACAAGGTGCTTTCCTGGCTTTCTTACGGGATTGTGAACCGTCAATTGTTTGCGATCCGGTTCAGGAAAACACCCTGGGAACCGGAAACGGTTGAGGAGCTCCGCCGGGGAATCCGGAACCGGACGGGCTTGTCGGAGGAAGAAGCACGATACCTGGTCTTTACGGACATCATTTCCAATAACGCCTATACCGGCGAGGAGGACCAGATCCAATTCCTGGACAACAACGGCAATCTCCTGCCCTTGTCTGAAACCAGCGATATTTTCAATGTCCCGTTGCTGAGCCGTACCGATTCGCGGTATTTTTTATGCTACCCTAAGGGGCTTTTTAGGGAAGAGGGCAATAATCCCCTCTCCTTTTCCGTTAAAAACTGATAACCGCCTAAGCCTATGGAATTCACAGCTAAACAGATAGCCGTCTTCCTGGACGGGGTCGTTGAAGGGGATCCCGAAGCCAGGGTCAATGACGTTTCCAGGATCGAGGAAAGTCATCCGGGCACGCTGAGTTTCCTGGCCAACATGAAGTACCAGGCACACCTGTACAATACGGCCGCATCGGTTGTTCTCGTCAGGCAGGATTTTGTCACCAGTCAACCGGTTCCGTGCACCCTGATCCGGGTGGATGACCCTTACCGTGCCCTGGCCCGCCTGCTAACCATGATTGAAAAACGCCCGAACCGTTCCGGAATCGAACCGATGGCTTTTGTTCATGAAGAGGCCCGGCTCGGGACCGGCGTATATGTCGGGGCTTTCTCCTATATAAGCAAGGGAGCCTGTATCGGTAACAACGTGAAGATCTTTCCGCAGGTTTATATCAGTGAGGAAGTGACAATCGGCGACGATACCTGGATCTATTCGGGAGCCCGGATTCATAACAGCACGGTGATCGGCAGCAATTGCATTATCCACTGCGGTGCCATCATCGGGGGTGACGGGTTCGGTTTTGCTCCGGTGTCGGGAAGCGATTTCACCAAGGTGCCCCAAACCGGCAACGTGGTTATCGAAGACAATGTCGAGATCGGATCCAACACCACCATTGACCGGGCTACCATCGGGTCCACCATTATCAGGAAAGGAGTGAAACTGGATAACCTCATCCAGATTGCCCATAACGTGGAAATCGGCGAAAACACGGTGATCGCAGCCCAAACCGGAATATCGGGATCCACCAAGGTCGGGAAGAATTGCATGATCGGGGGACAGGTGGGGATCATCGGGCATATCACGATTGCCGACCAAACAAGAATAGCAGCCCAGAGCGGGATCGGACAGTCGATCCGCGAACCCGGTACTGCAGTCCAGGGCAGCCCAGCTTTTGAGGTGATCCCATACCAGAGGTCTTATGTTTATTTCAGGAAGCTCCCGGAAATCGTCGATCGCTTGAACCGTCTTGAATCAGATTAAATTCTATTTTTACAAACATATTCTGGCTCAAAACAGATGATGGCCAAACAGAGAACCATCTCAAGAAGTGCAACCTTATCAGGAACCGGGCTTCATACCGGGACAGCGGTGAGCGTGACCTTCCACCCGGCTCCCGAGAATTCGGGCATCCTGTTTCAGCGCGCTGATCTTCCCGGGAAACCGGTTCTAAAAGCTATCCCGGAACATGTAGCTGATAGCACCCGGAATACAGTCCTGGAAGACCAGGGTGCCCGCATCGGAATGGTGGAACATGCCCTGGCTGCATTTGCCGGGCTTGAACTGGATAATCTGCTGGTCAGCGCTGACGGTCCGGAATTGCCGATCCTTGACGGTAGCGCCCGGAATTACGTGGATGTACTCATGGCGTCTGGAACCGCTCAGCAGGATGCCGACCGGGAGGTTTTTGAGATACGGGAACCGATTGTCTATGCAGACGAGGAAAAAGGAGTTGAAATCATGGCCCTTCCGGCTGATGAGTACAACCTGAGCGTCATGATCGACTACAAATCGGCTGTTTTGGGTAATCAATTCGCAAGCCTGCAGAGCTTATCGGATTTTGCACAAGAAATTGCCTCCGCACGTACGTTTGTTTTTTTCCGCGAACTGGAGGCCTTGTGGAAATCCGGCCTGATCAAGGGAGGAAGCCTTGACAACGCCATGGTCATCCTGGAGAGGGAAGTGACCCAGGCCGAACTCGACCGCGTGGCCGACATGATCGGCAAACCCCGCGTCCAGGGACAAGTGCATGGAATTATCAGCACTACCCAACTGAATTTCAGCAATGAACCGGCCAGGCACAAACTCCTCGACCTCATAGGCGACCTGATGCTCATTGGAACTCCCTTGAAGGGCAAAATCATCGCAACCCGTCCGGGACACGCCGCTAACGTTGAGTTTGCCAAACTGGTCAAACAGGCCATCAAAAAGGAAAAGAACCGGAATATCGTCCCCTCCTATGATCCGAACGCCAAGCCTGTTTACGACATTAACCAGATCATGTCGATGCTGCCTCACCGGCCTCCGTTCCTTCTGATAGACCGGATCGTCGGCATAACCGATACGAGCGTGCTGGGGATCAAGAACGTCAGCATGAATGAACCGTTCTTCATGGGTCATTTTCCCGAGGAGCCGGTCATGCCTGGCGTGCTGATCGTGGAAGCGCTGGCCCAGTGCGGCGGGATACTGGTCATGCATACTCTGGATAACCCGAAGGAATACAGCACCTATTTCCTTAAAATCGACAATATCCGGTTTAAGCGAAAAGTGGTTCCGGGAGATACACTCCTATTCAAGCTTGAACTTCTGGAACCGATCCGTCGCGGGATCGTCCACATGAGAGCGCAGGCGTACGTGGGAAATCAACTGGCAACCGAAGGGGAAATGATGGCCCAGGTGGTACGCAACAAGGAAACGAAATAGAACATCGCTTATGATACACCCTCTCGCTTCTGTTCATCCTCGAGCTGCCGTGGCCGGAAGCGCCACCATTGAACCTTTCGTTACCATCTCGCAGGATGTTGTCATCGGAGAGGGAACATGGATCGGACCTCATGTCGCCATTATGGACGGGGCCAGGATCGGCAGGGACTGCAGGATCTTCCCCGGTTCCGTGATCTCCGCGGTACCCCAGGATATGAAATACAAGGGCGAAAAAACCCGCGTCACCATCGGCGACCGCACCATCATCCGCGAATGCGTGACCATCAACAAGGGCACCAATGCCTTTGGAACAACCATTATCGGACAGGATTGCCTCCTGATGGCCTACAGTCATGTCGCACATGATTGCCGGATCGGCGACCATGTCATCCTGGTCAACTATGTGGGACTGGCAGGAGAAATTGAAATCGGGGATTATGCCTTTCTCGGAGGACAGACCGGTGTCCATCAGTTTGTCAGGATCGGGGCTCACACCATGATACAAGGGGGATCAAAGGTCGGAAAGGATGTTCCGCCTTTCGTGACAGCCGGCCGCGATCCGGTTCGGTTCGAAGGGCTCAACCTTGTGGGGCTGAGGAGGCGCGGTTTCACGGAGGAACTGATCGAGGAAATACACGAGATCTACCGGTTCATTTACCAGCGTGGACTGAATACCAGCCAGGCGCTGGAGCGGATAGAGAATGAGCTGGTCGGAAACGGGGAGAGGGACATGATCGTGTCTTTCATTCGAAATTCCAAACGGGGCATCATCAGAGGCCCGTTCGACGGAATCGAGGAATCGTGACCACGGACCGTGCTTCTCAGCGTACCCTGAATGCATCCCATCCTCCGGCTGCCATCGGAACGGTTGAATGATCCGGTAAAATCAGCCAGTTGCCTGCCTTACCTTCCGTCATGCTCCCGATAACAGTAACACCGGGTATTTCAGAGATAATTTTAACATCCTCCTGACCCGCGGTGAACAGGATCTCATAATCCTCACCCCCATTCAGGACGGCAACCAATGGACTGGCCTGGATTTCCTCTGAAAACCTGACCGTCTCATCATGAAGGGGGATCTTATCACAATCAATCCGGCTCCCCGTGCCTGAAGCCTCACAGACATGCAGGAGATCGGACGAAAGCCCGTCTGAAAGATCGATCATCGCAGTCGGCCTGATATCCCGGGAAAGCAGATGGTCAACCAGGTCCGTCTGGGCTTCGGGCTTCAATTGGCGCCCGACGAGATAAGGGTAGGCATCCGGGTTGGGTGAAAAATCGGGGTTCTCTTTTGAGAGCCTGCTTTCCCTCTGCAGAAACAGCAAACCCAGATAGGCGGCTCCGAGATTGCCCGTTACGCAGATCAGATCACCGGGACGTGCGCCCTTCCTGTATACCAGCTGCCCCTGCCGGGCGGCCCCCAGGGCGGTTATGCTGATGGTCAGCCCGCTCCTGCTGGCCGAGGTGTCTCCACCGATGACGTCCACCGAATATCGGTTGCAGGCTAACCTGATCCCGTTATAAAGCTCCTCCACCTCGTGAATCCCCATATCCGGGGAGATGCCCAGGCTGACGGTGATCTGCAACGGCACGGCACACATAGCACAGATGTCTGACAAATTCACTATGACCGACTTGTAACCCAGATGCCTCAGGGGAACATAATCCAGGTCGAAGTGAACCCCTTCCAGCAGAAGATCGGTCGTTACCACAATGTTGAAACCGGCATAGTCCAATACTGCGGCATCATCGCCTATGCCCAGCCGGGTGCTGGGATGGTGCCGCAATAGGCCGGAGGTCAGCTTCCGGATCAAACCGAATTCCCCCGGCCCGGAAAGCCTGTCACTGTTCAGATCTCCCATGTGCACGCTTCCTCCTTCATAATCCAAAAATAGCACAACCGGAAAGATTTTTCCTGCCTAAATCAGTACCTTTGCTTTCTATTTAGAAATATTCTAAATAACTTTGTGCCGTTTGGTACGGACGAATCAATTACGGTCATGAATTCCAATTCAAATCAGATCATCAGCCAGGTCACCCAGAGTGAGTATAAATATGGATTTGTCACTGACATTGAGAATGACACGCTGCCGAAAGGTTTGAATGAGGATATTATCCGCCAGATCTGGCTCAAGAAAACCGAACCCGACTGGATGCTCGAGTTCAGGTTGCAAGCCTACCGGTACTGGATCAAGATGAAGCTCCCGGAATGGGCTCACCTGAAATTACCCCGGATTGATTACCAGGATATCATCTATTATGCGGCTCCCAGGAGCAGGAAAGAACCCAGCACCCCTGGTGAGGTTGATCCTGAACTGGTCAGGACCTTCGACAAGCTCGGGATACCGCTCAATGAACGGAACCATCTGGCGGGAGTTGCGGTGGACGCTGTAATGGACAGCATTTCGGTCAAAACCACTTTCCGTGAAACCCTGGCTGAACAGGGGATTATTTTCTGTTCTTTCAGCGAGGCGATCCGGGAACATCCCAACCTGGTCCGGAAATACATGGGCTCAGTCGTGCCCTTCCGGGATAATTATTTTGCGGCCCTGAACTCCGCCGTGTTCAGCGACGGATCCTTTGTTTTCATACCCAAGGGCGTCAGGTGCCCGATGGAGCTTTCGACCTATTTCCGGATCAATGCAGCCAATACGGGACAATTCGAACGTACGCTGATCATTGCCGAGGAAGGAGCTTACGTCAGCTATCTTGAAGGTTGCACCGCTCCCATGCGGGATAAGAACCAGCTGCACGCGGCAATCGTTGAGATAGTGGCTCATGCCGACGCACAAGTCAAGTATTCCACGGTCCAGAACTGGTATCCCGGCGACAGGAACGGTCAGGGCGGGATCTATAATTTCGTCACCAAGCGCGGACTCTGTCTGGGAGAGAGGTCAAAGATCTCCTGGACACAGGTGGAAACCGGTTCCGCCATAACCTGGAAATACCCATCCTGCATCCTTCGCGGCGATCATTCGACCGGTGAGTTTTACAGCGTCGCTGTCACCAATAATCATCAACAGGCCGATACCGGTACGAAAATGATCCATATCGGGAAAAACACCAAAAGCATCATCGTATCCAAAGGCATCTCGGCCGGTGTCAGCCAGAACAGCTACCGCGGCCTGGTGAGGGTGTCGAAAAATGCTGAAAACGCACGGAATTTCTCCCAGTGCGATTCGTTGCTCCTGGGTGACCGGTGCGGTGCGCACACTTTCCCTTATATTGAGGTCGACAATCAGTCGGCGATCGTCGAACATGAGGCGACAACCTCGAAAATAGGGGAGGACCAGATTTTTTATTGCAACCAGAGAGGCATTGACACAGAAACCGCTGTCGGTTTGATCGTCAACGGTTATGCCAGGGAAGTTCTCAACAAGCTTCCGATGGAATTTGCCGTCGAGGCCCAGAAGCTGTTGCAAATCACCTTGGAGGGCAGTGTGGGATAAGAAGGATGTTGGATGATAGATATTGGATGTTGGATACTGGATACTGGATATTAGATATTGGATATTGGATATGAGATATGAGATATGAGATACGGGATGTCGGATAGGGATATCAGGAGTCAATCCGAAATCCCGAATCCAAAATCCAATATCCATGATCCATAATCTTTAACTGACTCGTAAATAAGAAATTGTACATGCTTACCATCACAAATCTGCATGCTTCCATCGAAGGGAAGGAGATCCTGAGGGGTATCAGCCTTCAGGTCAATGCCGGGGAGGTTCATGCCATTATGGGCCCCAACGGTTCCGGAAAGAGCACTCTTGCGGCTGTTCTGGCCGGGAGGGATTTGTTTCAGGTAACCGGCGGAAGCGTGTCTTACAACGGCAAGGACCTGCTATCGCTGGATCCGGAAATCAGGGCGCGTGAAGGGATTTTCCTCGGATTTCAATATCCCGTGGAAATTCCGGGTGTCTCCATGGTGAATTTCATGCGTTCAGCCCTGAATGAACAGCGGAAATACCAGGGACTTGCAGAATTAGGCCCCTCTGAATTCCTGAAACTCATGCGGGAGAAAAAAGCGCTGGTCGACCTGGATAGTGCCCTCACCAACCGTTCGGTCAATGAAGGTTTCTCGGGTGGCGAGAAGAAACGAAATGAGATCTTTCAGATGGCCATGCTCGAGCCCAGGCTGGCCATCCTGGACGAAACCGATTCAGGATTGGACATTGATGCACTGAAAACGGTGGCGAACGGAGTCAACCGCCTCAAAGGCCCGGACAAGGCCATTGTGGTGATCACTCATTACCAGCGTCTGCTTGACTATATTGTTCCGGATTACGTGCATGTCCTCTTTGCCGGCCGGATCGTCAAATCGGGCGATAAAGCCCTGGCCCTCGAGCTGGAAGAAAAAGGCTATGACTGGATCCGGGAAGCTAACTGACAGGTATGGAAAAAACTCTGGAAAAACCGATTCCCGACACTCAACTGGCTGATTGGTATTTTGCCAACCGCGACCGGTTGATGGCTTCGTCAAGCTCTGTTTTCAATGCTTACCGGCCGGAAGCGATGGAAAGTTTCAGGGCGCTGGGAATACCCGACCGGTCGGTGGAGAATTACAAATACACCGACATCCGGGAAGCCTTTTTGTCCCCATTGAACCGCTATATCGAACCCCGGAAGATCCTCTTTGACGTGGAGGACCTGTTCCACTGCGATATTCCGGCATTGGATACCGAACTGGTACTGTTGGTCAATGGCTGGTTCTATGAGAACAGGCCCAAAATCCAGACTCTCCCGAACGGCATGATCATCGGCTCGATGGCTGAAGCTGCCCGCCAATACCCTGACCTGCTGGAAAAACATTATACCCGCTACGCGGATTTCAGGAAGGATAGCCTGGTTGCCCTGAATACAGCTTTTGCCCAGGACGGTACCTTCGTATTTGTTCCGAAAGGCTCCGGCCATGACAAGGCGGTACAGATCGTCAATATCCTTCTTTCTCCTGAAAACCTGTTCGTCCAGCACCGGAACCTCGTGATTGTCGAGGATCAGGCGATGGCCCGGATCGTGGTGTGCGATCATTCGCTGTCGGCCCGTCAGTTCCTGACCAATACGGTTACTGAAATCCGTGTCGGGAAGAATGCTTCGCTCGATTACATGAAGCTTCAGAATGAGCACAACCAATCCAGCCAGCTCTCCTCTTCCTTTATCACTCAGGAGAGAAACAGCAACGTTATGTTCAATACCGTGACCCTCCACGGCGGCCTGATCCGGAACAACCTGCAGGTTCGCCTGAACGGCGAGGGTGCGGAAAACGAGACGCTCGGACTTTTCCTGGCCGACCGGACCCAGCATGTGGACAGTTACACATTTGTGGATCATGCCTACCCGAATTGCACCAGCAACCAGAACTTCAAGGGCATCCTGGACGAACAGGCCACTGGAGCATTCACCGGCCGGATCCTGGTACGTCCCGGAGCCCAGAAAACCCTGGCCTATCAGGCCAACAACAACATCCTTCTGACCAATGAAGCCCGGATGAGCACCAAGCCTCAGCTGGAAATCTATGCCGATGACGTGAAATGCAGCCACGGAGCCACGGTGGGCCAGCTTGACGAAAATGCCCTTTTTTACCTCCGGACGCGCGGTATCTCAAAAAGAGAGGCCAGGCTCCTGCTCATGAGCGCTTTTGGATACGAAATCCTGAAAGCGGTCCGGGTCGAACCATTGCGCGAACGGCTCGAAGACCTGGTGGGGAAAAGGTTGCGCGGAGAACTTTCGCGTTGCAACAGTTGCCCTCTTCAATGTCAGGAAACCTGTTGAGATATGACTGATTTTCCCATCCATAAGATCCGGGAGGATTTTCCGCTGCTGAAACAGAAGGTCTACGGGAAAGATCTGGTCTATTTCGATAACGGAGCTACCACCCAGAAACCGCTTAAGGTGATTGAAACCGTCAACCGTCTTCACCGTGAGCAGAATGCCTCCATCCATCGTTCAGTTAATTTTATGAGCGAGAGGATGACGCAGGATTATGAAAATGCCCGTGAGACGGTCCGCCGTTTCATAGGGGCCGGGAAAACAGCCGAAATCGTTTTCACCTCCGGAACAACAGCTTCAATCAATGCGGTGGCCTACACTTACGGAGAGGCTGTCCTGCGGCCGGGTGACGAGGTGCTGGTGTCGGTCATGGAGCATCATTCCAATATTGTTCCCTGGCAGTTGAGCTGCGACCGGCATGGGGCCGCGATCCGGGTGATCCCGATCACGGATGCCGGGGAAATTGACCTGGATGCTTACCGGTCACTCTTCACGGGAAAGACCCGGATGGTAGCCGTAACGCATGTTTCGAATACCCTCGGGACCATCAACCCGGTCAGGGAGATGATCCGGATCGCGCACGAACATGGGGTGCCCGTGCTGGTTGACGGCGCCCAGGCGATCCAGCATGAAAAGGTTGACGTCACTGATCTGGATTGCGACTTTTATGCCTTTTCAGGCCACAAGGTTTACGGCCCTACCGGGATAGGTATCCTTTACGGCAAGGAGGAGTGGCTCGAACGGCTTCCACCCTGGCAGGGCGGAGGCGACATGATTGACAGGGTGACCTTCGAGAAAACCACTTTCAATGAATTGCCATTCAAGTTTGAGGCAGGAACTACCAATTTCATCGGTGCGATAGGCCTGGCAGAAGCCTTGCGGTACCTGGAGGAGACGGGCATGGAGGCTATCCGTGATTATGAGCTCAGCCTGAAAGACTATGCTGAAAGGATGCTGGGCTCCTTACCAGGCATGCGCATCTTCGGGACCGCCAGGCAAAAGGTGGCCATCTTTTCCTTTATTCTCGGTGGCATTCATCCTTACGATACAGGCATGATCCTCGATAAGCTCGGGATTGCGGTCAGGACCGGGACCCATTGCGCCATGCCTGTGATGGACCGGTTTGGCATCGAAGGTACCGTCAGGGCTTCACTTTGCTTTTACAACACCACCAGTGAGATTGACCGGCTGGCCGAAGGATTGAGAACGGTCATAGACTTTTTTGCGTGATTGATCGGATCATTATGACAATTAAGGAAATACAGGACGAAATCATCGAGGAATTCTCAGGATTGGGAGAATGGATGGAACGCTATAACTACCTCATCGACCTGGGAAAAGAGCTGCCTCTCATTGACCCGGCCTTCCGGAAGGATGAATACCTGATCCGGGGCTGCCAGTCGAGAGTCTGGCTCAATGCCGAGCTGGCTGACGGCAAGGTGGTGTTCACGGCCGATTCAGACGCCATCATAACCAAGGGGCTCGCGGCATTGATGATCCGCGTTTTTACGGAACATACGCCCGAGGAGATCCTCGAAGCCGACCTGGGATTTATCGACGCGATCGGTCTGAAGGAGCATCTGTCACCTACCCGTTCAAACGGGCTGGTCTCCATGATCAGGCAGATCCGTTATTATGCGATGGCTTACCAAGCTAAAAACCCAGGGTGATCATGCAAATCGAAGTACAGATAGTCAAGGCCCTCAGGAATATCTATGATCCTGAGATTCCCGTCAATATTTATGATCTGGGCCTGATTTATGAAATCAATGCCGGAGACGGCGGCGTGGTTGATATTTTAATGACCCTCACTGCCCCTGGTTGCCCCATGGTGGATGAGCTGATGCAGGAGATCCAGGAGCAGATCGGCCAGATTGAAGGGGTCACCCGGGTCAAGGTCCGGCTGACCTTCAACCCTCCCTGGAACAGGGACATGATGACTGATGAGGCAAAACTTGAGCTGGGATTTCTCTAGGAACGATGGCTGAAAACGGTCAGATAGCTTCCGGCATCCGGGGAAAAGCCCTGGAAATGGGTTTCTCGGCCTGCGGGTTTGCCCCGGTTGCAAGGTTGAGTGAATGGGAATCCTTTTATGACCAGTGGATTACGGAAGGGAAACACGGAAGCCTGGATTATCTGGCAAAAAACCGGGCGCTACGGCTTAATCCCGCCTCCTTGCTGCCAGGTGCGAAAACAGTCATATCCCTTGCAGCTTCTTATTACTATCCTACTGCCGGAAACGATACGGGCGACAATTTGATCTGCCGCTATGCCCGGGGGAAGGACTATCATAAAGTCCTGAAAAGCAGGTGTAAGAAATTGCTCGCATGGATCCATGCCACTTATGGCCCGGTCAGCGGACGGATATTTGTTGATTCGGGAGTCGTGTTGGAAAAAGAGTGGGCCCGGAGGGCGGGTCTCGGCTGGATTGGGAAGCACGGCTTGCTGATCATCCCGGGAAAAGGCTCCTGGTTCCTGCTTTGCGAGATCCTGACCGATCTGGAAGTGGAAGAAGAAAACACCCTGGTGGATGACCGTTGCGGAACCTGCACACGGTGCATGGAGGCTTGCCCGACCGGGGCGCTTGCCAGTGCCGGCCGGCTTGATCTGCGATCCTGCATTGCTTACCTGACGATAGAAAGCAAGGCGGAAATACCGGAGAGCCTGAAGGGCAAATGGGACCATACCATTTATGGTTGCGATATTTGCCAGGAGGCCTGTCCATGGAACGCGGCTCCCGAAATTTCCCGCATGGCTGAATTCTTTCCGGTTGTCAGAATGGACAGAAAGGCCGCCGAGTCCTTACGGTCACTCGATTCAAAGGCTTTCTTTGAGAAATACGGTGGCACACCCCTGAAGAGGGCCGGATTGTCCGGTTTGGTGCGGAATTATAATTGTATAACATAATATGCCGGGAAAGTCATCATCTTACAGGCCCGACCGTTTCCGTACCGCCGTCAGGCCCGGATCTCCGGAAACCAGGATCGGTTACGGGAGCGGTATCATGCTGATCGGTTCCTGCTTTACCGAAAATATCGGAACACTGCTTCAGCAGTACAAGTTCCCGGTTGACATGAATCCTTTCGGGATTGTCTATAATCCCGCAGCGGTGGCAGCACAGCTTGAGAGGCTGATCAATCCTCAGGAATATGCCGAGAATGACCTGGTATGCCGTGACGAAGTCTGGTATTCCTTTGACCATCACGGCCGTTTCTCCGCTACGGATCCCCGCGAATGCCTCGATCAGATCAACTCCAGCCTCCAGCAGGCGTCATCCTTCATTCGGAAAGCAGGCCATCTGATCCTGACTTTTGGGACCGCACGTGTATACCGTCTGAAGCTGACGGGTCAGATAGTGGCAAATTGCCACAGATTTCCCGAACCGGATTTTGACCACCGCCTGTATGAACCGGATGAATTGCTGGAATTCATGGTGCCTGCTATTGACTCGGTCATTCAGGCGAATCCGGGTATCGGCCTGATATGGTCGATCAGCCCGGTCCGGTACCCGAAAGAAGGAAGCCCCGGCAATCAGCTTGCCAAGGCGAACCTGATCAGGATGGTGGCAGGATTGCTGCACCAATATCCTCACAGTTATTACTTCCCGGCTTACGAGATTTTCATGGATGACCTCCGTGATTATCGCTTTTATGCCAATGACATGGTTCACCCGGGCGAGGCCGGCATAGCTTACGTATGGGATCTGTTCAGGGAAACCTGTATTGATTCCCCGTCGGCTGAACTGATGAACAGGATTGAACCGCTGGTACTGGCTGCCAGGCACAGGCCAACTGACCGCCATTCCACGGCGCACGAGGCTTTTGTTAAAAAGCAGCTGTTAAGAATCGGGGAGATCATCAGGGACCATCCCTGGCTGGATTTTGAGACTGAGATAAAACTGCTCAAAGCCGGTGGTTCAGACCTTCCCTGAACGGTTCAGCTCTTCCAGGTCTTCGGGCGTGTCTATCCCGAATCCTTCATATTCGATTTCGCAGCAACGGATGCGATAACCGTTCTCCATCCATCGGAGCTGCTCCAGGGACTCAGCGGTTTCAAGAGGTGAGGGGCCCAGCCTGACCAGCTTCTCCAGGATGTCCGGCCTGAAGGCATAGATCCCCGTGTGGCTTAACCATTCCCGTTTTCCGGTAGCCGGGTCCCTGAAGCAAGGGATTGCGGAACGTGAAAAGTAAAGCGCAAAACCTTCCCTGTCAATGACCACTTTAACCCGGTTGGGGTCATTCATAAGAGCCGGGTTAGACTCTCTCCTGACCATCGTCGCAATGGCCGTGCCCGGTTTCAGCATCACCGAGGCCAGTGCAGTGATGGCTTCCGGCGTGATCAACGGTTCGTCACCCTGGATATTGATCACGGCGCGATACCGGATACCCGTCTGCCTGGAAAGGATGGAAGCCGCCTCCTGGCACCGGCTGGTCCCGCTGGCATGTTCTTCCCGGGTCAGGACCGTACGGGCGTCATATTCCCGGGCTGCCTGCATGATTTCCTCATCACCCGTCGCGATCACCACGTGACTCAGGGCAGCTGAAACCTGGCGGTAAACCCGGATGACCATGGGCAGATTTCCCGTCATCACCAGGGGCTTCCCGGGAAAACGGACAGATGCCATCCTGGCAGGAATAATACCCAAAACCTCATCCTTGCGATCCCTGGCAAAGTTGCTCATTTCATTGAATTACCGCTATGAAGATATAAAAAACGGAGAAAGTTGTAATTTTACCGTTCACATGAAAAAATGTCCGATAAGCAGCTTATGGATGTTAGCAAGATAAAACAGCGATTTGAGATCATCGGGAATTCTCCGGCCTTGCATCGTGCGATTGAGATTGCCGTGCAGGTGGCCCCGACAGACCTGTCGGTACTGATTACCGGTGAGAGCGGGACGGGTAAGGAACGGTTCCCGCAGATCATTCACCTGTACAGCTCACGCAAACACGGACCTTATATAGCCGTTAACTGCGGCGCCATTCCGGAAGGAACCATTGATTCAGAACTGTTCGGGCATGAGAAAGGTGCTTTCACGGGCGCCCATGAAGCCCGAAAAGGGTATTTCGAGGAGGCCGACGGGGGAACCATCTTCCTGGATGAGATCGGGGAACTGCCCCTTTCGACCCAGGTACGCCTGTTACGGGTGCTCGAAACCGGTGAATTCATACGGGTGGGTTCATCCAAGGTCCTGAAGACCAACATCCGCCTGGTTGCTGCCACCAATGCCGATATTCAGAAAGCGGTAAGGGACGGCCGTTTCCGTGAAGACCTCTATTACCGGCTCAATACCGTACCGGTCATCGTGGCTCCCCTGAGGAACCGGGTCGAGGATATTCATCTGCTCTTCAGAAAATTTGCGCAGGACTTTGCGGAGAAGTACATGATGCCGGTTGTCAGGCTGGATGATGAAGCCCGTGTTATGCTGGAAAACTACAAATGGCCGGGCAATATCCGGCAGCTGAAGAATATTACGGAACAGGTGTCCATTATCGAACAGGACCGGCTGATTACGGCGAATCGCCTGCGTTTCTACCTTCCCGATGAAACCCGTAGCTCACTTCCGGTTCTGCTGCCGAGGGAGCATGATGAAAGGTCATTCGGCTCGGAAAGGGAAATACTTTACCAGATCCTGTTCGATATGAAAAGGGACGTCACGGACCTCAAGAAGCTAGTCAACGGCCTTATGCAGAAAAAAGACCTGATCACTGCCCAGGACCAGGATTCCCAATCCCTGATCACCAGGCTGTATGAATCAGATGATCAAGTGTTTAACCAACCAACCACAGCCAAGCACAGGGATGAGTCCCAGATCGAGGATACCGAGGAGATCGTAGAGGCCTCCCTGCTCCTTCAGGATAATGAGATCGAACTGATCAACAGGGCGTTGAGAAAGCATGGAGGAAAACGCAAGCTGGCTGCACGGGAACTGGGGATCAGCGAAAGGACGCTCTACCGCAAGATAAACGAGTACGGAATCAAGGAGTAAGGAAAAAGGAAAAGGGAAAAAGGAAAAAGTAACCTCCGGTGCACCCGGCGCAGCCGGTGCGACCGGAGGAGAAAAGGCAAC
>Ga0163209_1000075_pt1 | contig 37346 bp, 36 predicted proteins | sample Kivu_160m_FD_113538 | JGI IMG/M metagenome (GOLD analysis project Ga0163209, IMG submission 113538) | Freshwater microbial communities from Lake Kivu, Western Province, Rwanda to study Microbial Dark Matter (Phase II) - Kivu_160m | ecosystem: Environmental > Aquatic > Freshwater > Lake ...
CTATATCTTGTATCTATTCCAATAAAATTTTAAAATTTTATATACACATTTTTTCACAGGCGTCGACAATGTCGGATGCTGCCCTTATGTTGCCCATACGGGATGAGTTTTTTTCCATTTCCTTAATGATATGAGGATGCTGGCATAGGTGTCCGATAGTTTCCGCCAGCTTTTGCCCGTTGAGATCCTTTTCGTGAATCATGACGGCCGCCTTTGCCCTGACGAGTACATCGGCGTTTTTCGTCTGGTGATCATTGACGGCAAATGGGAAAGGAACCAGAATGGCTGCCTTGCCGCTTGCCGTAATTTCGGCGATGGAGGTGGCTCCTGCCCTGCAGAGAAGAAGATCCGAAGATCTGTAAGCTGCCGCCATATCCATAATAAAAGGCACAACCTCCGCATCCATGTCGTATTCTTTGTAATTCGTCAGCATGCTATCGAAATCTTTCTCGCCCGTCTGGTGGATGATTCTGATTCTTTTTCCAATTTCTTTTAAATATGGAAGGGCATTGGTGACAGCCTCGTTGATCGCATGGGCGCCCTGACTCCCGCCAAAGACGAGGATGGTAAATTCCCCCCCCATTTTTTTTGTGTCCGGGATTTCCGTCAGGAAAGCCGATCTTACGGGATTTCCGCAAACGATGGTTTTCGTTTCAGGAAACCACTTTTTTGTCTCGGAAAAGGTCAAAAACATCCTGTCTGCAAATTTACCCAAAATCCGGTTGGTCATGCCGGGAAGAGCGTTCTGTTCCATGATGGCCGTCCGGATACCCATGAAATGGGCTGTTATCACTGCCGGTCCGGAAGCATAACCTCCCACACCCACGACAATGTCCGGACGGAAACGCCCAATGATTCTGTATGACTGCAGGAGGCTTCGGGGAATTTTGGACAGAGCGCCGAATATTTTTATCCATCCTCTTCCCTTGATACCTTCCACATCGAGGATGGAAAGTTGAAGCCCCAATTTTTCGAGGACTTTTTTTTCCAGTCCTCTCTCGGTTCCAATAAACAGAATGCCGTTCTCACGGTTTCTTCGCAAGAATTCCTCTGCAACCGCTATGCCGGGGAAGAGATGTCCCCCTGTGCCTCCACCTGCAATGATAATCTTCACAACCGTTCCCTATTATCAAGCGTCTCCCTTCATGTTGTATGGGAAGAGATATTCAGGAGAATGCCCACTGCCGTCAGGGACATGATTAACGATGTCCCGCCGTAACTGATAAAGGGGAGCGCCAGACCCTTAAGAGGAATCAGCCCCATCACGCCGGCAATATTGATGAATGCTTCAAGGGCGATCACCATCGTCAAACCTGCAGCCAGCAGCGTGCTGAAGAGATCCGGGGCCTTGAAGGAAATTAGAAATCCCCGGATAATGAACAGGACAAAGAAAACAATGACGAAGGCGACAGCGATAAAACCCCCTTCTTCGGCAATGATGGACAGGATGAAATCCGTATGTGGTTCAGGCAGATAAAACAGTTTCTGCATGCTGTCACCGATTCCCACGCCAAAAGTGCCGCCTGAGCCGAAAGAGAGCAGAGATTGTATGATCTGAAATCCGGAATGCTGCGGATCTTTCCATGGATCCAGAAAGCTCATCAGCCGCTCCAGCCGGTAGCTCTTGTGAAAGATGAGCCACAAACCGACAGGTGCGAAAAGGGCGGCAAGACCTGCAAGGTGCAAAATTCTGCATCCGGACAGATAAAGCATCAGCATCAGGATGGCGGTAATGATAACGGCCGTTCCGAAATCGGGTTCCAGAATAATCAGGAAAACGATCAGCAGGGTGACGGAAAGAGGGATCAGGATACCTCGTTTGAATTCGGTGACGTGCTTGATTTTTCTGGTCAATAAATGCGCCAGGAAAAGGACCATGGCAATTTTGACCATTTCGGTAACCTGAAATGAAAAAATCCCTATTCTGAGCCATCTTGTAGCACCGCCCGCCTTAATTCCCACATGGGGAATCAGAAGCAACGAAAGAAGAATCACGGACACCAAAACGCCCGGGTATGCGAGCCTTCTTAGCTGATCGTACGAAATCTTTGTCATGAGGACCATCAGCCCCAATCCGAGGACGACGAAGAAGACCTGTTTTTTTAGGAAATATTGCCCGTCTTTGAACCGCTCCATGGCGAGAATGGAGCTTGAACTGTAGATCATGACCGTCCCGATGGTCACCAGGATGAGTGTCACGAGGAGCAGAACAATGTCCGGTTTCTTTGCTGCTGAAGAAGGGCTTTGCATTTAGAGATTCCTCACCACTTCCTTAAAAAAATTCCCCCGTTCCTTGTAATTTGAAAACTCATCGAAACTTGCACACCCCGGGGACAGCAACACCACATCCCCGGAAACCGAATGCAGATCCGCAATCTCGATTGCTTCTTTAAGAGTGGCGGCGGATGTGGTTCTAACGGTTCCTCCGATCAGATCGTTTATTCTTTGCCTGGCCTCGCCGAAGAGGACCAACTCCCTGACTTTTTCTTTGACAAAAGGAATGAGGGTTTCGAAATCACCTTCCTTGTCCCTGCCTCCTAAGAGCAGAATAATCGGTCGGGAAAAAGTTTCCAGTGCACGGACGACTGCTCCCACGTTCGTTCCCTTGGAATCATCGTAAAATGCGACACCGCGCTTTTCTCCGGCAAATTCGATTCTATGTGCAATTCCCTTGAAATCTTCTATTGCGCTGACGATATGTTCGCAAGAACATCCGCATGCACGTGACGCCATCACCGCGGCCATGACATTCTCAACATTATGAAGCCCCGGGATCTTGATCATATCAAAGGGATATTCTTCGTGAACACCATCGGACGTCTGATAGACCAGCCGGTTGTGGTCTAAAAACATCCCATCTGTCACTTGTTTCGTGGTGCTGAACAGAAGGACTCTTGCCGCCAGTTTTTCCTTCAGGGTCATTGTATGGGGTTCATCACCATTCAGAATGGCAAAATCGCCGCTTGTCTGGTTCTCAAAAATTCTTTCTTTGGTCATTCTGTAGGCATCAAAGGTTCCATGATAATCGACATGGTCGCAGGTCGTATTAAGGAGAATGGATATATGGGGACGGAATTGCTGAATCCACTGTAACTGGAAACTGCTGACTTCCACCACCGCATAGTCGGCGTCCTGTTTACCGTCAATATAACCAATCAGGGGATTGCCGATGTTGCCTCCAACGAAGACATTTTTCCTTCCGCGTGAAAGGATTTTCCCGATGAGCGTTGTGGTCGTTGTCTTCCCGTTAGTCCCTGTGATGGCTATGATGGGAGTTTTCAGAAACCGGCAGGCAAGTTCAATTTCGCTTATGATTGGAATTTTCCTTCTTGCTGCTTCGGACAGCAGAAAATTGGAGGGCGGCACGCCGGGGGACGGAACGATTATATCCAGACCGGAAAGGACATCCAGATCATACCTGGCGAACTCCACATCCCGGCACAATGATTTGAGATCATCCATTATCCTCTTCATCTCTGACAGGGGCTTTTCGTCAGTTGCCACAACTCCGGCGCCTTGTCCAAGAAGAAAACGGGCCGTGGCGATTCCCGTCTTCCCGAGACCAATCACCAGGATTTTCAGGTTCTGCACATTCATCATGTTCTTCCTTTAACGCAGTTTCAAGGTGCTTATGGCAAGAAGGGCCAGAAGGATCGATATGATCCAGAAACGAACGATGACTTTGGGTTCTGCCCATCCCTTCAGCTCAAAATGGTGGTGAATAGGAGCCATTCTGAAGATACGCTTTCCATTGGACATTTTGAACCAACCCACCTGAAAGATGACGGAAAACGTCTCGATCACGAATATCCCGCCGACAATGGCAAGAAGAATTTCCTGTTTCGTCAGGATGGCAAGGGCGCCAAGAGCGCCGCCCAGGGAGAGGGAGCCGACATCGCCCATAAATACTTGGGCGGGATAGGTATTGTACCATAAAAATCCGAGCCCGGCTCCGAAAGCAGCGCCGCAAAGAATGGCAAGTTCTCCTGTTCCGGCGACGTAAGGGATTTGCAGATAACCGGCAATCTTGACGTTGCCGGCAAAGTAAGCAAAAAGGAGATACGTCATGAAACATGTGATTGTCGGGCCGATGGCAAGTCCATCCAGCCCGTCGGTCAGATTGACGGCATTGGCGCTGCCAACGATAATGAAGGTCGAGAGGATGATATATCCCCACCCCAGGTCGGGGAGGACGGTTTTGAAAAATGGGATCGTTACATTGGAAGTGAATCCCGGTTTAAGATAAAGGATAATACTGAAAAAAAGTGCAATCAGGATTTCCGCGCCCAATCTCACTTTTCCGGAGATTCCCCGGCTGTTCTGCTGTGAAAGCTTTTTGTAATCATCCAGGAATCCGATAAGGCCGTATCCGACGATGACCATGATAACAAGCCAGACATAGTCAACTGTCAGATTCGCCCACAGGAGAGTGGAGACAACCACGGCAAATATAATCAGTATTCCTCCCATGGTCGGGGTGCCTTTTTTAGACAGGTGCGTTTGCGGTCCGTCATCCCGGATGGGTTGGCCGATCTGGAGGGACTGAAGTTTTTTTATCAGCCAGGGGCCGATGACGAAGCAGATAATCAGAGCCGTGACTGTCGCATAAATGGTTCTGAATGTGATGTAGCGAAAGACGTTAAAAGAGGAAAATGTCGTATGAAGAGGATATAGCAGATGATAAAGCACTTTATGGTTCTCCTCCCGCCCTTAAACTGTTTCAATGCCGAACGTTTCTACAATCGTCCGGACGACTTCTTCCATCTTCATCATCCTTGATCCCTTTACCAGAATCCAGTCTCCCTTATTCAGGGTCGATTTGAGATGGGGGATGACTTCTTCCGGGGTTTCGAAAAAAAATATCCGGCTATCCGGTACATTTCCTTTAAGAGCCCCTGCTGCCGTTGCCTTGGAGAGCCTTCCCCTGAGGAATATGGTGCCGACCCCAGTGTCTGCCATTAGACTCCCGATACCTTCATGCATCTCCTCCGCACGTTCTCCAAGCTCCAGCATATCGCCAAGGATCACTGTGCCGCTGTGACTTCCCCGTAAGTCCTTCAGAGTTTTCAGGGCTTCCCGAACCGAGGCAGGATTGGCATTGTATGTATCATTTATGATGAATGCGCCGTTCTTCAATTGACAGATCTCCATCCGTCCTGTTATGGGCGTAAATGCCATCAATCCCTGACGAATGGTATCATGTTCAATTCCCAGAGCCCATGAAGATGCAGCGGCAGCAAGGGCATTGTAAACATTATGTTCTCCCGTCACCGACAGGTGAATGTCCTGACTTTTTCCTGCAATTCTGAGGGTAAAGCTGACCCCCTGTTTCCCTTTTTTTATGATATTTTCGGCTGAGACATCGGCATCGTGATCGAGACCGAAAGTAATCCTCTTTCCATGCCAGATATTTTCAGACGTCCGTAGTGCCTCGTCATCCATGTTGATAATAGCCACTTTAGAAGCTGCCATGTTCCGAAAGAGGTCACATTTCTCTTCCCTTACCACATCAAGGGACTTCAATCCCTCCAGGTGAGCCGGACCGATGTTGGTGATGAGCCCGATATCAGGTTCGGCAATCCGGGTCAGCCTCTCGATTTCGCCTCTGCTGTTTGTTCCCAGCTCCAGAATCGCCGCATCGTGTTGTTCGCGAAGGTTAAGCAGGGTCAGGGGGACGCCCACGAGATTGTTAAAATTGCCCTGTGCCTTCATTACATTTTTTTCAAGTCCGGAGATGCCGGCTATCATCTCCTTCGTGGTTGTTTTTCCGGAGCTCCCTGTAATGGCGACGACGGATGCCGCGAATTTCTTTCGCCAGTAATGGGCGATATCTCCCAGGGCCTTGAGGGTATCTTCAACAAAGACAATGGTTATGCCTTCATTGCAAGAAAAATATTTATTTTCTGAATCCTTCTGTATGAGGAGGCCCGACGCACCTTCTTTTACGGCTGCGTTAAGATAGTCATGACCGTCATATCTGTCCCCCTTCAAGGGAATGAAGAGGTTTCCCTTTGTGATCCGCCTTGAGTCCGTTGAAATGCCGGGAAGAAACCCTGCGGGATTCCCCTGAATCAGGGTTCCTCCTGTGGCTTTCAGGATATCATGGCCCTGGAAGACAGGCAGGGATTGTTCTGCCGTCATTTCACTTCCCCCGATCTTACGTCCTTTAGGGCTTTTTTCGCTATTTTCCTATCGTCAAAGGGTATCCGCCTGTCTCCTATGATCTGGTAATTTTCGTGTCCCTTTCCGGCAATGATGACAATATCCGAGGGGTCAGCAAGGAAAACAGCATGTTCGATGGCCCTCTTCCGATCCGGTATAACGGTATAAGCTTTTTCGTTTGACTCTTTGTTGAGGGTTTCAGGCGAAACCTTTTTAACGGCTATTTCACGAATTCCCTTTTCGATTTCCCCGATGATGGCAAGTGGATTTTCTGTTCTCGGATTATCAGACGTCACAATGGCCATATCGCTGAAAGAGACAGCCGCCTTTCCCATTAAAGGCCTCTTACCGCGATCTCTGTCCCCGCCGCACCCAAACACAGTGACAATCTTTCTCCTTCTAAACGCCGACAGGTTTTGAATTACTTTCCTGAGAGCGTCATCGGTATGGGCATAATCTATGAAAACGGCGGGTTCATCCGACTTGCTGATCTTTTCAAGACGCCCCGGCACTTTTTTTAATTTTGCAATACCTGTCCGGATAAATTTTTCCGGGATATTCAGTGACACAGCTGCCATGGCGGCCGCCAGGATGTTGTAGAGGTTGAATTTCCCAATGAGGGGGGAATTTACCCGGAAGGTGCTTCCCTCTGTACGAAGACACGCCTTTATTCCTTCCAGAGACAGCGCAAACGGATCAGCCGTCATGTCACATCTGTTTTCAATGCCGAATGTCTGTGAGGGAACGCCTGTCCTGACTTCCCTCAAGAGCTTCTGGCCCCAGGGGTCATCCCCGTTTAGAATCATGAATTTTCGGTGTTTTCCCCCGGAAGGAAGTATGTCGTCGAAGAATCGCTTTTTGGTAAAAAAGTAGTTTTCCATCGTCCCGTGATAATCCAGATGGTCCCGGGATAAATTGGTGAAGATACCCATGTCGAAAGAGCAGTCATCAACCCTCCTCAAATCAACGGCGTGAGAGGCAACTTCTGCAATGACATGGGTGATTCCGGCATCTGCCATGATTCTGAGGATTCTTTGCATCTCGTGAGATTCCGGCGTGGTATTCGGAGCAGGCAATACTTTTTCATTAAAACGATAGTTGACCGTTCCCAAAACCCCGACCTTGAATCCGGCTGCCTTAAGAATAGACTCCAAAAGATACGTTATTGTTGTCTTCCCGTTTGTACCTGTGACGCCGATAAGACACAAACGGGCAGACGGATCCTTGTAGAAATTTCTGCCCAGATTTCCCAACACTCTGCGGCAGTCTGTAACCCTGATGGCCGTGATACCGGAGGGAGGAGAATAATCTCTTTCATGGACAATAAATCGCGCTCCCCGGGCAACTGCTTCCGGGATATAATTGTGGCCGTCAACTTTTAACCCGGGGATGGCCACAAACAGGCTGTTTTTTTCGCAGAGTCTGGAATCGTAACAGATAGCTGAGACATTGCCGGAGTAATTCCCTGCGATATGAAGCGGTTCAACATTGTTTAAAAGATCGCGTATGTGCACATAAACCTCTCAGTTGCCGGCGCTGAAATGAACGGCACAGGTACGCTGGGACGGAATTACAGCCCCGGGCTTCGGGTCCTGGTTGATTGCCCAGCCGCTTCCAATCACCTGAATCTCAATCCCCTTTTCCTTTGCCCTTTTCAGGGTGTCTCTCATGCTCATACCCCTGAAATCGGGCATAATGGAATCGTCCTCCGAAGCGATTTGTCTGTTTACGGAGCTTGGTAAAGAAACCAGTCTTATTTTTACACCGTTGTTTATTTTTTCTTCTTCGGGAGCGGGAGGGGGGGTTTCCCTGATGTTGGTTTTAAAACAGGTCAGAATCTGTTCGCCGATGTTTTTGAAAACGGGCGCCGCCGCCACTCCTCCCCACCTGTCTCTTTGCGGTTCATCAAGAGTTACCAGTATTGCCACCTGTGGATCCTCCGCAGGGAAGAAGCCCATAAATGATGTTCGAACCCTTTCGGATGAATAAACCCGCCTGCCAAAATCGAATTTCTGCGAAGTTCCTGTTTTTCCCGCTACCGATACGTTCATGATCTGTGCCTTTTTGCCCGTTCCGTCGTCATCACCGACGACCCCTGTCAGGATAGCCGCCATTCTTTTCGCCGTTGCGGGTGATATGACCGTTCTAACGGGAGTCGGGGTAACTTTTTTGACGACCTGTCCCTTTTTGTCGACGACGGCACGGACTATGTAAGGCTTCATGAGGACTCCCTGATTTGCAATGGCGGAAAGTGCCGTAATGAGCTGGATGGCCGTTACGGAAACACCCTGGCCGAACGCAATGGTTGATGTATCGACCCTCGTCCAGTTATGCACTGGTCTGAGGAGACCGCCGGATTCACCGGGAAGATCGATTCCTGTCTTGGAGCCGAATCCGAATTTTGTAATGTATTCATAGAATTTTTCTTTTCCTAACTTCTCGGAAATCTTCACGCAGCCGATATTACTTGAGTATTTGATGACATCGCGAAAGGCGAGAGATCCGTATCTTTTTCTGTTTGCTTCGTGGATGACCCTGTCGGCAACTGCATAGGCGCCGTTTTCACAGTTAAACCGGTCTGTTTCTTTGGCAATGCCTTCCTCAAGGGCGGCAGCGGCAAGAAAAGGTTTGAAGGTTGATCCGGGATCGAAACAATCCGTGATGACCTTGTTTTTTCCTTTTCCGACGTTATAACTTCCGAACTTGTTCGGATCGAACCCGGGTTGATCAGCAAGGGCAAGTATTTCACCTGTTTTGGGATCCATAACGACCGCAAAGCCGCCCTTTGCACTTTTTGACGCAATCGCTTCACTCAGCTTTGTTTCTACAAGGTGCTGGATTCTGCTGTCGATTGTCAGAATGAGATTATGACTTTCATCTTTTTTTGTGGACGCACTTTCAACCCGCGGATAAAGTCTTTTTCCCTTGGCGTCACGCGCCCAGACCAACTTTTCAGGCGAACCCTTCAGATAGTTTTCGTATTTTAACTCCATTCCTTCAAGACCCGTGGAATCCAGACCGACAAATCCGATCAGCCGACCGGCAAGCTCACCATTCGGATAAAAGCGTTTTGGTTCCTTGGTTAGAAAGACACCGTCGATATTCAGAGCTTCCACGCTGTGTGCCTGGTCGGGGGGGATTTTTCTCGCAATCCAACAGAAGTTTTTTGATGTTGACAGTTTTTTTAGAAGTTTTTCCTTATCAACCTTGAGGATGGATGCCAGACTGCCGGCGGCTTCGGAGGGATTGCCGATTTTTGACGGATCGGCGCAGATAGAGTCCACGAGGATGCTTGCAGCGAGCTTCTCTCCATTGCGATCAAATATGATACCCCGTTCAGGCTCGACATGGAGGGTCTTGATGTGCTGCCTTTCTGCAAGTGACTTCAGGCTTTCTCCGGATAGCACCTGTATCTGAAATGCCCGCGATATCAGGGCGACAAAAAGCACAAGAAACAAGACCAACAGTGTAAAAATCCTGAATTTCAGCCATTTTTTAGATTCGCTGGTCATAATGCATCCCTTAAGTTATTTTAAGATGATGACCTGGTCCCTTTCAGGATAGGACATCCCCAGTTTTTCCGTAGCTATGGCCTCTATACGCTGGGGTGATTTCAATGTTGCCTGTTCAACCTTCAGCTTTCTCTGATCATCCAGGAGTTTTTCCTTAATGCTGATTTCTCTTGCGACCCGGTATTCCAGCTCAGTCATATGAATATGGGACCACACGTAAATGAGCGCAACCGCCATCAGTGCAAAGGCAACAAGAATAAAAGTTGAATATTTTACACCTGCCGACGCTTTTTCATGATCATAAACGTTTTGTTTTATGGCCTCTTCAGACTGCATGAACTATACCTTCTCCGCGATCCTGAGTCTTGCGCTTCTTGCCCTTGGATTGGATGTAATTTCATCATTTCCGGGCATCAAGGGTTTCTTCGTCAACACCTTCAAACGAGGTTTTCTATGACAGGAACATATGGGGAAATCGGAAGGGCAGATACATCCTTTTTCCCACGATCTAAATTGGTTTTTTACAATTCTGTCTTCGAGGGAATGGAAGGAAATAACCAAAAATCTGCCGGATTCGTTAAGCATGTCAATTCCACGATTGATGGCCTGGTAGACATTTAAAAGCTCTTTGTTGACGTATATTCTGACTGCCTGGAAGGTTCTGGTTGCGGGATGAATCCTTCCTCTCCTCATCGGAGGCGGCAATGCGTGAACAGTGATATCGGCAAGCTCGGCTGTTGTTTTGATGGGAGAGATGCTCCTTCTCGCCGAAATTGCCCTTGCGATCCTTCCAGCCATGACTTCCTCGCCGTAATCTCTGATAATGTTTTCCAATTCCTTTTCCGCAAGCGAGTTGATGACATCATAGGCACTCAGGTCACTGCTGCGATCCATCCGCATGTCAAGCTTTGCGTCCAAAGTAAAACTAAAACCCCTGACCGCCGTTTCAATCTGATGGGACGACACCCCCAGATCGAGAATGATTCCGTCAACTCCATGAACGTTCAGACCCTTCAGTATCGTATCAGTTTCAGCAAAATTTCCCTTTTCAAGAATCGTCCTGTCTTTGAATAACTCCAATCGCCGTTTTGATTCATCAAGGGCATCGTCATCCATATCGATACCGATCAACAGACCGTCCGGGGCTGAGTTTCGAAGAATCTCGTAAGCGTGTCCGCCTCCTCCAACTGTCCCATCCACGTAAATACCCCCCGGACGACACCGAAGAAACTGAACCACTTCTTTCTGCATGACCGGCGTGTGATATACAGGCATTTCACAGGCCTTTTCTCAGATTCCCAGATCCGACATATATGTGCTGAAGCTTTCGATGTCACCCGCCGCTTTTTTCATTTCTTCATCAAAGCGTTCCTTGCTCCAGATCTCTATGACTTTAATCATGCCTGCCAGCATGACATCTTTTTCAAGGGCTGCGTATTCTCTCAGATTGGGCGGAATCAAAACCCTTCCCTGTCCGTCAAAAGAACAGTCAACAGCGCCCGACATGAAAAAACGTTGAAAAGCCCTGACTTCCTTTCGTAATATGGACTGGTGGCTGACCTTCTCCTCGATGATGCGCCATTCATCATAAGGGAATACCATCAAATAGTTGTCCCAGTTGGTAATGACGAGCCTGTTGTCGTATTTCTCGGCGATAACTTCTCTTAGCTTGGCCGGGAAAATAATGCGGCCCTTTTCATCAATAATATGGTGATACTGGCCCCTGAAGACAGACATTTGAAAAAATCCCTCCACAAAAAACCACTTTACTCCACTTTGGCTCACTATAAAGGAGGGATAATTTGTTTGTCAAGAAAAAAATTAGTCTTTTTTTCTTTCGATTTGATATCTTAAGACAGCTTGATTGTGATTTTTAAGGTTGGATGAAAAATTGTGGGATCCGTTATTGTTTGAAACGAAATAAAGATAACTGACAGGGGCGGGATACAAGGCGGCATGTATCGAATCAATAGCAGGATTTGCAATCGGGCCGGGTGGCAAGCCATTGATCTGATACGTGTTGTAAGGCGTTTCCGTCCGTAAGTGAATCCTTTTTATATTTCCATCGAAGAATTCAAGATTATAAACAGCTGTGGGATCACTCTGCAGCTTCATCCCTTTTTTCAGGCGGTTATGAAAAACAGCCGATATTAAAGCCTTTTCGTCATTACGACCTGATTCTTTCCCGATGATGGAAGCCAGCGTGACGACTTCAGGAAAACTCATTCCAATTTCCCCGGCCCTTTTATACATCTCCGGAGTTATTCTCTTCCAGAATTGATCGACCATGATTTTAATGATTTCCCTTGTGTCCATAGAACGGTCGAACTGATAGGTCTCCGGGTAGAGGTATCCTTCGGCGGAGGTGCCTTGTATCTTTAGAGAACGTAGAAATTTTGAATTTGAGGTGAAATCCATAAACACTTTTTTATCGACGAGCTTATAGAAGGCCAGACGGTCGGCGATTTCTCGCACCGTAAAATCTTCGGGAATGGTGATGCGATAAGACTTGATTTCACCTCCGACCAGTTTGTTCAGAATATCCATTGGTGACATGGAAGTTGAAAGCTCATATTCTCCCGCTCTGATATGGCGGTGGACATTTTTTGACAGGACCAGCAGATAAAACATGTACCTCTGCCTGATAAGGCCGGCATTTTCAAGAATATCGACAGACTCAACAAAACTGGTGCCCTTTGGAATATTGACGATGGATGTGACATTCCTGCCATTTACAGGGGTCAGGGCATAAAACAAAAGAGAAAGGAGCACGAAGATGAAAAGTCCCATCATCGCAAAAAACATTCGCTTCCTGTTGCTATGGATGAACTTTTTTATGATCTTCATGAATTCAGATAGTTACAGCTATGGGATATTTTCTTTCCGTTCAAGTGAGGCCAGATATCCCCTGAGAATCAAAGTAGCGGCAAGCTGATCCACCACTTTTTTCCTTTTCTCCCGGCGAACGTTCGCCTCGAAGAGAATATCTTCTGCCTCCCTTGTCGTCAGGGTTTCATCCCATTTGATTACGGGGAGAGAGAATGCGGCCTCGAGAATCCCTGAAAATTTATCTATCTTTTCACACTGAATGCCCCTGGTGCCATCCAATCTTATAGGATAACCGATCACGATTTTTTTTACATCGTATTGTATAATCAATTCCTTCAGGGCTTCGAGAACCTGTTTTCTGTTCCGTCTGATGATTGTTGAAACACCATAGGCGGTTATTCCCAACTCGTCGCATATCGCGACACCGATCCTCTTGCTGCCATAATCAATACTGAGTGTCCTCATGATTATCCTTTTAAAATCTTGCTTTTCTATCAGATTTTTGTTGTTTATTGCAATAGAAATTATTGTTCACCTTTTTGTTATTGTGAAAAGAGAGGGAGTTTGATATCTCATGATACATGAAACATATTGTGCTTGGTACAGCCGGACATGTTGACCATGGGAAAACAGCGCTCATCAAGGCCATCACCGGAGTTGATACCGACAGGCTAAAAGAAGAAAAGGAAAGGGGCATTTCCATTGAGCTTGGTTTTGCATCCCTTACGCTTCGGAATCATCTGACACTTGGTGTTATAGACGTTCCAGGTCATGAACGATTTATAAAAAATATGGTTTCCGGAGCCGCCGGTATCGATATGGTGGTTCTTGTCATCGCTGCGGATGAAGGCGTCATGCCACAGACGCGGGAACATCTCCAAATCTGTGAACTTCTGGGCATTAAGAAAGGTCTCGTCGCTCTTACAAAAATTGATCTTGTTGATAAAGACTGGCTTGACCTTGTGGAGGATGATGTCCGTAATTTCTTGCAGGGAACATCCATGGAGAGTGCTCCCATCATTCCCGTTTCTGCCTTATCGGGAGAAGGCCTTGAGAGGTTGCTCGATGCTCTGATTGATATAACGGAAGGTATTGACAGGAAATCGGATTCTGGGATTTTCAGACTCCCTATTGACCGGGTTTTTACGATGCGGGGATTCGGTACGGTTGTTACCGGAACACTGACATCGGGGAATGTGAACGTGGGGGATGAAGTGGAGATTTTACCCCAGGGCATATTGGCAAAAATCCGCGGAATCCAGATTCATGGTCAGACCGTATCGATAGCAGAGGCGGGCCAGAGGACGGCCATTAACCTGCAGGGTGTCGAAAAAGCAACCATCGAAAGAGGGAACGTGCTTGTCCGTCCTTATACACTGCGCCCTTCAAAACGTCTTGATCTCCATGTGATGTTTCTGCCGGGTCATGATAAAAAGCTAAAGAACAGAAGCCTTGTTCGTTTTCATGTGGGAACCACGGAATTGATTGCCCGGATCATTTTGCTTGACAGCGAGGAGATGGCGCCGGGGGAGGAAGGAAATGCCCAGATCATCCTTGAATCACCGGCGATTGCCATGGCGGGAGACAGATTTGTCTTGAGAAGCTACTCACCGATTACAACCATCGGTGGAGGGATCATTGTAGATCCTTTGCCCAGAAAACATGGACGGTATTCGGAGCGGGTCAATCGCGAATTCTATCTATTACGCGATGGCCAGGATTCTGAGATAGTTGCCACCATGATTGCAAGGGCCGGCATGGAAGGAATAGATATTCCCCGACTGATAGAGAGAACGGGAATGCATCAGGATCTCCTGAAAAAAATTCTTGATGTCATGTATTCCCAAAGGAAAGCGGTTCACATTGATAGCGACGGGCCCAACATTTTTTCCTTTCAGGACTATCAGAATCTTCAGGAAAAAATTCTGAGTGAGACCCGATCATATCATAAAAAGTATCCCTTGCGGGAGGGTATTATGAAGGAAGAGCTGAGGAATACGATGGGGTCATTTATCAGTTCAAAGCTCTTCAACATGGCAATAAGAGAGCTGGAAAAGAACGGCAAGATGGTCGTTGACAGAGAAGTGGTGCGCTTGCAGGGACATAGCGTGAATCTGAAGGGAAAGCTTGAGGACATCCGGACGGAAATCGCCGCTTTCTACATGGCTTCAGGACTGACACCGCCTACCGTCAGGGAAATCATAACAAAGTATGAGGATCAAAAGGACGAAGTGGAAAATGTTCTCGGAATTATGTTGAAAGAAGGGGTTCTGGTAAGGATAAACGAAGAATTATATTTTCACAGAGATGCTCTTCAAAAACTCCGGGAAAACTATAGGAATCTTCTCATGAAGGAGGGCAAGGCCACACCTGCCGGTTTCAAGGAGTTGACGGGACTGACGAGGAAATTCATTATCCCGTTGATGGAATATTTCGACATGACAAAACTAACCGTCAGGGCAGGAGATCATCGCATTCTGAGAGAGAGGGAAGGAAAGTGATGCCGGGCGAGCAAGCTGCTTATGTTGAGGAACAGAAAATACTCGTGTATAGAGGCAATGGGTTTTCGGAAGAATCGGTATCCGTCGTACAGGAAGTGTCTCTCAAAATATGTCTAAATGGAACTGAAATGGTGACAATAGCGTGTAATGGAAATTATGTGGGAGAACTCGCAGTCGGCTTCCTTCGTTCGGAAGGCTTCATCGAAACTGCTTCAGACATTAAAAAAATAGAGATATCTGATGACAACAGACGCGTTCATGTTATGACCAAATCGGATATTTCACAGAACCGGCAGAAGCCTTTCGCTCCGGAGTCTATTGAATCGAGCGGCGCCAGGGGCCGGCGAAGGGAGGGAGCGGCACCCTATCGGAAAGATTTGGCGGCGCAGGAGATTTTCATAACCCCACAAAACGTGCTTGGTCTGATGGAGAGATTTGTGGACGTGTCGCGCCTTCATCAGGTAACAGGCGGCACCCATTCCGCCGCTCTGATTGACGGTGACCGTATTCTCGCCGTGAGAGAGGATATCGGGAGACACAACACCATTGACATGCTGGGTGGCTATAGCCTATTAAACGGAATCGATTGCTCCGATAAGGTCATCGTAAGGACAGGCAGGATTTCTGCAGAGATTGTTCACAAGGTCTGGAATCTGGGCGTTCCGGTCATGATATCTCTTTCTGTTCCTACATCGATGGCTGTTCATCTGTGCAAAGAAGCGGGAATAACCCTGATCGGGTCGGTGAGGGGAGGCAGGATGAATGTGTACTCTCATGAATGGCGGATCGAAAATTGAAAATAAAATCTATTTATATCAAAGACATACGGCCGGGAGATAAAATCCTGGATTCTTTCCTTGTGGCGGAAAAGAACCTGGCTTTTTCCCAGAAGGGTTCTCCTTATCTTAATCTCCGCCTGAAGGACAGGACGGGAGAGGTGGAGGGAAAAATCTGGGAGAACGCGGATGAATGGGACAAGCAATTCAAAAAAGGGGATGTCATCCAGGTTCAGTCCAGAGCTGTCAGTTTTAAAAATACACTCCAGCTTTCTATCCATGATATTGAAAAACTGGATGAACCCGATATCAACCCGGCAGATTTTTTTCCAACTGCCGGAAGAGACATTGAAGAGATGTTCACGGAGCTGATGTCCTATGTCGGGGAGATGGAAACCCCGTACCTCAAATCCCTGCTGGAGTCATTTTTCAAGGACGAAGCCATTGCCATGTTGTTCAAAAAAGCGCCTGCAGCCAAGACGTTTCATCATGTCTATATCGGTGGACTTCTTGAGCACACCCTTTCCGTCGTGCAGCTACTTGAACAGGTAGCGGATCATTATAACGGCATTGACAGAGACATGCTCATAACGGGAGGTCTTCTCCATGATATCGGGAAAATTTATGAATTTTCCTACGACAGGATCATTGATTACAGTGATCAGGGGAGACTTGTCGGACATATTGTCATCGGCGTCGAGATGCTCGATAAGAAAATCGCCACGATCAATGACTTCCCGGAGCATGCGGCCATGGAATTGAGGCACTTGCTTCTCAGTCATCACGGAACCCAGGAATTCGGCTCGCCAAAACGTCCAAAAACACTGGAGGCTCTCATTGTTCACTATATTGACGATCTGGATGCCAAGGTGAATGCCTTTCAGGGTTACATTGATGAATCCCCCGATGACGATTCGAAATGGACGCCCTTTCACCGGCTGTTCGAGCGTTTTATTTATAAAGGTTGAACACCCTTAAACCGCTTCTATCGTGGACGGTGGTTTTTTGGTGATGCTGTACGTCACGCTGACAACATCGGGCACTTCTTGAGTTATCCTTTCAGCAAGGGTCTCCATGGTGTCAAAAGAAAGTCTCATTGGTTTCCCTGTTGTTGCATCGCTGCTTTCCCATGATCTCACTTCAATCTGGAGTCCGTAGTCTCTCTGTCCGTTACGTATTCCTGTTACCTTGTCCTCATGGAGAATGGCCAGAGACTGAAAGGCGCCGGTATGACCGAGTTCCTCTTCAACAATTTTCGTCGCTTTCCTGACGATATCGACCTTTTCCTTTGTGACTTCTCCTATGATTCTGGCAGCGAGGGCGGGGCCGGGGAATGGCGGCCTTTTATATATGGATTCCTGCAGTCCCAGGGCTTTTGCAATAGCCCTTACAGCCGGTTTTCTTAAAGCGATCAGTGGTTCAATGACTTTGTAGCCAAATCTTTTTTCAGTATCGATACCGAGCTGAACAAGAATATTGTGCTGTCTTTTAATGCCCGCAACCGTTTCCTCCACATCGGTATAGATGGATCCCTGCAGGAGGAATCTGGCGCCGGATTCCTGAACCAGATGACTGAACACATCCTTGTAAAACGTTCTGGTAATCGCCTCTCTTTTTTCTTCCGGGTCCGTCAATCCTCTCAGTGCCTGGAAAAAGTGTTTCTGGGCATCAACGATTTCCATCGGTACACGGAGCGCCTCAAAACATGAAGCAATCTGTTGGGGTTCATCATGTCTCATGATGCCGTTATCAATAAAATAGGTCTTGAGACGGGCTCCCAGAGCCTTGTGGCCCAACATGGTTACCACCGACGAATCGACGCCGCCCGACAGGGCATTCACGGCCAGGTTGTCGCCGACCATTTCAGAAATCTCCCGGATTTTCTGGTCGATGAAAGCCGCCGGGTTTAAATTCTCTAACCTTAATTCTTCAATATTCACGTATCAGTTCCTCCTTATGAAAATGTTCGTTTACTTGTGCGAATCCTTTTTCTTCATTACACTCTCCCTGGCCTTCTCGCTCAGAAGACATCCGACCAGGCAATCACCCATGCATTTGCCATTGCAAGGTTCAGTGTGAACGGTAATGCTGGAATTGGGAAATTTTTTCTCAATGTTTTTTGATAAAGTATCTGTAATGTTGTGGGAAGTCTCGACAGACATTTCGGGGTCTACTTTGATGTGGAAATCAACGAAGCGGAAGTTACCCGCCTTGCGGGTGCGTAAATGATGGAAACCGTGGATGGCAGGCTGGTGTGACATGATCATATGACGAATCCATGCCTCCTCGTCTGCGGGTAGTTTCGTATCGATGAGATCGCGACCCGACTGAAGGGTCAGTTGATAGGCAGCCCTGATAATCAGCATAGCGACACCGATGGCTGCAACAGGGTCTAACCAATGAATATTGGGGTCGGGTAAAATCCGGTGACTGATTAAAATGAGAGTGAGGCTGATCATGACACCGGCAGAGGTATAAACATCGGTTCTCAGGTGCCAGGCATCAGCCTCAAGGGCAATAGAGTCCGTTTCTCTTGCTACCCTGAAAAGCATTTTTGAAACAATCATATTTACAATGATCGAAACGAGCATGACCCCTATGCCCCAGCCGACATATTCGATGGGCTTTGGGTCAAGAAGTTTTATGACAGCTTCATAGATGATCCAGCCTGCCGCGATAAAAATCAAGATCGCCTCGACGGTTCCGGAAATGTTTTCAACTTTGCCGTGACCGAAGGGGTGCTTCTTGTCAGCAGGAACGCCGGATGCCTTGACCGAGAAGGTAGCGATAATGGCGGCCAGAAGGTCCACTCCCGAATGAATCGCTTCAGACATAATGGAAACAGAACCGATCACAAACCCCACGATGAGTTTCATCACCATAAGAATCGTGTTCGAAATGACCGAAAGCAAGGCTGCTTTTATTTTACGGCGCTGTGGATCCATGCGGAATTATTTTATATTGTCTTTCGGTCAATAACGGAATACACCCGCGAGCGGTGACTCATCCGGCATTTTTTCGGGCGGGAGAATAAAAACGGCTCCGCCGTTCAGCAATGTCTGGGTCGCAGCCAGGTCGGCCAGTCCTTCACTCCCCGCCTCCAGCTTCTCATGCAGAAGGACTTCATCATTTCCGGGAGCAAAAATCCCCCATTGCTGGTATCCCTTTAAGATGAAAAGCAGCCCGACCCTTCCGTGATAGGCTGCCGGGATGATCTCCCTGATGTCTTTTGATGTCAGACCGGTGCCCGATGATTGTCTGTACTGAGCGATGGCATCGTTTTCATCTTTTTGAAAGTAGGGATCGATAACCGACCAGGCCTGTTTGTGCAAGTGTTCCATACTCATCCCTTTGGGGTTGCCTGTTATCCCTTCATTCATAAGATGCGTGTATGTATTGACTTCTTTATAAATCGGGAAAAGATAATCGACTCCTGCAAGAACAAGAGGTATCTTTTCGTCTCTCATAAAATCACGCAATCCTTTATCTATCTGTCTGAAATATTTTAAAATATTTTCCTTGTTATCATCGAGATCGGCTCCGTGACCGGAAATCATGGATGAACGTTCTCCACCTCTCTGTGCTCCCCTGTGAAAGCGGACCTGTTTTTCAAGTTCATCGTATTGAAGCGCTTCTGCAAGGCTCCTGGGAACGGTATCGATTTCAATTTCTCTTAAATCCTGTTTTGTTCCTTCAAAAAGGTGGATTTCATTTTGACTGAGAGTGAGAACATAAAAGCGATTATCTCCGCTCAATACCTGCAACAGGGGTTTGATGTGGAAGCGATCGGCAACGACAATCAGTTCGTCGAAGTTTACCGGAAGACAGTAATAGGAAAATGTGCTTGAAGAAAGGAATATGGCAAGACCATCGCTTTGATGCTTCCAGAATATCACGTTGCCGATAAGCCCCTGGATAGGTTCCAGCAGAATCTTTGCTTCCTGTGGGCGGCATCCGCCTGCCAGTAATTTTTCTTCGGCAATCCTAAGCATGTTTCGCAATCTGATTTGATTTTGCTGGGCGGGAGCGCCAACTCGATAGATCGGCATAAATATGGAGATGCAGAAACCTTCTTGTTTGGCCATCAATGATTTTAATTCATCCTTTGAAAAAGTTTTCATCATGCTCATCTCCCTTCTTTGTCTTTCTGGTCCGTCCTGAGTCAGAGGGGACTGTGGGATAGTTGGAAATCTACCCACCCTGTTCGCTTTTCATGTTTTCAGTAAGGGCATCATCAGCTGATCCGATCAAGTCTTCAATATATTCATGACTCTCGTATTGTACAACACCTGCATGCAGTTTAATATCCACCCGTTTTTCTTTCTGAATCAGTCTTTTGATTTCTTGCACGACAGCGGCAGCGTCCACTTTATTTATTTCCGGCAGAATGACAGCAATTTTCTCATTGCTATATGAAAAAGCCAGATCGATGGTATCACTGAGACAGATGCTGACGATTTCCGCAACGACCTTCATGGTGTCATGACAAGCTTTATTTCCCGATTTTCCCTCGTCCTGTGATTCATCGCAAATACCCAGAAAAATTAATGACAGTTTATTCCCATACAATTTTGATCTGGCCATTTCCTGTTCCAGTCTGAGATGGAAATATTTCTGGTTGTAGAGACCGGTAAGATTGTCGATAATTATCAGATTTTCCAAAGATTTATTCTTTTTTTTAATTTCTTCCCTTCTTGCTTGATCCAGGACGTCCCGCATCATATCCGGATAACCCATATTTTAACGCCTTCACAAAAGAAAATTAATCACTTCCAGCGACACTGTTCAAAAGATAGTATTCAAAACCTCAAATCCAGTCATGTTTGATTTGTTGTGCTTCAGGTTGGTCTTGTCGTAAAGATGGCTGAGAGATTGTATAATTTCCCTCCCCCGGCGATATTGGCGCTCATGATTACTTTATCAATATCTGAGATTGAATATAAATATTATGCGGCAAGAAAGCAAACACTTTATTTCACGATGGATGTGGAGAGGTTAAGATTCCCCTTTGAAGATATCGAGGAATTATGGTACAAGAAACCCTCAACTAAAATCCTTATTTAACAGATATTTAGATTATGAAAACAGCAGAATGCATCCTGACGGGTGGATTATGGGAAGGCGTTTCGCACCGAGACTGGTCCGACTGGACGTGGCAATCGGCAAACCGCATACATACCATCCCTCAACTGTCAAAAATATTGGGGAAAGCAACCGGGAACCTTGGCGACTATGTCCACGTTATCAGGAACTATCCCTTTTGTGTCACACCGTACTATCTTTCTCTGATAAACCTGGCGAATGAAAATGATCCCCTGCGTATGCAGTGTATCCCTGATGCGAGGGAAATACATTTTTCCATGGGAGGTGTACCGGATCCTCTTGAGGAGGAACGGGACATGCCCGTGGCCGGTCTGATCCATCGTTATCCGGATCGTTGTTTGACCATCGTGACATACACCTGCATGACATACTGCCGGCACTGCAACCGCAAGCGAATGTGGAAGAGTGAAAGACCGCCGATAAACCGGCGCTATCTCCAGACCATGATTGACTATATCGGGGAAAAGAAGACCATTCGAGAGGTCATCGTGTCAGGCGGCGATCCATTGACTATGGAGGAAGGACATCTTGAGTGGTTCCTCAAATCTCTTCGCTCCATTCCTCATGTGGAAGTACTGCGTGTCGGAAGCCGGGCGCCCGTCGTCTTGCCGATGAGAGTGACCCGTGATCTTTGTTCCATGTTGCGGAAGTACCGTCCATTGTGGTTTAATACACAATTTAATCATCCGCACGAAATTACCCGGGAATCGGCAAGAGCGTGCGAGATGTTGCTTGATGCGGGGATTCCCGTTTCAAATCAGAGTGTCCTGCTTCGGAGGATCAACGATGAATATGAAACAATGCGGGAACTCCTTTATGGCCTTCAGAGGATTTCGGTGAGACCTTATTATCTTTTTCAATGTGATCCCGTGGAGGGGACGGACCATTTCCGTACCGATATTGCGACGGGCCTCAAGATGATGGAAAAACTCTGGGGAAATATGCCGGGCCTTTGCATGCCCCAATATGTACTTGATGCTCCGGGAAGAAGGGGAAAAGTTCCCCTCTTCCCGTCTTCTCCAATGTCATGCATGGCTGTTGGCGCATATGGATCGTTTCAGCAGACACATTAAAACACCCGGATTCCGGGTCGAGAGACTGCGTCATAATTGCTGAAAATGTCATTCCGTATGAATGTGAGGAATCTTAACATGTCAATATTATTAGTCATATAGATTTCTCCCTTCGGTCGAAGTGGCAAAAAAGGGAATTGCGACACACTCTCCAGGCGCGGAATGACAGCAACGTCCATTTTTTTATGGAGTGAAACGCTGACGGAATGGGGTTTATAAAAAAATAAAGGAGAGAGAAATAGTATGTATAATGCCAGCGATCTGAAAAAAGGGTTGAGGATTAAACTGGAAAATGAACCCTATGTGATTACCGAATTCAACTTTGTAAAGCCGGGCAAGGGACAGGCTCTATATCGTTCCAAATTGAAGAACATGATTACAGGCGCTCAATTTGAGAGGACATTTCGTTCCGTGGATGTATTTGAGCCTGCGGATCTTCGAGAGAAAAAAATGCAGTATCTTTACAGAGAAGAAGGGAAATACTGTTTCATGGACAGTGAAACGTATGAGCAGGTTTTTTTAACGGAAGATCAGGTTGGGGAAGCAAGAAATTATCTGATTGATAACCTGGATGTTCAGATTTTGTTTTTCGAGGATAAACCTCTGGGGATCACACTTCCGAATTTTATAGATCTGATTGTTGTCAAAGCCGACCCGTGGGCCAAGGGCGACTCCGTTTCAGGGAAAATGAAGCCGGTGACTTTGCAAACGGGGTACCAGATTCAGGTTCCCCCCTTTGTGGAGGAAGGTGAAAAGATTCGCGTGGATACGCGCAGTGGAGAGTATCTCACAAGGGTCAAGGGATGATCGACCCATGGAAGAGGAGGAGTGGGTTCTATCGAAACGGAGAGAATCCCTGTGGGTGCGCGCCCGCATGGTTCAGGCCATACGACGGTTTTTCATCGGGCGAGATTATCTTGAAGTTGAAACCCCCTGCAGGATTCCGACATTGATTCCTGAAAGCCATATTGATGCCGTAGCCAGTGGCGACTGGTTTTTACATCCGTCTCCGGAGCAGTGCATGAAGCGATTGCTCGCGGTGGGCTTTGAAAAAATATTTCAAATCTGCAAATGTTTCCGGGAAGGAGAGAGAGGGTCACAACATCTCCCTGAATTTACCATTCTGGAATGGTATCACAGGGGAATGAATTATATGTCATTAATGAAGGAGTGTCGGGAACTGGTTATATCGATTTCCTCCGCTGTCGGCTGCGGCAGTGATATTGTTTACCAAGGCGGCAAAATCCGTTTAAACGGCGCCTGGGAACATCTGTCCGTTAGAGAGGCTTTTAATCGTTATGCCTCAATGTCCCTGAACGAAGCAATAAGAGGAGGTTGCTTCGACGAGGTCATGGCCTGTGATATTGAACCCAATCTGGGTAGGAAACGCCCGACGTTTCTCTATGATTACCCCGTTTGCCCGGGCGCCCTGGCAAGAAGCAGGGAAGAAGATCCCGGCGTGGCTGAACGGTTTGAATTTTATATGGCGGGAATGGAACTTGCCAATGCATTTTCCGAGCTGGTGGACGCTGATGAGCATAAACGGAGGTTTGAACAGGTCCGGGACTATCGTTCTTCAATGGGTAAATCCGTCTATCCGGAATCGGAAAGGTTCCTCAGCGCCCTTGACACGATGCCGGAGGCGGCAGGGATCGCTCTGGGTGTGGACAGAATGGCCATGATTTTCACCGATTCTACGACGATTGATAACGTCGTGACCTTTACACCGGAACTTTTATGATTATCAATCCTGTTGACAATGACACGTTTTTCCATTACAGGTAAGTCCGTCAAAAAAGAATATATTTCAGGAGAGAAAACGTGAAGGAGATATCATCTGTTGCTGCCGCAAATGTAGGTGGGCATTTTCACGGCAGTCTTCTAAGCATGGTCCTCGATGCAGGGGCGATGGTGCAGTTTGTACTTTTGTTACTTCTTATCTTTTCCGTTGTGTCGTGGGCCATCATCCTGATGAAGTACAGGAGCATCAAGAAGGTGAAGCGGGAGAATGAGCTTTTCATGGAAGCCTATATGAAGAGCGACAAACTTTCCGATATACTGCCGGAGTCGAAAAAATTCAAACACTCGAACATTGCTGAAATCTTTCAGGCAGGATATGCGGAACTGATCAAGATAACGAAGGTTATGCGGGGATCAACGGCAGCAAGGGAAGGTGATGATTCAAGCGCAGTTCCCATGGAGATGAAGGGTATCGATAATGTTGAAAGGGCTATGAACAGGGCCTGCAGCTCTGAAGTCACAAAGCTGGAAAGCGCTTTGGGATTCCTCGCGACAACGGGAAGCGCTTCGCCTTTCATCGGCCTTTTTGGCACCGTATGGGGGATCATGGATACCTTTAAGGGCATCGGTGCGAGGGGTTCGGCGACACTGGCAGTAGTGGCTCCCGGGATTTCCGAGGCTCTGATTGCCACCGCCGCCGGTTTGGCTGCCGCCATTCCCGCCGTTATTTTTTATAATTATTATTTGAACCGGATTAAGACCATGGCCATGGAGATGGATAATTTTGCCTCCGAGTTATTGAACATTGTCGAACGATATTATGTGAAGAGATAGCAATCTATGCGATACCAAAAAAAGCGCAATTATTTCGAGAGCAGACTTTTGTCCGATATTAACGTAACGCCGCTGGTTGATGTTGTCCTCGTTTTGTTGATCATTTTTATGGTAACAGCCCCGATGCTTCAAATGGGAATCGACGTTAATCTTCCCCGCGTAAAGTCAAAAAGCATCGATGTAACGGAGGAGAAACTCGTTCTCACCGTTAATGGTGCAAGAGAGATATATATAAACAAATATAAAACCTCCATGACCGATCTTAGTGCCAAGCTGGAGAGCATCTTTGCCAATAGAATTGACAGGGAAGTTTTTATGAGGGCCGACAAGACCGTGCCTTATGGATTTGTGGTTGAAGTGATGTCTGAAATCAGAAAGGCGGGGGTTGACAAACTCGGGATGATTACGGAACCTCCTGGGGAATCGAGATGACGTCGCAAAAATGGATCAGAGGGCGATTGAATAATGATCCCGGCCTTCATGTCATGATTCTTCTGTCCGCCTTCCTCCACACCGTGATTCTTTCCATGATTTTCCTTTTACCTTCCCTTCCTTCACCAAAATTGACGTTTGGCCCTGTCTATTCTGTACAGCTCGTCAGTTTATCGGACACTTTTTTTAGCCGCAAAGACATACCGTCGGTTTCCGGGGAATTCAGTGACCGTGCTTTATCCGATCGCTCATTCATATTGAAAAAGAAGGCCGATACGGATCCATCCTTGCCGGTGAAGAAAACAGAGATTCAGAGGCAGGATTTCAGCGGTGTTGAAAAAGCCATGGATAAAATCAGGCAAAAGGTATCTTCAGCCGGTCAGACGGCGGTGGTTGCGCAGAAGCAGCCCGGTGATCACGAGATCAACGTGAAAATGAAGATGTACTATGCCACGGTATGGGCCAGAATAAAAAGTCAATGGATCCTTCCCCAGAGCATACTCCCGAGAGAAAATATCGGGGCGGTGGTACATGCGAAAGTTCTGAGAAGCGGTGCGGTGACGGAGCTCAGTTTTGAAAAACGATCGGGTAACCGATATTTTGATGAGTCCGCCATGAGGGCTGTCCGGAAAGCAAGTCCTCTGCCTCCTTTGCCTCAATGGATAAGAGACAACAGCATCGAAATCGGCGTACGTTTCCATTCATCAGACCTGCGATAAAAATGTATGAGACATAAAAGCGCTGAAGAGCCGTTGTTCGGTATTTCGTCAAAAGTTTTTGCCTGCCTGTTGGCAATGCTGATCTCTTTTTATGCGGGAGACCAATCCTTTGCCAAAGTGTATATCGATATTGATTCTCCGTCATTTCAGAAATTTCCCATTGCAATTCCAGACTTCAAAAAGCCGGACAGACATATTCGCGGGCAGGATCTCTCAAGCTGGTTTTCCGAAAGCCTGGAAAATTACCTGACAATGTCCGGTTTCTTCAACAGTATCAGTAAAAAGGCCTTTCTTGAAACTCAGAATCAGACAAGCGGGCCGGGTGAACGGATCGACTTTGACAGCTGGGCGACCATCGGTGCTGAATATCTGGTGAAAGGGGGATATCAGCACGCAGGGGCAAGTCTGATCGCAGAATTTCGTCTTTATGACGTTATCAGGGGAGATCTAATTATTGGAAAGCGATACACCGGCAAGAACGAAGATAAAGCCGATATGGTTCGTCAATTTGCCCGTGAGATCCTTTTTGCCCTTACGGGTGACGGGGGTGTATTTGACACGAAAATTGCGTTCATTATAAAGAAGGGAAGAGCATCGGATATCTATGTCATCAACTTTGACGGTTCCAAACTGGCCAGGATAACCGATGAGAGATTCATGACACTGTCACCCCGCTGGTCGCCGGACGGCCAATACATGTCTTACACATCTTACAGAGACGGGAATCCGGATCTCTATGTTAAATCCGTGAATGGAACCGTGACAAGAAAAATTGCCGGTTATAAGGGAATTAATCTTTCCGGGACATGGTCCCGGGATGGCAGGAAGATTCTGCTTACGACAAGCAAAGACGGGAACGAAGAGATATATATGATGGACATTCATACCGGTCATTTGGAACGCCTGACCTATCATTTCTCCATTGATGTTTCTCCGGCATGGTCACCCGATAACCAAAAAATAGCCTTTGTTTCAAATCGTTCCGGCTCTCCCCAGATATATGTGATGGATGCTGATGGAAACAACGTAAGAAGGCTGACGTATGACGGGAATTACAATACATCCCCCGCCTGGTCTCCCCGCGGGAAAAGGATTGTTTATGAGGGGTTGATCAACGGCCGTTTCCAGATATTTTCCATCGATGAGGATGGCGCCAACAATATGCAACTGACTTCCGATAACGCAGACCATGAATCACCCACCTGGTCGCCTGACGGCAGATATGTTTCTTACTGTTCGAAGGGGGGCGTCCGAAGCGGCATTTACGTTATGAATGCCAATGGATCGAATGTAAGATTGCTGTATGGAGGATACGACAGTTCCATCAGTCCTTCCTGGTCCCCCCGACTGAAATGAGGGGAAATCAATTTTTTTTGTTGACCTTTATGACCGTAATATGATTATTTGAAAAAGTAGGGGTTAAATTTTCACATTCCCTGTCGGACAGAAGGGGGAAAAGCGGGGAAATGGCAAACGTGCCGTTTTTATCTTTTTGTGCCGTTCCGTAATGGCAGTTGCCTGTATCGCCTGATACAACGGCACCGGAGATCAATTGGGAAAGGAGAATAAGTAATGAAAAGAAGGTTGGCGTTGGCAGGAATTATTGGCTTAATTGTATGTTTTTCGGTTGTTTCTATGACGGGGTGCGCAAAAAAAACGGTCGTAAAAGAAGAGGCGGCCACAGCGGAACAGAAAGCCGCAGCAGAGGCGAAGGCGGCAGCTGATAAAAAGGGAGGGGCTCTGAAAGACGAGGCGGCAAAAGGCGTATCCGAAGCGGAGAAACCTCTGGCTGACATGGCAGCGAGAGAACAGGCTGCAAGCGGGGCGGCGACAGGCGATAAAATCATTGGCGATATAAATTTTGATTTTGACAAATACAGCCTCAGACCGGAGGCACGGGATATCCTGAAGGGCCATGTAGCATGGCTTGCCAAGAATAAAGATTACAAGATGGTCATTGAAGGACACTGTGACGAAAGAGGAACGACGGAATATAACCTGGCTCTCGGTGAAAGACGCGCCGCTGAAGCAATGAAATATCTGGTTGGACTTGGTGTGGACGCCAAGAGAATGAAGACAATCAGCTATGGCAAGGAAATGCCCCTTGATCCCGGACATACGGAAGAGGCCTGGGCGAAAAACAGAAGAGACCACTTTGTTGTAACACCCAAAAAGTAGAGTTATAACGGGGGAGATGCAAGGATTGAAGAAAAAGATACCCATAATTCTGGTTTTGTTTCTCGTATCCGTCCTGGGTTGCGCAACTACCAAGGACCTCGAGCGCGTAAAGGGGGACCTTGATCGGAAAATTCAGGTGTTGAAAGAAGAGAATACGAATCTGCGGAAGGATGTCGAGAAGATCAACGAAGCCGTAGCCGGCCTGCGGAAGGGCCAGGCTGAAATGGGTGCGGATATTACCGAAATAAGGGATGAGATTCAAAAACTGAAAGGGAGTACAGAAGGGTTGCGCAAGGAAACAGCCGTTCTGAAGGATCTTAAGGAAAAAGTGGATATTGCTTCCTTCAAGGTCAATTTCATCGAGAATTTCCTGGGCATCGGCAAAAAGGAAAACCACGCGGAGGGCTCAGAAAGAGGGAGCCGGGCTTCAGGAAAGAATTCCCTGAAGGGAAAAGTGGATAAGGAAGCTGTTTATGCGGCAGCCTATGAAGTGTTCAAAGAAGGAAAATACGAAAAGTCGAGAACAGATTTTCATAACTTTCTGAAGCAGTATCCCAACTCGGAGTATTCGGATAGCGCCCAGTTCTGGATTGGCGAAAGCTATTATTTTGAAAAAAAATACGAGAAGGCGATTCTTGAGTACGAAAAGGTTGTTAAAGGCTATCCGAAGGGGAACAAAGTTCCTTACGCCTTACTGAAGCAGGGACTTTCTTTTCAGATGCTTGGGGATAAATCGAGCGCGCGGCTGATTCTCCAGCAGGTTATGAAGGATTATCCCAACACAAACCAGGCAAGAATCGCCAGATCGAAACTGATTGAAATGCAGTGAAGGGTTAGGGTTTCACTCGATCCAGATAAACGGGTTCTATGCCCGGTGGTACCTGAAGGTCGAATGTGAACGCTTCAGCATCCGTGGCAAACTGGATATCGGAATAGCGGATAATCACCTTTGATGGGTGATTATCCGCTATTCCTGAGGCGAGCGTTACCTTCAGAGGTACGGCAGGTGAGCCTGACGTGTCGAACTCTTCGAATCTGGCAGTATATGAGGCACTGCCGCGGTCATTATAGACCCTGACTTCAACAAGATGGTGAGTCGAAAGATCCACCCAGACGGATTGGAGTCTTCTGCCTTCAGCGATCATATCTACACGATACAGATGTCCCTCCATAGATCCCCCCAGAGATACATTCTTTTCGCTCACATGGGGATATGACCCGAACATGACGGACAGCAGGTCTTCTATTCTGAGACCTGAAGGGAAGAAATCTACAGTATTGACAAGATTATCCGGCGTCGCCTTTCCTATGTAGAATATTCCTTTCTGAGGGGAAAATATTTTTAAGACGTCCTCATGAACGGAAAGAAAAAAGTTAACCGGTCCGATAACGGGAATGGCCTCAACGCGCATGAATGAAGGCCTTTTAATGATGATGGCGGCTTTTATCGAGTATCGACCGGATCCATGATGCACTTCGATGTTCGCCATGGCCTTGAGGATGTTCCGATCCGAACGGGTTATTTTTTCCAGAACAGTTTCCGGTCTCATGTCGTACATTGCCGCGCTCCGGTCATCAAGGGCGGCTTTTGTGGAGGAACACGCGCAGAGAACCGCCATTAACAACAGCCAGAGAAGGGTGAGGCCGCATTTTTTTCGATGTGTGAACGATAAAAGAGCGACCATCAAGGGGTCCCTTTTTTCAGCAGGTCATCGAGTTTTTTCTGTAGCGGATGGTTGTCGGGAGTTCGTTTCAGTGCCTGTCTGTATATTTCAATGGCTTCCCGGATCATGCCCGCCTTTTCATAGGCGTCACCGAGGTGTTCTGCAATGGTTGTATCGTTCGGAAGTTTGTCTGATGCCTCTTTCAGGTATTTAATGGCCAGATCCGTTCTGTTTTGCTTGAAATAAACCCACCCGAGACTATCGATCATATAGCCATTTTCCGGCTTCAACTCGAGTGCTTTCTTTATCAATATCTCCGCCTTCTCGAGGTGGATTCCCCTGTCGGCATACGTGTAACCGATGAAATTGAGTGCTTCTGCATTTTCGGGATCGAATTTCAGAACCGCTTCCATTTCTCGAATGCTTTCATTAAAGCGATTCGTCTTTTCGTAAAGCACTCCAAGGCTGTAGTGAAGATCAATATTTTTAGGAGACATGCGAAGACCCTGTTTCAGTATTTCCTCGGCGGCTTCGACTTTCCTGTTTTCCTCATAGAGGGATGAGAGAAAGATGTAAAGGCCGGGTGACTCTTTCTTGTTTGTGATGGCCTTATTGATGACCGCTATGGCTTCATCTATCTTCCCTTCTCTCTTTAGAATCATGCCCAGATGCATCTGGGCATTGACATAAAATTCCGTATTCGGAGGGATCTTGCTGAATTCTTCGAAGGCCTGATGATAAGACTTTTTTTCTTCATATGCGGAGGCCAGTAAATATCTTGCTCTGTGGTCTTCCTGATTTTTTGTGACCAGGAAAGAAAATTCTTCAACGGCTCTGTCGTATTGTCTGCTGTCAAAGTAAACGAGGCCGAGGGTAAACCGGACATCCCTGTTTGCACGATCGATGGCAAGAAATTCCTGAAGGACCTTTTCCGCCTCTTTGTATTTCTGTTCTCTGATAAACATCTCTCCCAGTTTTATTCTTACATTGGTTCTGGTGGGATAGATGTTGATATAATTCTGATAAGTATTAATGGCGAGGCCGTTCTTTTTTTGTTTTTCATAAAGAATTCCCAGGTCGATCAATGCTGATTCAAAGGAAGGTTTTATAGCGAGGGTTTTTTTGAATCCTTTTTCAGCTTCATCGTATCGTTTCATTTCAGCCAGTGTTTTCGCGAAATAGTAGTTGCCCATCAGATGATCCGGCTCTATCGCGACCAATTTTTTAAATATGTCGGACGCCATGTCGAATCTCTTCGTTTCCGCATAGATGGTTCCAAGATATAGATGGGCGGTCACGTGTTTTGGATCAAGCCTAATGATCTTTTGGTAGTTATCAACGGCTTGTTCATAGTCTTTGATACTCAGATAAATGCCGCCAAGCAGGAGGTGGGTGTAGATGTCTTCGGGGTTATAAAGGAGAGATTTTTTACAGAGCTCAACGGCCTTTTGATAATCGCCCTTTTCTATGTACAGGGTTGCAAGCTCCGTAGCAAGATAAGAGGATGTGGGGTCAAAACGGATAGCCGTTTCAAATTCTGCTATGGCGCCATCGAGATTTTCGTCAAGTGCCAGCATCACGCCAAGGGAATAATGGTAGGTCGCTTCAAAGGATGATTCTCCCCCCTGCGCTACCGCCATTCCTTTTCCGGGAAACCACCAGCAGCCGGCCAGGGTCCACGACAGGACCATGATGAAACACATTTTTGTTAGATTTTCCCGTATATGATTCAAATTGACACCTATTGTCTACGGCTCAAAGCAAATGGATAGTGCAGAACCCGTTTTTCAAAAGGGCTCAAATGGTTTATGCATATCCGGCACGGGCACAGCTCCCCGGCAGCGTCCGGATTGTATCGGGATGCAAAACTTACAGGATACGTTCCTGAATCAACTTTTCAATGTCTTCTTCAGAATATCCCAGCTTTTGATGATGTCGATGGCGCTTTTTAACTGATTATCAGATGTCGGATCATCATGTGCTTTTCTTAATGATTTCTCGGTGTTCGAACCATTATCTTTTTTCGACTCAATATGGCCTTTAAGGTCCTTTTCTCTGATGAAATCGTCCGTGGATTCCTTGTCCTCGGAAGGTTTCATGTATTTTACGACGATATCGGGCGTTATTCCTTCGGCCTGGATAGAGCGTCCCTTCGGCGTGTAATATTTGGCAGTGGTTAATTTGAGAGCCGAGCCGTCTTCGAGGGGAATAACCGTCTGCACGGATCCCTTCCCGAACGTCTGTGTGCCGACAATAAGGGCTTTGCCGTTATCCTGAAGGGCGCCCGATAAAATTTCAGCAGCGCTGGCGGATCCTTCGTTGACCAGAACAACGATGGGACATGTCGGTTCATATCCGTCATCCCTCGCCATGGATACGGTTTCCATGCTTTTTACCCTTCCCTTGGTGGTCACAATGACTCCTGATTTCATGAAAACATCGGATACAGCGACAGCCTGATTCAGCAAGCCGCCGGGATTGTTTCTCAAATCGAGAATGAGCCCTTTCGGCGTGTGGACCTTGCCATTAACCTCTTCGATCGTTTTTTTCAGATCATCCACTGTCTTTTCCTGAAAGGAGGCTATCCTGATATAACCGATGTTATCGTCAAATATTTTTGATTTTATACTCCTGATTTTGATGATCCCGCGGGTGAGGACGATGTCTTTGGGCTTTGGCATGTTTTCCCGCATGATGGTGATGGTGACCTTCGAGTCCTTCAGTCCCCGGAGTTTTTTGACGGCATCCATGATGGTGATATCTTTGGTTGATTTGCCGTCTATTCTGACGATCTGATCCCCTGCCTTTACCCCCGCCTGAAAGGCCGGTGTATCCTCAATGGGCGATACAACGGTCAGGACATCCTTTCTGATTGTGATTTCGATTCCGATCCCTCCAAAGCTTCCACGCGTCTCTACCTCAAGTTCCTTGTACATGTCAGCGGTCATATAAGAACTGTGCGGGTCCAGAGATTTCATCATGCCGTTGATGGCGCCATCTATGAGAGTCTTGGAATCCATTTCTTCCACATAGTTTTTTTCCACCATTCTAAGTATTTCATTGAATGTCTTTAAGTTTTTATAGATGTTCTTATCCAGTGCCGCCGATACCCGACTGTCTCGCTGAGGGCCAAAAAGAACCAGGCATGTGGCTATGAATACCAGCAGCAACCATCTTTCGTGGAAAAATCTTTTCATCGAAACCTCCATATCGGAACGATCGATATCCGATCATTATTTTTAATCTTATATAACGATAACACTTTTTTCACGTAATTTCCCATAATTTTTTATATGAGAATACAGCAGTCGGTATACAGAAGACAGCTTCATCCTCCCTACTCCTGCAGGGAAACCTCACCGGATTCAGTGATGAGAAGTTGCCGGCTTCAAGGCTTTCACGTCTTTTTACGAGTTTATTAAAGATTGGCTGCGGGGGGGCATTGGGGTGAGTCATCGGGGGATATGAATTTGACACTTCCATTCAGAATACCACCTTCATCAACAACAAGCCTGTGACATCGAATATGTCCTTCTACATTGGCTGTCTTTAGGAGTGTCAGCGTACCCGCTTCGATTTCTCCTTTGAAGAAACCGGCGATGCTGAGAACCTTTGCATAAATTTTTGCGGTGATGCGACTGTCTTTTTCCGTGAAAATGGATTCGCCATGAATGGACCCCTCTATCAAGCCTTCAACAATAAGATGGCCTTTGGATTGCAGCAGTCCTTCCATTCTGGATTCTCTGTTAATAATGGAAATCTGATCTTCTTTAACTTTCACCCGGCCTATCCCTTCTCATCTCAGGAGCTTCCTATTTTGAAACTATTCTTCAAGATCAGACTGCCGTTGTTGGAAAACACATAAATCATAATGGAATCATAGGTGGCGTCTATAGGAATTCGGTTCTGGATAATTTTGTATTTACTGATGGAAAAGGGATCGCCCTCCTTGGAATTTTTTGGCGCCCCGTCATTTAAAGCGGTCTTTGGAAACACAAGCCATGAACCGGACCCGGGCACATCTGATTTCAAAATGACGAAAATATGTCCCGATACGGCAGAGTCTTCCGACTGGTTCTTCAAAAGAAATTTGTAGCGGATCAATTTTTTCCCTGAGTCATAATGTGCCTGAAAATTTTCAATCGTTAATTTATGGGATGATGTGTCGGGAAGAGGTGAATCTTTGTCACCCGGACGGTCGGGTCCCCGAGAAACATTTTCTGGTTGTTGGGTTGCCGACGTCATTTGACGATTGGGTGAATCGGTTTTTGCGGCCATTTCTTTTTTTGTGTAGGTCACGATCATGAAAAACGAGACAAGGATGAGAATGAGGCCAATCATGACAGACAGCGTCATGATGAGGGTGGCCGCCTTAATTTCGAAGGAGCCGATCCTCCGTTTATCCCCGATAACAATAATGGTGTACTTTTTCTTCATAGATCAAGCATGAGGGGCATTTTCCGGGTGTTTCAAACCTCACCCGTGATAGTTTTTTTGGCTTTGTTAAAGACATCGGCCCTAAATCCCGAATAACCGGGGATTGTCTGATTCAAATATTTATTTAAATATTGACTGTCGTAGTCCAGCATTCTTTCATATTCTTCCACTTTCCCCGACGGTTCAAGCTGTTTTGAGACTGCCTCATGGAATATTTTCTCCAGACGACGGGCGTAATCATTCCCCAGCAGTTTCAGCTCTTTCTGAGAAAGCCCCTTTAATTTTCCTTCCAGGAGCATTTCATCGATCCATCTTGCCGCCGTTTCATCAAACATGACGTAATCCTATCAATAAAAAGTTCAAGAAGATTGAGATCCCGCCGTCTTTGGACTGATTAATTGTCCCGCTCATTTTTTTCGCCTTCTCTTGCGGGAGGGTCTGCATCAATAAAAATTCCTTCTGTTCCGAAGGGTGATACGTCAACTCTTTCCGTCTTCTTGCACGTATCCTCCGTATCATATCCCTGACGGTCGATCCGGGGAAATCCGTCCTTTTGGGTTGCCGGGTGTTTCGTCACGGGCCTATCCTTTCAGTGTTTCTCTGGCAATGACAATCCTCTGAATCTCTGACGTTCCCTGATAAATGGTGTTCAATCTAGCGTCCCGGTAAAGCCTTTCAACCTTGTATTCCTTGATGTATCCATATCCGCCGTGGATCTGGAGAGCCCTGTGCGCCGCCCTGTTTGCCATTTCGGATGCAAACAACTTCGCCATGGACGCTTCTCTGGTGAAAGGAAAGCCCTGATCTTTAAGGTCGGCAGCGCTGAGCGTGAGCCCTTTTGCTGCTTCGATTTCCGTCGCTGTATCGGCGATCATCCATTGAATTGCCTGGAAGGACCCGATCAGCTTACCGAATTGTTTGCGGTTTTTTGCATGTTCTACAGCTTCGTCGAGGCATGCCCTTGCGATTCCTACGGCTTGAGCTGCAACGCCGATACGCCCGCCATCCAGCGCAATCGCTGCAATTCTGAATCCGTTGCCCTCTTTGCCAAGGAGATTCTCTTTGGGAATTCTGCAATTTTCGAATACAATCTTTGTGATGTTGGATGCTTTCAGTCCCATAAAATCTTCTACGGGTCCGACAGTCAAGCCGGGGAGCCCCTTCTCCACGATGAAAGCGGAAAGTCCTCTGTTTAGCTTTTCCAGATCCGTCCGGGCAATCACAATGATGACATCGGCATATCCTCCGTTTAAAACAAAGGATTTTTCCCCGTTGAGAAGGTAGCAATCTCCCTTGTCTTCGGCCCGGGTCGCGATCCTGCCGAAGTCGGAACCGGCTTCCGGTTCTGTGAGGGCAAAGGCGCCTATGGTCTCTCCGCGCGCCAGTGGCTCAAGGTACTTTTGTTTCTGTTCCTCGTTTCCGAATCTAAGTAACGGGTCTGTGGCAAGGTTTGATATGGACATGGCGGCGGCGGTGGACGGACAGGCATAGGCAATCTCTTCCAACGCAAGACAATAACTGATCGTTCCGGCTTCGGAGCCTCCGTATTCCGATGGAACCATCATTCCCATCAAGCCCAGCTCCCCCATTTTTTTCACGGCATCAGACGGGAAAATCTTCTCCCTGTCCCTCTGATGCGCATAGGGTTCAAGCTCTTTTCTCGCAAATTCCCTGGCCATCAACCGGATCATTTCATGTTCATCGGTCAATTGAAAAGACATTTTACCCTCCTTAAGGTACGTAAACCACGACGATCAGTTTTGTTGTTTCTCCTGTTGGATTGCTGAGTTTATGGCGTAATGCAGAGTTGAAATGAATGCTTTCCCCTTTGGCAAGTTCCTTGACGTTTTCACCAACCTGGATGATGAGTCCGCCCTTGAGAACGTGAATGAATTCTTCCCCGTCGTGGTGGTATTCCACGCCTTTGTGTTCTGTCTTGGGATCAATGGTGACAAGGTATGCCCGCATATGCTTATCATCACCCGGCCTGGTCAGGGGGGTATAGGCGTAGGAATCGACCCTTTTTTTATGACTTTTTTTTCGGACTTTTGACGCCTTCACATCTTCCACGTCCGCGTCTTCCATAGACAGTTTCAGGACACGGCTAAGTTGAAGGAGGAGAGATACAGGAGGAACGATCCGGTCTTCCTCCAACTGTTTGATAACATCTAACGGATATCCGGTTTCATGGGCGACCTCTTCGAGGGTCAAGCCTATTTTCTCCCTTCCTTCCCTTGCCCGCCGGCCAATGGAGGCGCTTTTATCTTTTTTTCTGACCATTTGAGTTCTCCCTTATTTGAGAATGATGAAAAAAGGATTCTGCTTTTTAAGCCTCTTCATTTGTTGTCAAAGTGAGGGGAATTATAGAGGAGGGTCAGAACGTTGTCAATCATAAACCGGTTGCGTCTTACGCTTATCGTTTTGGAATGAGTGGATTGCATCATATGGCTGTTTGGCGATGATATAAAAAACAGTTGAGTTTATCTCAAATTGATTTTAAACAGACGGGGGGTGTAGTATGTTTCTATGCAGGGAATGTTGGAAGCAGGAGATCAAGATTAGAAAAGACAAGGGCTTGCCGCAGAGAGGAGGGAAAAATGCTGCGTGAAAGTGATCAGCTCTTTAGAAGTCTGACCGAAAATTCCTTTGCCGCCGTATTTATCGTCCAGAACGGGAAATATCGCTATATCAATACCAGTGCGATTGCTTATGCCGGCTATACCGCGGAAGAGCTTATAGGCCAGGATTCTCATATTATCGTTCATCCCGACGACAGGGAGATGGTGAAAAAGAAGGCCCGTGAAATTCTGCAGGGGAGGGACTCCACGCCGTATGAATTCAGAATGGTCACCAAGCAGGGCGGGATCAGATTCATCATTCAACTGGTCTCTTCCATCCAGTACAACGGCAAGCCGGCCATCCTCGGTAATGCCATCGACGTCACTGAGCGCAAGCAGGCGGAGGAGGCCTTGAGAGAATCGGAGCGGCGTTTGGCGGATATTATTGATTTTCTGCCGGATGCGACGATTGCGATTGACCGGCAGGGAAAGGTAATTGCCTGGAATCGCGCCATAGAAGAAATGACAGGGGTTAAGGCTCATGAAATGCTGGGAAAGGGCGATTACGAGTATGCCCTGCCGTTTTATGCCGTGCGCAGGCCCATCCTGCTTGATCTGGTACTGAAACCGGACAAGAAGATTGAACGAAGTTATTATTCTATTCTTGAGAAACAGAAGGATCTCCTGATCGTGGAGACGTGGGTTCCCTATTTAAAATGGAGGAAGGCCTTTCTCTGGGCAAAGGCAAGCCCCCTTTATGACAGCAGGGGAGACATCGTGGGCGCCATCGAGTCGATCCGGGACATCACAGAGCGCAAGCAGCTGGAG
>Ga0163209_1000076_pt1 | contig 37303 bp, 32 predicted proteins | sample Kivu_160m_FD_113538 | JGI IMG/M metagenome (GOLD analysis project Ga0163209, IMG submission 113538) | Freshwater microbial communities from Lake Kivu, Western Province, Rwanda to study Microbial Dark Matter (Phase II) - Kivu_160m | ecosystem: Environmental > Aquatic > Freshwater > Lake ...
TGCGCGCGACCTGCTCCGGCGTCGCGTGGATCTTGGCCTTCATTTCGACGATGTCGAGATGGCTCTTTGCCGAGACCGGCGCGACGAGTGCCAGCGCAACCAGAAGTAACAACACAGACTTTTTCACATTGCCTCCAAGAAAGACTTCAAACGACATTGTAGCAAAGGCTCAGAAGCTGTAAACAAACCCGAAGCCGGAGACTCGAATGACGAGTCGATGTCGAGTTTCCAGTCAGCGCTCTCCGCAGCCGGGTTCAGGACGGGACTCGGCGTTCACTCCACAACCAGCACCGTCTCCGGTTTCGACCAGTCCGTGACGTAGGCCAGCGTATCGCGCGCCCGCGCCCGCACGAGCATCGTCCCGGCATGCGGGAAGGAGTGGCGGACACTGAAGAACACATTCGGTCTGACGTACTCGCTCCAGTCACCCAGGGTGTCTCCCCAATCGAACTGGAAGGAGACTTTCCGCCCTAGCGGATGGCCGGTGGTAGTGACGTAGTTGGCAGAATCGCCGACCGTCACCGTCTCGGGTCCGGCCGGCCGATGCGGAACAAACGGCCCGTATTCACCGATGCGGACGAAAGACGTATCGGACCACGGGGTCTCATGGGTTTCGTCTTTCGCCTTGGCGAGGACAACGAACGTCCCGGTATCGCCGTAGACGTGGTAGACGTCGTAGTCCGACCCGGACGGGATCGGTCCCAGCCAATCGGATTCGGTCCCGTCGCTCCACTCGACGAGCAGGTAGAGCGAATCGTCATCCTTGTCGTAGCAGGATATCCTGGCCCGCACCGAATCGCCGCGCTGGGCTATGTCCGGCACAAACAGCAGAGGCACCAGTGGCGCGTGGCTGTTCGGGCAGCCGGCCAGCACCAGCAGGCAGGAAGTGAGAATGACCCATGGCATGCGCATGACTGCAAGCTTATGCCAGGGACCCGTCTTGTCAATTCCTCGCCTGACTTGACGGCTGAGGCGGCCGCCCCTATCTTCACCGGTGCCCTATATCCGCGGCTTGTGGGACGACGCGCGCAGGAACGTCACCGCCGCGCCCGACCTGCTGCTGGCGGCCGCCATCTTCGCGCTGGCGGCGCTGGTTCCGCAGTACGTCAAACCCCGGTTCCCGAACCTGAGCCCGGGATGGCCCGGAGCCGTGACCGTGCTGTGGCGCAGTCTCTTCTACCTGGCTCTGCCGCTGCTGTCGCTCATACTGCTGCGGCTGTCTCCGACCGAGGTCGGGTTCGGCGTGGCGAAACCATGGCGCTGGTTCCGCGACATCGGGCTGCTCTATGTCGTGATGCTACCGATCGTGTACGTCGCTTCCCGCCAGGCCGGTTTCCAGCGCGCCTATCCCTTCTTCGCCTTCGAGCGCCTCGGCACGGGCAGCCTGCTGCTCGGACTGGGCATCAGGGCGGTAGGCATGTTGACCTGGGAGTTTCTCTGCCGTGGCTACTTGCTGTTCACGTTCGAGCGCCGGGTAGGCGGCCCCGCGGCCATCGCGATTCAGACCATCCCGTTTGCAGTGATGCACGTCGGCAAGCCCGGGCCCGAGGCCATCGGGTCGATCATCGCCGGCATCGTGCTCGGTATCATCGCTTTGCGGAACCGCAGCTTCATACCCGGCGCGATTCTCCACTGGTCGGTCGCCGCGACGCTCGACGTCTTCGCCCTTGCTCACGTCTAGAGACCGTATACCGTTCGCCGTTCACCGTCGTTCGTACTCCGTCACTTCAAGGAGTATGGAGCAACCCGGGCGACAGCGTTCAGAGCAACTCCTGTGTGCCTGCCTGAGTGGCTGGCAGCTGCCGACCGGCAGTCTTGACACTGCCGGGTCAGCCGCCGAGCAGCAGCAGGAACACGGAGAGAATAGCTATTCTCTTCACACGTACCTCCAACCGAGTCTCCCCCACATTCCCCCGGTGTCAATGACGGCGGGCCGGCACTCCCCGGCCCGCCTGCTTGAACTTGTGCTTGAGCTGCCTAGGCCCCGAACGCCTCCTGGCGCTTGTGGAGCAGGGCCCACTGCGCGTCGATCTGACGCTGGGCCTCGGCGATAATCGCCTTGCCCTTGTCGCCCTTGAACAGGTGGCTGAACCGGCCCTGCGGCTTCATGAACTCCTCGACCGGCTTCTTCTCCTTCGGCTCGTAGTTGATCTTGTACTTGCCATTCTCCCATTCGTAGATCGGCCAGAAGCAGGTGTCGGCCGCGAGCTTCGACATCTCGATCGTCAAGTTGCCCGGGTGCTGCCAGCCGAGCGGACAGGGCACGAGCACGTTGAGGAAGCTCGGCCCATCCGCGGCCAGCGCCTTGCCGACCTTGGTGACGAGGTCATTCCAGAGCGCAATCGTGGTCTGGCCCGCGTAGGCCGGGTTGTGAGCGATGATGATCTCCATCAGGTCCTTGCGGGGCATCGTCTTCCCCGGTATCACCTCGCCGGCGGGTGAAGTCGTCGTGTGTGCGCCATAGGGCGTAGCCGAACTGCGCTGGATGCCCGTGTTCATGTATCCCTCATTGTCGGTGCAGACGTAGAGGAACTTGTGGCGTCGCTCGAACGCTCCGGAGATCGCCTGGAAACCGATGTCGTAGGTGCCGCCGTCGCCGGCGAACGCGATGAACTTCACGTCGTCCTTGATGTTGCCCATCCTCTTGTGGAAGTTGTAGGCGGCGACGACGCCCGACGCGGTGGACGCGGCGGTCTCGAACGCGGTGTGGATCATCGGTATCTGCCAGGCGGAGTGCGGGTAGATGGACGAGAATATCTCGGTACACCCGGTCGGCATGATGCCGACCACCGGCTGCGGTGCAGCCAGCAGTATCTGTCGGACTGCCAGCGCCTCGCCGCAGCCCGCGCAGGCGCGGTGGCCGCTTGAGAAGAGCTCGGGATTCTTGCAGAGGTCCTTGAGTCTTGCCATGGCTTACCTCACTCCCACGTAAGTAACGAGGTCTTCTTTCTTGCCGGCGTGCGCCTGCTCCAGCACCGTCGCGGCATCGGCCAGCGAGAACTCCTTGCCGCCGAGGCCGTAGACGTAGGAGAGCACCTTGGGCCGCTGGGGCAGGTCGTACAGCACTGACGTCGTCTCGGTGAAGAGTGGGCCGCCGTACGAGTTGACCGCGTCGGCCCGGTCCATCACCGCGACCGTCTTGAACTTCGCCAGCGTCTCCTTCAGCAGCTTGTGCGGCAGCGGCCGGAACACGCGCAGCTTCACCATGCCAACCTTCTTGCCCTGGTTGCGCATGGCATCGACCGCCTCCCGCATCGTGCCGCAGGCCGAGCCCATCAAGAGCACCACCGCCTCGGCGTCCTCGGTCCCGTATTCCTCGATGATTCCGTAGCCGCGGCCGAACTTCTGCTTGAATTCCTCCTGTACCGCCTCGATGATGGGCAGCGCCTGGTTCATGCCTTCAATCTGCGAACGCTTGAACTCGAAGTAGTAGTCCTGCATCGTTGCCGGACCGACCAGAATCGGCTTCTTGTAGTCGAGCAGGTTCCAGCTCGGCTTGTAGGGACCGAGGAACTCGCGTACCGGCTCGTCGTCGAACGTCTCGATCCGCTCCATGCAGTGGGAAAGGATGAAACCGTCCACGGCGCAGATCGCCGGCAACGAAGCCCGCTCGGCAATCTTCACGCACTGGATGAGCGTGTCGTAGCCCTCCTGCACCGACTCGCAGAAGAACTGCATCCAGCCCGAGTCGCGCGATGCGAGCGAGTCCGAATGGTCGCCGTGGATGTTCAGGGGCGAGGAGAGCGAACGCGACGCAATCGGCACCACGATCGGCAGGCGCAGGCCGCCGGCGATGAAGAGCATTTCATGCATCAGCGCCAGCCCCTGCGATGCGGTCGCGGTCATCGTCCGGCACCCGGACGCGGCCGAGCCGATGCAGGCCGACATCGCCGAATGCTCGCTCTCCACCGCGACGAACTCGGAGTCGACCTTGCCGTCGCTCACGTACTGCGCGAATATCTGCACTATCTCGGTCGAAGGCGTAATCGGGTACGCGGCCACGACGTCGGGGTTGATTTGCTTCATCGCGTACGCCAGCGCCTCGTTCCCCGTCTTGGCGAGAATCATCTCGGCCTCCCTTCCGCCGATCTGCAATCTCCAATCTGCAATCTGCAATGCCTCACTTACGCTCCTCTTCCATGGTGATGGCCTGCACCTTGGTCGGACAGACATTGGCACAGATGCCGCAGCCCTTGCAGTAGTCGTAGTTGATGCCGGTCACCTTTCCGTCCTCCACGATGACGGCTGCGTCGGGGCAGAAGATCCAGCAGTTCAGGCACTGGATGCACTTCTCCTTGTTCCAGCACGGACGCACCGAGCGCCACGCGCCGGTCTTGTTGTCCAGCACTGCCTTCATGTCCTCGATAATCGCGCCGCATGGCAGCTCTTTCCAGTTCTTCAGTTCGGCCATGTCAGTCCGCCTCCTCTGCCCTCAGTCCGCCATTTTGCATTCTGCATTCTGCAGTTTGCATTCTGCATTGCATCCTCATCCCTAGCATCGAACCTCCTCGTACGCCCGGCGGACGCTGACCAGGTTTGGCTCGACGAACTTCTCCTTGCCGCCGCGGAACTTCTCAGCGAGCTTGTGCTTCACCGCCTCCATCATCTGGTCGAACTCAAGCACGCCGGTGACCTTCACCAGCGCACCGAGCATCGGCGTATTCGGCACGTTCTTGCCCACGGTCTCCATCGCAATCTTCGACGCGTCTACCACGTAGAGCCTGATGCCCGACGGAAGGCTCAGCCGCTTGCGCAGCTCGGCCGGCTCGAGATTCGAATTAACGAGCAGGATTCCGTCTTCCATCAGTCCCTCGGTAACCTTGGCCGGCTCAATCAGCGATGCATCGAGCACGACCACGACCCGTGGGTTCTTCACGCCGGCGTGAGACCAAATCGGCTTGTCGGAAAGCCGGTTGAAAGCGGCCACCGGCGCGCCCATCCGCTCCGGCCCGTACTCCGGGAACGCCTGGATGAACTTCCCGGTATCGAGCGCGGCTTCGCCGAACAAGAGCGCCGCGGTCTTGGCGCCCTGCCCGCCGCGCCCATGCCAGCGAATCTCCAGCGGCTGGCCGCTCAGCATTATGCAGGATTCAACCATCATGTCTCCAATCCGCGGAGCGCGCCGCCGGCCGATACGGCCCGCGTCCCGGCTCCGTCTTTCGTCAATCGCCAATCGGAAATAGTCATTCTATTGTCGTTGCGGACTTAGATGGTAGCGAACCGCCGCCGAAAGTCAATCAGACTTGCAGCCGCTGCGGCGGTCTACAGGCAGTCGATGCCGGCCTCACGCAGGGAGGCGACTATCATGTCACCCATGCGCTTCATCCCCTCTTCCGGGTAGCGCATCTTGAACAGAAGCTGGGCGGCATTCCCGACCTCCATTCGTACCATCAGCCGTGCAATCTTCTGGGTGAAATCGGGCCGCGACTGCTCGTCGAGTTCCAGCGCCTCCTGGTAGGTCCGCTTGAAGTAGGCCTTAACGTCCGATGTCAGGTCACCATACTTCTCGCGGTAGAGCTGTCGGAGTTCTTCGGGCGGCTTCTCCTCATACCGCTCGGAGTGAACGATCGCCGCCCGGGACAGCTTCGCGATGCCCGTCGGTACTTTCTTGGGGTAGCCGACGCAGAGCGCGACAACCGGTACGACCTTGTCCGGCAGTCCGAACTCCTGACGAATCTCGGACATGGCGGCTAGGACCATGCCGATGTAGACCGTGCCCAGACCGAGGCTCGTCGCGCACAGGACCGCGTTCTCGGCCGAGCAGAACACGTCGGCGTAAGCGAGCAGGAAGCTCATCAGCGCCCTCTCGCCGCCGTAGCTCGCGCCCTCGGCCTCGGCCCACTTGCCGGTCCGGTGAAAATCGACGCAGAAAAGCAGGCAGAGCGGCGCTCTCGCCACCCATGGCTGGTTTACGGCCAGCTTCGCCATCTTGTCCCGGCCCTCGGGTTTCTCGATTCTGACTATTGAGATCGGCTGGATGTTGCCGCCGGACGGGGCGTGGATCGCCGCGTCGAGCAGCTTCAGAATCTTCTCCTCCTCGACCGGCTGATCGGTGAACGACCGCACTGTCCTGCGCCGCATGATTACGTCGTATACGCTTTCCATGGCCAATGCTAGGAAGCAGGGGTCAAGGGGTCAAGGATTCTAGGATTCAAGTGCCGGAATTCGGACGGGCCACGGGAGCCCTATCCGCCTAGAACTTGAGAACGCCGGCCGGGTCGATGCGCCGTCCGTCCTTGCGTATTTCGAAATGGAGGTGCGGGGCGGTTGACATTCCAGTCGTGCCGACCCAGGCGATGGTCTGCCCGGCCAGAACCGAGTCGCCCTTGTCCACGTTCCAATCCTGAAGATGGCCATAGTAGCTCTCGTATCCCTGCCCATGTTTCAATAGCAGGAAACGGCCGTACTGCCGGTCTTCTCCGCGCTGTTCGACGACTCCGTCCGCGGTCGCCCGCACCGACGCGCCATCCGCAGCGGCAAGGTCGATAGCAGCGTGACCTTCATTGGCGCGTTGTGACACCGCGTAATACTCGACCGGCAACAACTTCGGCGCCAACTCAGTTCCCCAGACCTTGCCCTTCAGCCACTCCGGCAGTGCGTGCGAATCCAGCGGCACCGAGTCCCAATTCACTGCGGCCGGCGTCCTCTCAATCCCGAGCATTGTCGCCATCTTCCGACTCTGCTCCTCGACCCGCGCGAGCTGCCTGCGCAGGGATACCACCTTGGTGAATTCCCCCTCAAGCTGCCGATTTCGACTCTCAAGATACGAAAGCCGGCTGAGTCGGTAGGCCCCGGCCAGCGTCATCACCAGCGACGTGACCACGAGCAACGCGAGCAGGCCTGCGATGACACCGAGTAGCCGGGCAACCCACAGTGGCAGGCTGAACCGCAGCGAGTTCGGGCTGTAGTTGCTGGCGATGAAGAACGAAAGCTCTTTGCGGGGCATGCCTAACGCTCTACGCCAGACGCTTCATGCGAGACGCGATTCCCCTCATCCCGACCCTCTCCCCCAAGAGGGAGAGGGAGGAAAAACAGCCACCTGCAATTCCGACTTCTGCATACTGCCTTCTGGTTCTTGACTTCTGACTTCGGCCGAAACCTATCGCCCCTTCATCTTCTCGACCACCCGTTCGAGGTCCTCGGCCGAGAAGTAGCGGACCACAATCTCTCCGGCGCCGCCTTTGCCCGGATTGATGACAACCCTGGTACCCAAGTGAGTCGCCAATCCGTCCTCGACTTCACGCAGGTGGATGTCCTTCTCCGGCCTCGGCTTGTGTCCCTTGGTCTTCGCCTGTCCGCAGAGCTTCTCGATCTGCCGGACCGACAGCCCGTCCTTCACTATCCGTTCGCACACCTCGACCTGCACCCTCCGGTTGTCACTCATTAAGAGTGCCCGGGCGTGGCCGGCAGTGATCTGGCCCGCGGCCAGCGCATCGCGCACCTTGAAGGGCAACGTCAACAGGCGCAGCGCGTTGGACACTGTCGACCGATCCTTGCCTACCCGCTCGGCGATGACCTCGTGGGTCTGATTGAACTCTTCATTCAGACGCTTGTACCCCATCGCTTCGTCAATCGGGTTCAGATTCTGACGCTGCAGGTTCTCAATCAGGGCGAACTCGAGCATCTCCAGCTCGTCTACCACCCGGACGACCGCCGGGACCTGTTCGAGGCCGGCGAGTTTCGACGCCCGCAGCCGTCGCTCGCCCATCACCACTTCGTAGCCGTCGCGCCGCCGCCGCACCATGATCGGCTGCAGCACGCCGTGCGTCTTTATCGACGCGACCAGTTCGTCGAGGTCCTCCTCGGCCTTGGTCCGGGGCTGGAACGGGTTAGGCCTGATTTCGTCAATCCGAATGGGCCGAGCCTCGGCCGCCATCGCGGCCTGCGTCTCTTCCGGAATTATCGCCCTGATGCCCTTTCCCAGCGCCTTACGCATTCCGCCTCCTCCTGCGCGCCCGGTCCGCGGTTCTGACTTCTGCCATCTGGCTTCTAACTTCTGACTTCGCCCGGTCCTTTGTGCCTCGCCATCACCTCATCCGCCAGCGCCATGTACGCCTGCGCCCCGGCCGAGTGGCCGTCGTAGCCGAAGATCGTCTTCCCGAAGCTCGGGGCCTCGGCCAGCCGGACGCTGCGCGGAATCACGGTGTCGAACACCTGCTCCTTGAAATAGCCCCGCACTTCGCTTGCCACCTGCTGGGCAAGGCTCAACCGCGACGAGTACATCGTAAGCAGCACGCCCTCGATCGCGAGGGTCAGGTTTAAGCCTTGCCGCACCAGGCCTATCGTGTCCAGCAACCGTGACATACCTTCCATTGCGAGATACTCGGCCTGCACCGGGATCAGCACGCTCTGTGCTGCGACCAGGCAGTTGAGAGTCAGAATCCCGAGCGACGGCGGACAGTCGATGATGACGAACTCGTATTCGGGCTCGACCAGCGACAGCGCCTTGCTCAACCTGAACTCGCGCTCGTCGGCGTCAATCAACTCGACCTCGCCGCCGGCCAGGCTGACCGATGCCGGCAGCAGATCCAGATTCTCAGCCTTGTCCTTGAGAACCGCGTCGGTGACCCGCTGCGCCTCGCACATCGCTTCGTACACAGATATCTGGAGCGTCGAACGGTCAACGCCCAGTCCGAGCGTGGCGTGCGCCTGCGGGTCCATGTCCACGAGTAGCGCTCGACCGCCCTTCAGCGCCAGCGCGGCAGCCAGACTCACCGAAGTCGTGGTCTTCCCGACCCCGCCCTTCTGGTTACAGACCGCGATGCGCTGCGCCATGCTGGGAATCTACACCCTTGTGGTCAGACGGTCAAGAAGACTGCGGAACAGCCGGCCTCGGACTTCTCACATCTCTTATCTGACATTTTGCATCTTGCCTCGTTCTCAGTCGGTACGCTTGATGTCGACGCCCGCCGCCCGAACCAGCCAGGTCTGCTTGCCCCGCTTCAGCCGCGCGACCACGTCTACCTCAATGCCCGGGCCCCACTTCGGTCCGCCCCGGACTGCAGTCTCAAGCGGTGTCGTACCCTGTTCCGGCTTGGCCGACCACTGCTTCTTTCCATTCAGCACCCAGACGCGATCGACAGTGATATCAACAGGAGAAGGCATCATGTCAGACGGCGTCACCTTCACCACGACAATCAGCGGCTGGCCATCCGGCGGCGCTATCGGCTGGAAGTCGCGCCATGCACTCGCGGCAAGCGTGTACTCGCGCCCGTCAATCCGGACCTGCTCCGGCGCGGCCGCCACGGACGCGGCCTCTGAACGGCAACACCTGCACGCAGTCCCGCACCCGGCCATCATCAAGATTGCCGCCAAGGCGAGCAACCCGACCGGCATCTTCCAGCCTCTGGCGTCCTGCGTCTTGCGTTGTGCGTCGTGCGTAGAGCGTGCTTTCATCGCGCCATTCTAGTCGTCTCCTCCCCAAACGCAAGTAATCCGCCCCAGGTTTGACTTCTGCCCGCCCTGCCATATCCTGAAACCGTGGCGGCACACAGGGTGCTCGTTCTTGGCGGCACCGGATTCATCGGCTGGAACGCCGCGCACGAGTTTCTACATCGGGACTGGCATGTCACCGCAGTCGCGCTACCGCCTCCCCCCGCCCCGGGGTTGTTCCCGCCGGTGGTGCGGGTCGAACTGGCTGACTTCCACACTATGTCCGACGTCGCATTCGTCGGACTCCTGCAGAATCACGACGCGGCCGTCTTTGCCATCGGAGCCGATGACCGCACCACGCCCAAGGCCCCGGCCTACCCGTTCTTCAAACAGGCCAACGTGGACGCCACGGCCCGCTTCATCCGACTCTGCCGACGCGCCCGTGTCCGCAATGTGGTCCTGCTTGGCTCCTACTTCTGCCACTTTGCCCGAATCCGGCCTGGACTCGAATTGGCTCGCCATCATCCCTACATCCGCAGCCGCGTCAAGCAAGAAGATGCGGCCGTCTCCGAGGCCGACCCCGGCATCAACTGCCCATCATCGAGCTCCCCTACGTTTTCGGTGCGATGCCCGGTCGCGTGCCGCTCTGGAAACCGCTGGTCAGCTACGTTCGCTCTACGCCGCTTGTCTTCTGCCCACGCGGCGGCACCAACTGCATCAGCGTGCAGCACGTAGCCGAGGCGGTCGTCGGTGCTGTCGGCCACAACGGACTCTTCCTGGTCGGCGACGAGAACCTCTCATGGAATGACCTGCTCGGCCGCATCTCCTCGCTGACCGGTCGTAGGAAACCCGTCGTGGCTCTGCCTGACTGGTCAGTCCGTCTCGGTGCCGTGATCCTGCGTACCCTCCACACGCTGCAGGGCCGCGAGTCCGGGCTCGACCCGGTTGAGTTCATCAAAGTCCAGACCGCCGAGACATTCTTCGACCCCTCCCCGGCCCGAACCGCGCTCGGCTTTGGTGCCGGCGGGCTGGACAACGCCATCGCGGCGACCGTCTCCGCCTGCACGGCGAAGCGGCAGAAGTCATCCGCTTGACATTGCCTGACCGCGCCATAGCCTGTCCCTAGAATGCGGATGCGCACGACGTGGCTCACGGCTGCCCTGCTGGCGGGGATGCTCGTAGTCAACCACCTACCACTCGTAGGCTGCGCACGGAGAGCGCCAGCGCGCCGGAAACCAAAGAGTGGCGATTCTTCATCAGCCATCCCTCGGGCGACAGCCGACTTCCGACCTTATTTCGTCGACCCGCCAGCGGCACAATGGACGAGGGAATTCCTCGGCGACAGCGCGGCCTTCGGCGGCTACGTGGAACAAACCAGCGACGGCGGCTATCTTGTCGCGGGGCAAACCGGCATCGGACTCCACATAAGACTGCTGCTCGTCAAGACCAACTCGAATGGCGACGCGGTCTGGACAAAGAGCCTGGGCTCGAGTATCCACCAGCCGACCGAGGCGTTCGCGGCGCAACAGACCGCTGACGGCGGGTACATCGTAGGGGCGAACGGCGCACTGACCGACCGAGAAGACTGGAACGTCTGGTTGGTGAAGCTAACCAGACAAGGAGACCTCGTCTGGCAGAACGAAGTGAGCAGCGATGTCTTTCCGTATGATAATGCGACTGGTCGCTCGCTGGTTCAGACGAGTGACGGCGGATATGCAGTGACTGCAAACTCAACACGCAGCGACAGCGCTCTCATTCTCTTCAAGACCGACAGCCTCGGCAACCGCCAGTGGTTGAGGCGATACCCCATACGCGTTGACCATGGCACCTACGACATGTTCCCGCTTCGCCAGACCTCCGACGGCGGGTACATCATCGGCACGAGGACGCTCCTCAAGATAGACTCCGATGGGAGCCAGCAGTGGCTGCGGACGTTCGACGAAGTGGTCTGCGCCAATGCGGTAGTGCAGACTCCCGATGGTGGATACGTTGCGACCGGTCCGACGTCAGACTATTCGAACGCCTACCTGCTCAAGACGCGTGCCGACGGGTCTCCTGAATGGATGGTGCCTCGGCTCGGCGGGGATACCACGAGCGGAGGCTGTTGGCTGGAGCAAGCCGCAGACGGCGGCTTTGCGGTCGCTGGGTCCTACCGCGGTCCCGACGATCGCGACGCCGCATGTGTCTTCAAAGTGACATCGAACGGAACTCACATGTGGACGGATTCGCTATGCTACGGCGTCGCCATGTGCGTACGCCGGACGCGAGACGGCGGCTACGTCGTGACCGGCGGACACTACGTCCCGCCGCCGCCTCCGTACGGCACGCACTACCTGTTCCTGACCAAGCTCGCGCCCGACCGAACGCGCTAACCATATGCCGTTCGCCACAACAGACCAGCAGGACAGCGGGCTCAGAACCCAGTCCTGCTCGTAGTTCCCCAAACCGCCCGGCAAATCGCCCCTGAAATAGTCCTCCACATTGCCCTGCAGGTAATCCCGCAGGTTACAGTCTGAGTGACTTCGAGAGTAATGCCCTGGGTGGCGACGGAGATTGCGTTCGGAGCGACCTTCCCAGTAGCATTCCGAGTAACCCTCCAAGTCGCCTTGGAAATGGCGGCCCACATCGCCCCGGATGTCGCCGTCAGAATCGCCTCCCGAGTTCTCCTCCGAACCGCCCTGCATACCACCTCGGGAACCGTCCCCGGGGTGACCCCCTCTGCAGTCCCCAGGGCGACCCTAACCTCCTAAGTCTCCTTGTCTTATCCCCCATCTGAGCCATTGACCCGCATGAGTCTTATTGGTATCATGCGGACAACATGAGCCGGTCAAAGGAGATGTTTAGATTCACGCCCGAGATGGGAATGAGGCTGCGCGAACTTCGGATGCGCGAAGGCATGACGCAGCAAGAACTGGCTGTGCTGATGGGCAGGCAAGGCAAGGGCAATCACCAGCTCATCGGCAAAGTCGAGCTCGGCAAGGCCCCCTACCCTTCGCTCGGATTCGTGGCTGACTATCTACGGGCGTGCCGGGCTTCCTTCACCGACATCGCCGACCTCCTAAACGCCTACACCCTGCAACCCACCGTGATTGAGCAGCGCGGGTACAAGCGTGTGCGGAGCCTTGCGCGCAAGCTTTCCGCAAAGACAGCAAAGGCCGTCGAGAGGTACGACCACGCCGTCACGAAGGCAAAGGCCAAGCCGGAGCCGGTAAGGAAGCGACTTGCACACGTCAGGGCGTACGCGCGGGCACAGGAGGCGCAGCGCCAACTGAATCGCCTGGTCGAAGCTGAGATTGCCGCCGCACACCTCGGGTCCGTCTCGCCTGAGGCGGCCTACCTGCGGGTCTATGCGCGCAAGCTCTATCGGCTCCTCGGCCGCGGCAACGATGAGCGCGAGCTCAAGCCCAAGCTTGAGGAACTCGAACGCTGGGCAGCAGAAGTCGGGGTCGCCGGGCTGCCCGTACTGACCACGCTCCGCAACCGCATCACCGCGCCGGTGGAAACGTCCAGATCCACCACAAAGGCAACGGATAGCCGGACGGCAGGACTGAGGCACTCTGCCGGACGCCGGCGCTGAATCCTGCCTGTCGAGCGGCAGGTCGAATCAAGCAGCAGTCGTATTGCCCGTATGATGGACAAACGAACAGAGGAGGTGTGCATATGAAGATTGTGCAGAGGGAATTAGCAACCGGTCGACGTGGACTCCGCAGAGGGAAACCGGGAAGGCAAGACGCCGTAAGGAAATCCGCAGGATTCGCGGAGGAGGAACGGAACGCGATGAAGGAACGCCTCAAGGAGCTGAACGCGGAGGCCCGGCGCGGTCCGCGCGCGGCCAGGGCGAGCGGTGAAGGCGACGTGCTCGCGCGGATCGCGGCGATGCCGGGGCCGGACCGTGAAATCGGCAGGCGGCTCCATGAGATCATCAGAGCCAGCGCGCCTGCCCTGTCGCCGAAGCTGTGGTACGGGATGCCGGCGTATGCCGACAAGGATGGCAAGGTCGTCCTCTTCTTCCGCGACACGCAGAAGTTCAAGGAGAGATACATGACGCTCGGCTTCAACGAGGAGGCGCACCTCGACGAAGGCGCCATGTGGCCGGTCGCCTTCGCTCTGAAGCAGTTGACTGCTGCCGAGGAGGCAGTAATCGCAGCGCTCGTGAAGAAGGCGGTCAGTTAGAAACTGCATGCCCCGCGGGGCAGTCCGCGCCGGGCCGCTCCTTTGCTCGCCGGCGAACAGAAGAGCGGGATCCTGCGCTTCCGCAGCTACAGGCTCATGTCACGCCGACGCCGACGGAGGGGTCTCGTCTCTGAAGTCGGCTTGGGACACGATCCGAAGTCGCCGAAGGGGGACGGTCCCCGGCGCTCGGAGCGCCGCAATCAGGTACAGTCCCTGCGACATCGAGTCATGTCCCCGCCGTCCCCGCGACTTCGGTCATGTCCCCGCCGGGCTAGCGCTGCGGGCCGCCTCCACCCGCGCCGCCGGCGCCTTCCTGCTCCACTCCTTCGCCCGCGCGCATCTTCGGGTCGAACCTGAAGTTGTTGAAGTTGTAGCTGAGTGCGAGCGAGAGTATGTACCCTTCGTTGGTGTACTCCGAGTTCGTGTGGAATCCCGGCCCGTCCGACCAGGTCTTCCACGCGGTCGGACCGAGCAGGTTGGCGCAGCGGAGGGTGACCGAAAGGGCCCGTTTCAGGAAGAATTGCTTGACCGCAGCACTGGCCGAGTAGTAGACGTCGTTGCTGCCCTGTGCCGCAATGGTCGGACTGGACAGCCAGCCGCTGAGTTGGAGCTGCGTGCTCGTGGGCAGCGTAGCGGTAAGCCTGAGCGAACTATACCAGGTCAGCGCGCCGCGTTCAAACGGAACACCGACCACGGTCCCGGTCTCGAGGTAGTCGTAGACGTTGCCCGTCAGGAAAGCGTTGAGCCACTTGGTCGGGCTGACGTTGGCCGATAGCTCGAGGCCGAGCGAGCGGTCCTGCCCGATGTTCTCGGGTCGGACGAGCAGGAGGGTCGTATCGGCGTTGTCGCGACTCGTCACCCACTCGTTCATGTTGCTGGTCGTGCGCCAGTAGCCCTGGAGCAAGAGTTGGTTCGCCCCGAACGGCAGTTCGTAGCCCGCCTCGACCGAGTTGACGTATGAGGCAAGGAGGTCCGGGTTGCCCTCGTTCACCCGGTGGTCATCCTGCCAGACCCGGAACGGCCGCAGCATCCACGGGTTGGGACGGTCGATCCGCCGCGAGTAGCCGGCGGTCAACTGCTGGTTCGCGGGCAGCGAGTACGACAGGTGCAGGCTGGGAAACAGGTCCCAGCCCGGACGGGGGTCGGGCCACTGCAGCGTGTCGTCGAGCACGTCGATGAGGCGCGTGCCGTACTCCACGCGCAAGCCGGGCTTCACGTTGAGCTTCGACCACGTCCGCGAGCCGACGGCGTACAAGGCGTGGTTGTCCTGCGTGCCGTAGTAGGGATGGCTGGAGAGCGAGTCGAGTTCGTAGAAGCCGGAAACGGCGTTGAGCCTGGAGAGGCGGTACTCCTGGTCCACTCGTTCGAGCTTGCCTTCATACCCGGCTTCGATGTTCCCCGAGTTACGCAGGGGCAGTACGTACTCCAGGTCGAACTGCAGCCGGCGCCAGGGACCCGGCTGCTCGATCTGCAGACCGCTGGTCGTGTCGCCGGCCGCGTCATACCGGGTTGTGCGGGATGAATTCTCCCCGTCACTCGCTACCCAGGTTGCCCGGCCGGTCAGCTTGTGCCCGGCGGTATCGAACTGGTGCTCGTGGTCGGCCATCGCGAACCAGTACCGGGAACCGAATTCCCAGCCGGCTCCGGTCCCGTAGGTCGTTGCCGAGTCAGCCGGGAGCCGTCTTTCGATCACGCCGAGCTGACCCGTACCTTCGCCTTCGAACATGCCGTAGCGGCCCGAGATGCTCGACCGGTCGCGCGGCCCGAACTGCAGGTCGAGCCCGGCCCGGCCGCCGCCGTAGTGATTCTGCCAGATGCCGTCGCCGGCCTGCTCGACCGACAGGGTCTCCCCGCCGCTGAAGAACCGGGTCTCGGTCGAGCGTTCGTTGTCGAACCGACGCCGTCCGAGCTGCGCGCCGCCGTACACACTGGCGATTCCCCGACGGTAGCTGAGCAGCGCGTCGCCGTTGTACCGGCCCTTCAGCCCGGCGTCGACGTTGGCCAGCGAACTGACGCCGGTGCCGCGCTGCTTCTTCAGAAGGACGTTGATGATACCGGACGCGCCTTCAGGGTCGTACTTGGCCGAGGGGTTGGTGATGACCTCAATCTTGTCGATGGTCGGCGCCGGGATCTGCTTGAGGGCCTCGTTGGCCGCCAGTGGGGTGGGCCGGCCGTCGACCAGCACCGTGAAGTTGGAGCTGCCCCGCATGGTCACGTTCCCCTCAATGTCCACCTTGACCGACGGTACGTTCTGTAGAGCGTCCACCGCCGTGCCGCTCGACGCGGTGGGCAGCCTGTTTACGTCAACAACCGTCTTGTCCGCTTCGAATCTGATCGCCGGCCTCTCGCCAGTCGCTTCTACCTCCCGCACCGGCACCGCCTGCTGTTCGATGTCGACGCGACCGACATCCATCAGCGCGCCGCCCGCGATCTCGAACCCGCTCACTGTATTGTCGCGGTAGCCGATGTACGAAACCCCGACGCAGTAGCGACCGGGTTTTACCCCGTCGAGCCGAAACGCTCCGGTCTTGTCAGTCACCGTACCGCTAACCTGCGTGCTCTCCGGAAGAGCATAGAGCACGACGTTAGCGAACTCTACCGGTGCCTTCGATTCTGCATCAAACACCCGACCGGTGACAGCACCGGTGCTCGGACCCGCTCCCGGCTGCGCCGACACGATGCCGGCAAGGCCGAGAAGGACTACTGCCACGATGACACGCCTCTTCATGGGCTCCCTTCGATATGAGATTTGGACGCAGCGGCGACTGGGAATGTTGCGTGAGGTCCTGTGCAACCGCTCCGAAGTGCGGGGCTTGGCAGGCCGTGACGGGATGCCAGCGTTTACGAACGTGCGCAGGATACGACACCGGCCCGATGGACTCAGCGGACTGCACCACCTTTGAGTCTGCGCGGTCGAGTCGCCGCCGGTTTGACTTGGCTGGACAAGAACGACGTCAGCCCCGAAAGAAGCACGCCGCTATCGGGACGGGCAGCAGTCAAGCAGGGCCGAGTTGATGCGCTAGCGCTGCGGCCCGCCGCCGCCTCCGCCGCCGGTGCCTTCCTGCTCGATTCCCTCCCCCGCCCGCATCTTCGGGTCGAGCCTGAAGTTGTTGAAGTTGTAGCTGAGTGCAAGCGAGACGGTCATCCCCTCGGTCTTGTACGATGAAATCGTGCGGAAACCCTCGCCTTCGGTTCTCCAGTGCTGTATCCTCGACCCGAGTATGTTGCTCAAGCGCAAGGTGATTGAGAGCGCGCGGTTGAGCAGGCTCTGTTTCACCGCGAGGTTGGCACCGAGCCAGCCATCCGACGTGGTGGTCGCAGTGACGTTCGGGCCCGAGTAGTAGCCGTTGAGTTGAACCTGGGTGTTCGTGGCCGGCCGAAAGGTCAGGTTGGCCGAGCTGTTCCAGGCCAGGGCGGTTCGAACCGTATCGAACCCTTCCTGGTTCGCGTCTTCCCGGTAGTCGTAGACGTCGCCAGTCAGATAGGCCGTGAACCACTTGAATGGTGAGACGTTCACGGTCGCCTCGACGCCGATGGAACGGTCGTGGCCGACGTTCGCCGCAGTCTGCAGCAGCACCGAAGAGCCCGGGTCATACCTTTTCGTCACCCACTCCACCATGTCGCTCGTGGTCCGGTAGTACGCCTCAGCCGACACGAAGTTGGCGCCGAACGGCACTTCGCAGCCCGCCTCCCAGGAGTTGGTGAACGAAGGCCGCAGCTCCGGGTTGCCGATGCTCACCCAGTGCTCGTCGTACCAGACCTCGACCGGGCGCAGATACCAGGGGTCGGGCCGGTCGATGCGGCGGGAGTAGCTGGCCGTAACCTGCTTGCCGGAGCCGAGGCCGTAGGTCACGTGCAGGCTCGGGAAGTAGTCCCACCGGGTCATCGTCCAGGGCGACGTCGAGTCGGCCACCGTGACGACCCGGTTACCGTACTCGCCCCGCAATCCGGGTTGCACGCCGAGCTCGCGCCAGCTCCAGGTGTAGGTCGCATAGAGCGACTGGATGTTCCGCGTGCCGCCATAGCGATGGCTGGACTGCGAATCCGTCTTCCAGAATCCCGCCGTGGTGTCGTACCGGCTGATCTGCAGGTCCTGGTCCGTTTCTTCCAGTCGGCTCTGGAATCCGGCCTCGAGCTTGTCCTTCTGACGCAGCGGCAGCGTATACCCGAGATCGAGGTTCGCCCGGTTCATCGGCCCCTGTTCCTCGGTGTGACGGCCGTTGGTTGTATCGGTTCCGGCTGAGTCCATGTCAGTCGCGAAGGAGTTGTTCCCTCCGCCGTTGATGACCGCGTAGGCGCTCGCCGTCAGTTTGTGTCCGGTCGTATCGAACAGGTGCTCGTGGTCGGCGGTAACGAAGGAGAAGAGACGTATGTAGTCCCAGCTACTTCGAGACTGGTAGTTGCGGGGCGGACCGCCGGGCACGGATTCGATTCGGACCGAACTGCCATTGGTGCCGCCGTCGAAGCTGCCGACGCGGCCGGAAACGCTCGACTTGTCACGCGGGCTGAACGTGAGGTCCAGCCCGGCTCGACCCGCGCCGGTCAGCCAGGTCGAGTGTCCGGAACCGTCGCTGAACCGCGCCAGGGTGCCGAATATCTGGTTGGTATCCTGGTTGCTCCAGTCGTGGGTGTAGCGCCGGTAGTTGCCGCCGGCATAGACATTGACGATGCCCTGCTTGACGCTCACCAGCGCATCGGCGCCGTAGCGACTCTTCATGCCTCCGTTCGCGTTGATGAGCGCGCTGGTACCGCGCCCCTTCTGCTTCTTGAGCAGGATGTTGACGATGCCGGCCGCGCCGTCAGGCTCGTACTTGGCCGACGGGTTGGTGATGATTTCAATCTTGTCGATGGTCTGGGCCGGAGTCTGCTTCAGCACCTCATTCGGGTCGAGCAGCGTGGGCTTGCCGTCGATCAGCACTTTGAAGTTCGAGCTGCCGCGCAGGGTGACGTTGTCCTCAATGTCGACCTTGACCGAAGGGACGTCGCGCAGCGCATCCACGGCAGTGCCGGACGCAGCGTTCGGCAGCCTGCTGACGTCGATTACTTTCTTGTCTACCTGGTAGCTGACCGCCGGCTTGTCGGCTGTCGCCTCCACGCCCGAGACCGGCACCGGCGCCTGTTCGAGTTCGACCCGACCCAGATCGACCTGTGTTCCTCCGGCAATTTCGACCTCCTTCACCGTCCGGTCCCGGTACCCGATGAAGGAGACCTCAAGATAGTACCGGCCCGGCTGCACGGCATCCAGATGGAAACCGCCGTTATTGTCCGTAATCGTGCCGTTCACCTGCGTGCTCTCGGGCAGCGAGTAGAGCACGACGTTGGCGTACTCCACCGGAATTCCCTGCCCCGCGTCGAACACGCGGCCGATGATTGTCCCGGCTCTCTGACCCGCACCCGGCTGGGCATCAGCGCTGCCTGCCAGGCAAAGAACTACGGATGCTGCCACCAAATACCTCTTCATAGGCTCCCTTCGTTATCCGGTCAGGACGCAGACACACTGATGGACGTAGCGCGCCGGCCGGGCATACAGCCGGGCGCAGGACTTCCATCGTCGGAGGGTCTGTAGTATTATATGAGAATGCTGCATAGTCAATCCCGGCTGCCCATGGCAGCCGTAATCGTTGTTACACTCGCTGCGGTCGGCAGTATCTTCGCCCAACCCGCCCGTCCGGAAAACGCGGGACAACTTCCGTTTTCGGCTGCCGGCTCGATTTCCGGTCAGGTATACGACGCGGACCTGAGCGTGCCCATCGAGTACGCGAACATCGTGCTGCGCAGCCTGCGCGACAGCTCGCAGGTCACCGGCACGGTCACCGACCAGACCGGCCGGTTTGTCCTGACCGGCGTCCGCCCCGGCCGCTACTTCGTGGAGGTGTCTTTCATCGGCTACCGCGATAGAACGGCAAACAACATCGTGGTCGAGCCCGGCGCTACCCGCGACATCGGCCGGCTGACGCTGCGGCAAACCGCGGTGGCGATGCCGGGCGTGGAGGCGACCGCGGAACGGCCTACGCTCGAATACCGCATCGACAAGAAGGTGGTTGACGTATCCCGGCTGGCCGCCGCCACCTCCGGCACCGCGGTCGACGTGCTCGAGAACGTCCCGTCGGTCAAGGTCGACGTCGAAGGCAACCTCACCCTGCGCGGCAGCGGCAACTACACGGTGCTCATCGACGGCAAGCCGTCGCCGGTCGAGGGTTCGGACGCACTGCAGCAGATTCCGGCCGGCACCATCGACAAGATCGAGCTCATCACCAACCCCTCAGCCAAATACGACCCCGAGGGTATCTCCGGCATCATCAACGTGCTGCTGAAGAAGCAGCGACAGGCCGGTGTCAGCGGTACTGCCAGCATCGACGCCGGCTGGCCCCGGCGCTACGGCGGAAGCTTCCTCTTGAGCTGGCGCCTGGACGGCCTGAGCCTGTTCGCGGGCGCAAACCTGCGCAACGGAAGATTCCCGGGCACCCGCACCACCGAAAGCTGGACATACGACGACAGCACCGGCGACACGACCTTCAGCAACTCGTCCGGTACCGGCGACCGCGGACACAGCTCCTATGGCCTGCGCGCCGGCGGCGACTACAGATTCTCAAACCACGACCGCACCAGCCTGAGCTTCCGCTACGGCGACCACGGATTCGGCATGAACCAGTCGGCAGCCTACACCCGCTGGATTTCGGGCGCGGGCGACACGGCCCGCGAGCTGAGCCGGGACTCCTCGAAGCGCGGCGGCGACCACCTTTCCATCAACCTCGACCACCAGCACACGTTCGACCGCGAAGGCCACGAGCTGTCGGGTTCGGTCCACTACATGCGCCGCGGCGGCGACGAATGGGCGACCAACCTGCTGCTCGATACGCTGGGCAACATCATCAGTGGCCGCCGCGAGGAAGAGACCGGTCCGAGGCAGCCGATACGCTTCAAGCTCGACTACTCCCTGCCGCTCCGCGCCGAGGACAAGTTCGAGGCCGGATACCAGGGCGCAATCCACCGGGCGCAGAGCACCAGCCGGGTCCTCGAATACATACCGGCCGGCGACAGCTTCGAGTTCCGGCCCGAGTACGGCCAGAGCGTGAAGTACTCCGACAACATCCACGCCATGTACACTCAGTATGCGGGCAAGCTGTCCGGCTTCGGGTTTCAGCCGGCGCTGCGTGTCGAGCACTCGAACCGCGCGGTCGTCTCAGACTCAGGCACCTACCCGTTCGACCGCTGGGACTACTTCCCGAGCCTGCACGTATCCTACGGCCTGCCCGCGAATCAACAGGTGATGGCCAGCTACACGCGCCGCATCAACCGGCCGCGCGGCTGGGAACTCTGGCCGTTCGAATCCCGGCCCGATGCCTACAACGTCCGACGCGGCAACCCCGACCTGAAGCCGGAACTGATCGACGCGCTCGAGGCCGGCTGGCAGATGCCGCTGGGCGAGAGCCGGATATCGACCGAAGCCTACTACCGGGTCACCCATGACAAAGTCGAGCGCCTCCGCTCGGCCTACCCGGGCGAGCCCGGCGTCATCCTCCACACGGCGGACAACGTCGGCACCGACTACTCGCTCGGGGCCGAACTCCTCTTCGACCTGCAGTTGGCCAAATGGTGGCGCGTCAACCTCTCCGGGGACCTGTATGACTACCGCCTCATGGTAGAAGGCGACGACTCCCGACGCTCAAGCTTCAACTGGGGCGGCCGGCTCACGAACGAAATCCGCCTTCCCACCCAGACCCGGCTCACTCTCGGGCTCCGCTTCGAAAGCCCGGAAGTCGAAGCCCAGGGCCGTGACGAAGGCCACTTCATCACCGACGCCGCCATCCGCCAGCAGTTCTTCAACCGCCAACTCTCAGTGACGCTGCAGGTACGCGACCTGCTCGGCACCGGCGGGTTCGAGTCCGAAGCGTGGGGCGAGGACTTCTACAACCGCTTCCGGTTCGAGCGCGCCTCCCCCATGGTCAGCCTGAACCTGACCTGGAACTTCAACAACTTCAGACCTGACCGCCGCCTGCGCGATGAGGAGCCCGAGGAAATCGACAGCGGCGGCGAGTTCGAGCAGTAGTCGCGGGACATGACCCAATTCCGCCGGGGAATTGGAATCGTGTCCCAAGGCACCAGCCGGGGCAGGCAACACGCCTGCCCCGGCTGATTTCAGTGCCCGAAGTCTACCTTGTCTTGACGATTCGGACCGGAGCTTGCGCTTGGGCTTGCGCCACCCGCAGGAAGTAGACCCCGGTCGCGAGTCCCGCGCCAATCCGGTCGCCCCTTGCCACGGAGACTTGCCGGCCCGAGTGGTCGAAGACCGCGAACTCCTCGTGCTCGTACCCAGGAACTCGGCAGTACGACACGAATGGGTTCGGCCACGCGCGAAGACCGGCTGCCGTCCTCGGTCTACCGTCTCCGGTCACCGGTCGCTCCGCAACCCCGGCGTCGAACTGCCAGGCATAGCAGGAACCGCCCTGCGTGCCGGCAATCAGGTAGGTGCCGCCGTGCTCAGCAAACGCCAGCGCCTTGACCTCACGGCCGTCCAGCCCGGCGTTCATCTGGTTCCAGTTGTCTCCACCGTCAGTGGAGATGGAGACGCCGGCGACCCCGCCGGCCAGCAGCGTGTCCGAACTGCCCGGATACAGCAACGCCGCACGCAGGTTCCCGCCGTGCAGGTTGGTCCAAGTCGCTCCCGAGTTCGTAGTCAGGAATGCGCCGTCCGGCGTGGCCGCGAGCACCCGGGCCGGGTCGCTCGGATCAACCTCAAGCGAGAAGACCGTATCGGTGGGTGACGTTGACGTCTTCGCCCACGTCGCTCCGAAGTCGGTTGAGCGATACACGGCTGCCGCGCCCGCCACCTGACCGCCTGCGTAGATAATGTTGGCTGCCGACGGCGCAACCGCCAGAGCGTAGCAGAACCCGGCCGAGGCCGGTGTCGGGTTACACCTTGTCCACTTCGTGCCGTTGTCGCGCGAGTAGGAAACAACGAACGACCAGTTGGTCTGGGTTATGGGGCCTTTGCCCCCGGTGAGAATCAGCTCGGTCGAATCCGGATGGACGATGCAGCAGCCGCCGTCATCGTAGTAGGAATCCATTTGTGTCCAGACGGTCCCGCCGTCTGCGCTCTTGAAGAGCTCGGCCTGCCCTCAGCCTGCACCCTCAAGCGCCCACATCACGTCGGTGCCGACTCCGGGCGCAAGCCCGATACCGCAGATGGCGCCGCAGGACAGAAAATCACCGCAGCGCGTCCACGTGTCGCCGGCTGACTGCGACTGGAAAACCGCGTTCTCAGATGCCTCGACGTAGACCGCGTCCGGGTTCCAGGGGCTCACACTGATTGTCGGAATCGAGGCGATGCGGATACCGGTGTTGGCCGTGGCCCAGTGCGCGCCGCGGTCTGTAGTCTTGATGACTCCTTTGAGCCCGGGAGAATAGACCACGTCGGCGTCGGCCGGATCAGTCACCATGCCGCCGCCCTTCCCCTGCTGCACGCTGCCGGGTTGCTGCACCCATGTCGCACCAGTATCAGTCGAGACGTAAAGACAGGGCGCGGTATCGTAACCGAGGCAGTAGGCGATCGCCGGATCGGCCGGGGACAACGCCAGATCGGTCACCCTGGCAAAGCTGGCTGTCTTGCTCCACGCGCTGCCGGCGTCGGTCGAGCGGTATACGCCGTCGTTAGACCCGGCCAGCAGGATCTGACGGTCCCCGGAGTTGACGACGATATGCTGGATGTAGGCTGTGCCCGGCAGACCACCACAGGCAGAATCCCAGTGTGCTCCTCCGTCGGTGGTTCGGAACACGAGCCCGTTCGAGCAGCCGGCGTAGGCTGTGGCGGTGTCGACCGGGTCGAAGGCAACGCAGTACCCGTACGCAGTATCCGCAACCAGCACCTGCGTGTTCCATGACTGGCCGTAGTCGGTCGAGATCATGACCACCGGCACTGCAAAGCCCGAGTAGTTGTAGCCGCTGACGAAAATCCGGCCCGGAACCAGCGGGTCCGTGGCCATGCCCATCGAGTAGGTCGGAAGGGAGTGTTGCTCCCAGGACGTTCCGCCGTCGGTCGAACGCCACACCTTGGATGAAGCCATACCGTAGAGGAACGCGGAATCGTGCGGGTCCACCAGCAGGTTGTTGACGGCATAGTCCGGCAGCAAACCGATATTGGCCCAACTGCCGCCACCGTCTGTCGTCTTGAACACGCGCGGGCCGTCCGGGTACTCGTACGGCAGAGCATACAGGGTCGCCGGCTGCTGCGGGTCAAGCGCCAGCGCGATGACGTTACCCCCGTCCGGGCCGATGCCGACCCATTCGGCATATGATATTGAGGCCAGCGCCAGAAGCGCCAGCGCGAGTCTGACGGTCTTGACCATAAACACTCCCTTCAGATCTCCTCTGCCGGTGCCAGCCATACTACGCCGACCGGCCTAGCGGACCATTGACGACGGCACCGTGTCGTTGTGTGCCGGTTGAAAGCTCTCCAGCAGCATCTGCGTGTTGTTCTGGGTGTCGTTGAGGCCGACAAAACGGTGCGGCTGGGCGAGCTCGTACCAGAACCTGACTTCTCGCGTGGGGAGAATCAGGACGATTTCGCGGCACATGATGTCGCCGAGCTTGGTCGTCACCAGCTTGGTTCCGAGCACCAGGAACTTCACGGGCACGGTTCGGAACTCGAACGGAATGACGAGGTTGTCGCGGAATGACGTTCCCGAGACCAACGGCACGGCACGGAGCCAGGTCTGGATCATGTCGTAGGAATGGAACCGGTGGGGCAGGCGCAACTCCTCTTCAGTGCTGCCGTCGATCGTCTGCTTCTCGATCTGCACCCTGCCTTGCTCGTAGCGGGCGGTGATCTCGAATTGGGAGATATCGGTCTCGACCGACCGGAAGGTTCGGAGCGGCGAGAGGACATCGCGCCGGAACACGACCTGGACCGAGTCGAAGTACCAGTCGGCGCCCGAGAGCGGCTGGACCACGTTCGTCACGATCAGCGTGGGAACGATGCGGACACTGTCGCTCTGAGCGACGTCGCCCATCTCCTCATCGAACTCCAGCGTCACGACCGAACGGTACAGGGACGAGTCATTCCGGTTAACCGAGTACACGGAAGTCTCACCATCCTGCCACTGCGGGACTTCAAACGCAACCATCGGCCCGAGGTCCTCGGTCACGCAGGCGACAACAAGCAGCAAGCAGCAAGCCGCAAGCCGCAAGCCTCGATTCCGGAACCTGGCGCTGGAAGCCTGGAGTCTGAGGTTCCCTCGCCGGCGCGCACTCATTACGTCAATCCTAGCCCTCATCTCTGTCCAGTCAAGCGTCACCCGAGGGCCGTGCGCCGCGCGCCGCGGCCGGCAAATCTGACTTCGGCAGTCTGACATCCCGCTTCTTGGTTCGGCCGGCTCCTCTCTCACGTCCCACCTCGTTCGTGCTTCGACCGGCCTGCTCTTCCAGGTAGAACAGCAGTCGCTCCATGTCTTCCGGCAGCGACGAGGAGAACTCGATGTACTTGTGCGTGCGGGGGTGGTTGAAGCCGAGACGGGCTGCGTGGAGGGCCTGACGTTTCATGATCGCGAGCATGTCCCGGAACCCGGACATGTGGTCGCGTTGAGTGACAACCGTCGCGCTGCGACCGCCGTATTCGGGGTCGCCGACGACCGGGTGACCGATGTGCTGCATGTGAACTCGGATCTGGTGGGTCCGGCCGGTCTTCAGACGGATACGCAGATAGGTACAGACCCCGTAGCGCCGGAAAACCTCGTAGTTCGTTACCGCGTGCCGCGCCGCGAAAGGCGTAACCGCCATCCGGGTTCGGTCGATCGCGTGCCGGCCGATTGGCGCGTCGACCGTCCCTTCGTCCGCTTCGAAGTCGCCCCAGGCAAAACACGCGTACTCGCGCACGACCGTCCGGTGTTCAATCTGGTAGCCGAGCCCGCGCAGCGCCTCATCGTTCTTGGCGAACATCAACAGCCCGGTCGTGTGCTTGTCGAGCCGGTGAACGACTCCCGGCCGGATCAACGAATCCTGCCGCAGCGGCAGGCTCTTGCAGTGGTAGAGCAGCGCGTTGACCAGAGTCCGGTCCCGGTTTCCCCGCGCCGGGTGAACGACTATGCCCGCGGGCTTATCCAGAACCAGGATGTCCTCGTCCTCGTAGACGATATCCAGGTCCATCGGCTGGGGCTCAAGGGTGATCTCCGTCTCCGGCTCGAACGCCGCGCTGATCTCGTCGCCGGGCTTGACGCGGTAGCTCGGCTTGGAGGGCCGGTCGTTGACCAGCACTCTGCCGTTGTCGATGAGTTGCGCCGCTCGGGTCCGGGAAACCCCGAGGCCGGACTGGATCAGGTACTGGTCCAGCCGCTTGCCCCAGAGCCGTTCCGACGCGATTCGCTGGAAACGTTTGGTCGCGCGGACGGCAAGGTCGACGTCCGTCTCGGACGGCGAATCAACCACGGACTGCCTTGAGACTCGCATGCTGGAGTTGAATCAGTTCACCGATTGCCCGCGCCGCCAGGTCGTACATCCGGGTGAATTCCTCAAACCCGAATGGCACGTGCTCAGCCGTTGCCTGGACCTCGACGATCCGGCCGCTCTCGGTCAGGACCAGATTCATGTCCGTGTCGGCACGCGAGTCCTCGGAATACGCGAGGTCGAGCAGTACCTCGCCGTCGACGATGCCGACGCTGATGGCGGCAACGTGCTCAATCAACAGGTCGCGCTCGCTGCGCTGCCCGGCCGGGGCCGCCGCTGCCGGGCCGCTTCCGCGTATCGTCTCCACCGCCTGCTTCAGCGCGCAGAACCCGCCGGTCAGAGCCAGAGTGCGCGTCCCGGCGTCGGCCTGAATCACGTCACAGTCCACGATGATCTGCTGCTCACCCAGCGCCGACAGGTCGCAGACCGCACGCAGTGACCGCCCGAGGAACCGCTTTATCTCCTGGCTGCGACCGCGCGGGCGTTCCGACTCACGCGCGGTCCGCTGGTGCGTGGCGCGCGGCAGCAGCCCGTACTCGGCCGTAACCCAGCCCTGGCCGCTCCCAACCAGGAACGGCGGGACCCGCCTCTCGACCGAGGCCGCGCACAGCACGCGGGTGTTGCCGGCCACGGCCAGACACGACCCCTCGGCGTACTTCAGGCACCCGAGATCCAAAGTGACCGGCCGCATCTCATCCGGTCGCCGGCCATCGTCGCGGATCATCCTCTGGGCTCCGGGGTGTCTCCCACCGACGCGCGCACGACCTCGCCCATCGGCTCGCCGAGGAACCGCTCACCCACGGTCTGGAAACTGGGCGCCAGATCGGACAGGTAGAAACGGTGTCGCACCGGGCCGACCGGGCTCAGCAACCCCCGTCCGGCCAGAAGTACGTCGGCCGAGGCCGCGGTCTCTTCCGCCGAATCGACCAGCGCGACCGACGGACCGACAACGCGCCCGATCACTCGGGCGAGCAGTGGGAAATGCGTGCAACCGAGCAACAGGGTATCCACACCCTCTTCGGACAGCCCCGTCAGGTAGTACCTAGCTGCTGCTTCGGCCACCTCGTTGTCGAGCCAACCTTCCTCGGCCAGCGGTACAAACAAGGGAGTGGGTTTGGCAATAATCTCGACGTTCCGGGTGATGCGCCGGATTGCCTGCTCGTAGGCCCCGGAACCAATGGTCGCAGTGGTGCCGATGACCGCGATGCGGCCTGATTTCGTCGCTCGCACCGCCGCGCGGGCACCGGGCTCGACCACACCAAGTACCGGAACCGGCAGCCGGCGCTCAAGTTCGGGCAGCGCCGAGGATGAAGCGGAGTGGCACGCTACGATGACCAGCTTGACGCCACGACCCAGCAGGAAGCCGGCATCCTCGAGCGCAAAACGGAGGATTGTCTCGGCCGACTTGGTCCCGTAGGGAAATCGCGCCGGGTCCCCGAAGTAGACGATGCTCTCGCCGGGGAGTCGCCGCCGCAGTGCCCTGACCACAGTCAGCCCGCCGATGCCGGAGTCGAAGACCCCGATCGGCGCGCCCGGGTCAGGACTTGGGCCGGCTGGCTTGCCCGTCTTTGCCTCCGTGGGATGCGCCATTCGCCTTCGGGCTGTAGAGCCTCGCGAACTCGGCGATCCCGCGACTGATGCCTTCGGCCAGCCGTTCGCGGTGATTGGTCTGGCGCAGCAGCTTCTCCTCGCTCCTGTTGCTCAGGAAGCCACACTCGACCAGAACGGCCGGCATGAAGCCGTTGCGCAGCACGTAGAAGTTCGCCTGTCTCACTCCGCGGTCTTTGATCCTCGCGCACGGGACCGTTGCCTCCTGAATCCGTGCCGCCAGTTCTGACGACTCAACGAGGAACTCATTCTGAGCCAGGTCAGCCAGTATCAACCCGACGTCACCGGGGGCATCCAGCCCCGCATTCGTTCGCCCGGTATCAAATGCGGCGTTCTCACGCGCAGCCACTGCTCTTTCCCAGTCCGTCTTGGCCTCGGACAGGAAGTAGGTTTCAAGCCCGCACGCCGCCCGGTTAGGCGAGGCATTGGCGTGGACACTGACGAACAGGTCTGCCTTGCGGCCGTTACTGCACCGGCAGCGGTCGGCCAGCGAGACGAACTTGTCCGAGTCGCGAGCCAGAATCACCTCGAAGCCCTGTTTCTCCAGCTTCTTCTTCAGGCGCCGAACCACATCCAGCACCACGACCTTCTCGCGCGTCCCAAGCCGGCCCACCGCGCCGGGGTCTTCGCCGCCGTGCCCGGGATCAAGCACGATCCGCTTGATGGCACGCTCTGGTCTCGGCCATACCCGCAACTCCGCCCGCTCGGGGAATAAAGTGAGTCGCACTGCCGCCGGCTGCCGGAAGCTGAAGTTGAGACTTACCCCGGCGCCGCTGTCCAGAGTCACTGCCTTCAGGATTCCAGGCGGTGTCAGGGAAAGAAGCGCGACCTGCTGCTCGAGGGCTGAATCGCGTCGGGCCCCGAGGGCCAAACGGTATTCCAGACTCGAACGTGAATCGCCGAAGCCGACGAGTTTCTCCCGGGGCCGACCCTTGCCGACGAAAGTGAAAACCAGCGTGTCGCCGTGGCGCGCTGCATCAAGAGTCTGGAGGTCCGGCATCTGCGTGCTCGGGAACAGGTCGGCCAGCGCCACCACCGGCAGATACAGCCGGTCGCTGTCAAGGACCGGCGCTGCCGGCAGTGTGACACGACGGCCGTCACACAGCGCGCAAGTGCTGTCGGCCCGCAGCACATATTCCCGTGCGGGCATGGCCGAATCTCCGGGCAACAGCACGACGAACCGATCGTGCACGCGCCAGAACCTGCCGTTCAGTGCTGCGGTCACGGCCGACAGAGGCACGCACTCGACCTTGCCCGCCATCTGGGTTTCAAGCCTGGCACCGCCAACGTCCGCCGTGCGGGCCGGTACCAGCCCGGCAATGAGACAGAATAGCGCGACCGCAGCGGCGGTCTGACCCGGTTGACGCGTCACCTGACCCGTGATCTCTCCGGCCGGACCGTGTCGCGGCCATGGGAACGAGCGTCCCGATCCGCGGCCTTCTGCCGCAACTCCTCGCGACGGTCGTATTGCTTTCGGCCTCGGCACAGGGCGAGTTCGACCTTGGCAATACCCCGGTCGTTGAAGTAGATGCTCAATGGTATCAGAGTGTAGCCCCGCAGAGTTGTCCGGCCGAACAGCCGCCGGATCTCATCCCGGTGCAGCAACAGCCGGCGACGCCGTCTTGGATCGCGATTGAAGATGTTCCCTTGCGCATAGGGCGCTACCGTCACGCCGACGAGAAAAACCTCGCCGCCATCGACCGCGGCATAGCCTTCGTCCAGGGAAACTGAGCCTCCCCGAAGCGACTTCACCTCGGTGCCGAAGAGCTCGATTCCGGCCTCGAGCTTCTCGAATATCTCATAGTTGCGCAGCGCCTTGCGGTTGGTAGCAACGGCCTTCACGATCTCATTATACCGTGCACGCGTAGGCAGTCAACGCGATGGCCGAAGAAAAGGCTGCTTGGCCGGACACGTGTTCGCGTCCAGCCAAGCAGTGCCTCAGTCGGGTCGCCAGATGTGTCTACTTGACCCCGACACTGCTGATGCCTATGGCATCAATAGGGGGGTTGAATAGGACCCGGCATCGGCGGAATCGGAAATCCACTTCTGTCCATACTGGCCTCCGTCTGGTTACGAGCATTATACGAGTACTATATTGCATTTGTCATGCCTGCAGACACAGAATGCCATAAAGCACGTATTCTCAGTAGATATATGGCATGTCGCAGCATTTGTCGCCAACGGTCGCACCACGCCATTGTCGCAGTACGTTGACGGAAACGCCAGCTAAGTCACTACAATACGACTGTTAAGTGATGGAACGTCGCTGGTGCGACAACTGCTCAGAAGTGCGACCGCTAGTTGTGGCTCTGTGTGTATGGTCTGGCGGCCATCGTACCAAGCAGGGATGTGGCTTCGCTCATGTGTTGGGACCGTGTCTTGTCGCTATCAAAGACGCATGCCGGCCATCATTGCCATCAGGCGCTTCTCAGCGAGAAGCCATAATCGGGACAGGATGGGAAGGTTGTCGGGGCTTCTCGGCCGGACTTCTAGCTCAGGTCGGTACGGTCTATCCGGTAGCGTCGCATAAGTCGCTGGAGTTGTCGCCGGTGAGTCCTGAGCAACTTCGCGGCATTGCTGACGTTCCCACCAGTCTCACGCAGTGCGTTGGTCACTTCGTAGCGATCAAGCTGCCGGCGCTTCTCCTGGGGCGCATCGGCCTTGGGCTCCATCGCTGCGAACTGACCCCCGAGGTCGTCAACCGAAATCCGGCGGTTCTGCGTCATGATGACCGAACGCTCAACCACGTTCTGCAGTTCGCGCACATTGCCCGGCCAGGAGTACTCGGCAAACCGGGCCAGCACGCTTTCCTCGAGTCCGACGACCGGTTTGTTGAGCTGGTTGGCATAGCGCTTCAGCAGGTAGTTGGCCAGCAGCCCGATGTCGCCGGCACGTTCGCGCAGCGGCGGGACATTGATCGTCACGACGTTCATGCGGTAGAACAGGTCCTCGCGGAACCTCCCGGCCCGTACATCCTCCTGGAGGTCGCGGTTCGTCGCGCAGATGAGCCGAACCTCGACCCGGCGGGTCTGGGTTTCGCCCACGCGACGGATGACCTTCTCCTCAAGAACCTGGAGGAGCTTGGCCTGTACGCCGATCGAGGTATTGCTGATCTCATCGAGGAAGATCGTCCCGCCGGTTGCGGTCTCGAATAGCCCCTCCTTGTCCTTGACCGCTCCGGTGAACGAGCCTCTTGCGTGGCCGAACAACTCGGACTCAAAGAGGTTTTCGGGCAGCGTACCGCAGTTGATGGACACGAACTTGTTGCCCCGGCATTCACTCTTCGAGTGGATCAGTCGGGCGAGTACGCCCTTACCGGTGCCGGTTTCTCCGGTCAGGAGTACCGTACAACTGGACGGCGCGATCTTGTCAATCACCCGATACACGTCGCGGATCGCCTTGGAGCGACCCATGAAACACCCGGTGACGGCATCGACCAGAATGTCCTCGCGCAGCGCGGACATTTCTTCCTGGAGCCTCCGGAAGGCCACCGACCGGTCGATGGTCGCGGCCAGCAGGTTCGCTACCGAGACGAGCAGGTTCTCGTCCTCCTCGAGGAACAGGTGCGCGGTCAACCGGCTGTCGACGTAGATCGTGCCGATCACCCGGTTGTCAACACGAAGCGGCACGACCAGCAGCGACCGGATCCGGTTGAGCGTGACGCTGTTCGCGCTGTTGAATCGCGGGTCGGCCAGCGCGTCGGCGCTGAAGACCATCTCGCCCCGGCGCTTCACCCGCCGCAGCACGGAGTGGGAAACCGCCGTGGCATCCTCAAGCGTCGCGTGGTCGACGTTGCGCGCCGCCGCCGGCACCAGCTTCTCCCCCTGCACGAGAAACAACAGGCCGCGTTCGGCCTTGGTCACGTCGACCACGAGGTCGAGAATGCGTTCGCAGAAATCCTCTTTCTCAAGCCCCAGGCCGATCAACTCGCTCAGCTGATAAAAGACCTTCAGGTACTCGCCCCGCTCGCGCGCCTTGAGTTGCATGGTCGCAGAAACCTCGTTGACCATCTCCATCAAATCATCGGCCCGCTGGAGGTCGACCCGGGCGCCAACCGAGCGCAGGATCGCCTGTGCCTCGCTGAGATTGGCGAGTGCCTCGTTGATATCCTGCTGTGGAACCGGCCGGAACGAGAGCGGCATCCTCAGGTCGACGGTCGTCTCGCCGCGACTCTGTTTGGTCAACGCCTGCACCGAAGCCAGGAGCGACAGCGCGAGTTCGTACTTCGAACCCAGGTTCCGCAGCAGTTCAACGCTCCGGCGGATCTCCTGGGTACCGCGTTCGGTCCGATCAAGCCGACACTTGGCCAGACCGGAGAGCCGCAACGCTACTGCGTAGTCCCGGGATGACGTGTGGTCGTCGAGTTGGGCGAGCGCCTTGCGTGCATCCTCGGCCGCCCGGGCAGCGTCGCCGGTGGCAAGCCGCAGCTCGCCGGCCAGCGTGTACAGCCGAGCCAGCTTCCGCCAATCCCGTTCCCGGCGGACGAGCAGGAACGTCTTGACCAACGCCTGCCGGGCAGGTTCGTAGCGCCCTGCCCGCAAGTGGAAGTCTACCTGTGACACAGACAGCGCGTACCGGAAGTCCGGGTCCTGGCTCCGCTCGGCCAGCACCTGCGCCTCGTTGTACAACCGCTCCGCTTCCGCCGTCTCGCCCTGCCTCGCCCGGAGGTTCGCCAGATTCACCAGCACGACCCGTCGCCCGTACGAATCCCCCTCCAGCTGCTGCCGCAGTTCGATTGCCCGCCGGAAGAACGCCAGCGCCTGGTCCCAGTCGCCTCGTTCATCGGCCACCATTCCGAGGTTTGAGTTCAGGTCGGCCGTGGCTGTGACGTCCCCGATTCTCTCCGCCAGGCTGAGGGCCTCGGCGTAGTAGTCGTAGGCCTTGGCCCACTCGCCCTCATCCTGGCAGATCACACCCAGCCCCTGTAACGACCGCAGCAGGAAGTAGACGTCGCCCGATTTCCGCTGCGCGTCCAGGTACCGCTGATAGTACTCCCGAGCCTTCTTCAGTTCACCCCGACGCCACCACAGCGTAGCGATGAACTGGCTCGCCTTTCCGGTGTAGTGGTCATCCTGGATCGTCTCGTAGACACCGAGGCTCCGCTCGGTCAATTGCAGCGCCAGCACGAAGTCGTGCCGCGACCAGGCAAGCACGCCGAAGTTGTACAGCGTCCGCGCCGACAGCTGGTTATAGACCAGCGGCGCCCGGTTCTTCAGCTTCTCTACCAGCTGCAGCGCCTGGATCAGCAACCCCTCGGCCTGATCGAAACCGCCGGTCGCGCTGTACGACCAGCCCAGGTCATTGAGGATGTTGATATACATCGGCGTGGTCTTGTCCGGCTGCATCAAGAGCGCTCGGTTGAGGCAATCCAGCGCCTCCTCGTTGTGTCCCTGCTTCTGGTGCACCATGCCCAGTTCCCGCAGGAACCGGGCCTGCACCGACCGGTCCTTCGACAGCTCCGGGTCGGCGGCAACGACTGACATTCCCTGTGTGTAGATGGCTATCGCCTCGGGATACTTGCCGGTCACCTTGCGCAATTCTCCCACCGTCTCAATCAACTCCACCCGCTCTGTCGGGGAAGCCGCCTGCTCCGAAAGCGCAAGCGCTGTCTCAAAGAAACCGAGCGCTTGTTCGCTCAGCCGGTTCTCCCGAGCCCGGGCCCCGGCTTGCATCGAATAGGCATGGGCCCGGTCATTGATTCCTGCCTGCGCGTAGTGGTGCGCCAGGTCGAATACCAGCTTATCGCGCTTCTCGGGATAGAGCTGTTCCAGCGCCAGCGCGACCCGCCGGTGGTTCTCGCGCCGCGCCTCGGCCGACAGACCTTCGGTCACTGCCGCCTCGAGTATCTTGCTCGAGAGGATGAACGAAGCTTCGCCTTCGGCCGCGAAGCTGCGCAGCAGCCCGAGTGCCTTCAGCTTCTCGATGGCGTTGAAAATCATCTTCTCGTCCCGGCCCAGCACCGCGCGCAAGAACTCCAGCGTGAGCGGCCCGGCCGCGGCCGCCCCGATCTGCAGCACGTCCAGTTCTTCGGGTACGAGGTTCGCGAGCCTCCTCTGGACCACGTCGGTTACCGTGTCCGGTGGACGGTAGGCGTCAAGCGCATCCGCGGCCAGCGCCCAGTGACCACCCCGCATCAAGAGGACCTCGCCTTCGATCAGCGAGTAGATCGTCTCGATCACGAACAGCGGGTTCCCGCCGGTGGTCTTCATCAGCCAGTCCAGCAGCACGTCGCTACTCGACATCTCCCCGATCAACGAGAGCACCAGCGTCTCGACCTCGCCCCGCCCCATCGCCGGCAACGGCAGGTGACGGAAACACGTCCTGCGGTCAAACTCGGCAATCAGGTCGATGAAGCGCTTCTCCTTCAACCCGGCCACGAGTACCATCAGCCGCTCGCTGCTCAGGCTGAATACGAGATAGCGGAGGAATTCGAGGCTGGTTGGGTCGAACAACTCGAAGTCATCCACCAGCAACACGAGGCTGTGTCCCACCCTTTGCGACGAACTCAACTCCTTCAGCCGCTGCGTCACGGTTTCGAACAACCGGTACTTGGTTTCCTCGGAAATCGTAACCGGGCCTTCTTCTGCATTCGGAGACTCGGCGGTCGAATAGACCTTCAAGTAGTTGAGCGCGCTCTCGATCAGCGACTGCGGCCGGGCTCCGAGCGAGACCGGCTCAAATGTCAGGATCGTTGCGCCCTCAAGTTGGGCCATGAACTTGTATTCGGAAAGCAACCGGGTCTTGCCGACGCCGCGTTCGCCGGAGATGCAGACCGCGCCCGCCCGGCCCTGACTGGCGTTGTTGAGAATTTCCTTCAGCCTGGCCAGTTCGTCGGTGCGGCCCACGAAACCCGGCGCCATAAGGTACTTCCGGGGCCCCTGAACCGCGGCTGCCTCATCCCCCTGCCCGGACAGCTCGCCAATCACTACCGCCGCCGATCGCGGCCTCCGCTCCGGTTCCTTTCGAACCAGCGACATGACCACAGCCTCGAACGCCTCGGGAATCTTCTCGTCGATCTTCCGCGGCGTCTCGAATTCAGAGTAGTACTGCGTCCTGAGCTAGGTGCGAAGGTCCTTCTCCTTGCCCGGCCCGCGGCCCGTAATCACCTCATAGAGCACGAGGCCGAGTGAGTAGAGGTCGGCGCGCGCGTCCGCGTCGACGCCCTTGAACACCTCCGGAGCAACATAGCCAAGGGTCCCGCGGGGCACTGCCACATCCGACAGCGCCACTCGCTCCGCAAAGCCGAAATCGAGCAACTTGGCCCGGGGCGCTCCGTTGCCCTTGCCCACCAGGATGTTCTGCGGCTTCAGGTCGCAGTGAATCAGACCCTGGGCGTGAATGCTATCCAGCGCCTGCAGTAGCTGAACCGTGACTCCGGGCAGTTTGTCGCTGAAGCCCTTCGCAAAAAAGCGGTTGATCGGCACGCCCTCGAAGAACTCCATAGTGAAGTACGGCCTGTGCTCCGGTGTCGACCCGTAGTCGAACGCAGTGACTATGCCCGGGTGTGTAAAACGAGAAAGGTAGTAGAACTCGCGACTCAGCCCCAGTTCGGCCTCTTTGGGCGCATCATCTCTCAGAATCTTAAGTGCGATGACACGATCGTCGACCACATCTTTAACCTTATACGTTTCAGCTACTTCCCCACCACCAAGCAGCGAAACAACCTGATAGCGATCGGATATCAATTGTCTTGGTTGGAAAGCACCCGATGACTCTAGCATGACCCAATTATAGACCTATCGAGTGACATGTCAACGGTGGTGCGACAACGGGGCTACATGTGCGACAGTCGCTTATCTGATTGTGCAGAGACACTTTAGCTGGATGTCGCACTTCCGAGTTGACTCTCTCCTCGTTCGGGCTACACTTCTGCGGATGAACTCCCGCATCCTGCGTGCAGTCGGACAGAGCATCTACCTCATCATTGGCTCGGCAGTGGTGGCTCTCGCCTACGTTCTATTCCTGATACCCCATCACATCGTGCCGGGCGGCGCCGGCGGCGTGGCAATGATCCTCAACTACTTCTTCGCCACGCCGGTCGGGCTGATCATTCTCGTCATCAATGTCCCGCTGTTCGTGCTGGGCATCAAGACGCTTGGCCGTACGTACGGGGTCAAGTCCATCATCGGCATCGCGGTTTCGTCCCTGCTGATTGATGGCTTCACGTATCTACTCCACATCGGCTCGGCCACCGACAACAAGATCATCGCGTGTGTCTTTGGTGGCATCATGCTCGGGGCCGGGCTTGGACTGGTCTTCCGAGGGGGTGGCTCAACCGGTGGTTCCGACATCGTCGGCATGGTGCTCAATCGCTACACCAACTTCTCGACCGGAACCAGCATACTGGTTGTGGACTTCCTGGTCATCACGGCCGCGGGTATCTGCTTCGGGCAGTTTGAGCTTGCGCTCTACGGCTATCTCAACCTCTACCTGCAGAGTCGCGCCATCGACCTCGTGCTGGAAGGCCTGAGCTACACGCGCGCCCTGTTCATCATCTCGGATTCTGCCGACGCCATCGCCCAGGCGATTACTACCAAGATGAACCGTGGTGCTACCGTGCTGAACGCGACCGGCGCATACAGCCAGGAAAAGAAGGACATGGTCTTCTCGGTCATGGCCAAGCGCGAAGTCTCTCGCGCCCGCGAGATAGTACGCGAAACCGACCCCCGCGCCTTCGTTATCATAACCGACGTTTACGAAGTCCTCGGCGAAGGGTTCAAACCCCGGACCTGAACGATGCGCGTCGGCCTGTTCCAGTTCTCGCCGCGACACGGAGACGTCCGGGCAAACCTCGACCATGTCACCCGCGCGCTGTCCAGGGCGCGTGCCGACCTGCTCGTGCTGCCCGAGCTGTGCACCACCGGTTACATGTTCGCGTCAAGAGCAGAGATGTCTCGACTAGCCGAAGCCGTGCCGGCCGGTCCGACCTGCGATACCATGGCCGCAATCAGCCGCGACACGGGAGCCGCAATCGTCTGGGGCATGGCCGAATCGAACGGTTCGCGCATCTTCAACTCTGCAGTGATGGTCACGCCGCAGGGAGAGTTCCACGTCTACCACAAGGCCCACCTCTTCGTTGATGAGAAAGACCTGTTCGACCGCGGCGACTCGCCGTTTCCGGTCTTCGACGTCTCCTTCGACAATCATCATTCTGATTTCGAACTTCGAGCTTCCACGAAAGTGGGTATGCTCGTCTGCTTCGACCACTTCTTCCCCGAGGCCGCTCGCTCCCTCGCTCTGCGCGGCGCCCAGATCATCTGCCACCCCTCTAACCTCGTGCTCGAATACGCCCAGACGAACTCGATCACGCGCGCGGTGGAAAACCGCGTCTTCTGGATTCTCGCGAACCGCACCGGGTCTGAATCCATCGCCGACAAAACGCTGAACTTCAACGGCCGCAGCCAGATAGTCGCGCCGGACGGCAGACTGCTTGCACGCGCCGGCCCCAAGTCAGAGGAGCTGCTCGTCGTCGAGATTGACCCGGCCCAGGCCCTGGACAAGAAGGTCACGCCCAGGAACGACCTCTTCCTCGACCGCCGCACCGACCTCTACCTGACCTAAGCACCCAGGCCCGGGTCCAGCCAATCCGCAGATTGCGCAGATGACGCAGATTCCCAACGTGAACCACGGATGGACAGGGTTGGCAGTCAATGTGTGCGTTAACTATCTCCCCTCCTGCCGCGTCGGCGGCGGCTGGTAGCGCGGATGGACA
>Ga0163209_1000080_pt1 | contig 36541 bp, 33 predicted proteins | sample Kivu_160m_FD_113538 | JGI IMG/M metagenome (GOLD analysis project Ga0163209, IMG submission 113538) | Freshwater microbial communities from Lake Kivu, Western Province, Rwanda to study Microbial Dark Matter (Phase II) - Kivu_160m | ecosystem: Environmental > Aquatic > Freshwater > Lake ...
ATATTATGTCATAAATAAGCTTTTTCGCCGGGCGTTTTATAACCTTTTATTTTCTTTAAGTAAATGAAAGTCTACGCAGAATGATGGATATTCTACAATTTTTGTAGGCCTTTCAGGGATTCTGTGTCGATACCATGCTTCTTAATCCGGTGCCAGAGGCTGCGCTGGTTGATGCCCAGTATTTCTGCGGCCCGGACTTGAACCCCCCCTGTACGGATGAGGGCTTCGATGATCAATCCTTTTTCGATTTCGCCGATGCGTTCGTCGATACCAAGGGAGCCCGTATTCCCGTTTTCCAGATGCCCTGCCATGACGCCCGTAAGGTGGGCGGGCAGATGGGCCGGTTCGATCACACCCGTTTCTGTGAGCACAGCCGCCCTTTCAATGGTATTCTGAAGCTCCCGGACATTTCCAGGCCAGGCGTAACCGGTAATTACCTGAAGAGCTTGTGGAGAAATCTGAACCGGCTTTTCAGATTTTACGAGAAAATGATCGACCAGGTAGGGAATATCTTCTTTCCGCTCCCTCAATGGGGGCAGGTAAATGGAAAAAACGTTGATTCTGTAATAAAGGTCTTCACGGAATTGTCCCATTTTCACCATTTCCGGAAGATTTTTATTTGTAGCCACAATAAAGCGGACATCGACCTTGATGGTGCGGTTGCCCCCTACCCTTTCAAATTCCTTTTCCTGCAGAACGCGCAGCAATTTTGCCTGGGTGGCCATGGGCATGTCACCGATCTCGTCGAGAAAAATGATGCCGCCGTCCGCCATTTCGAACTTACCCGTTTTTTGCGAAGTGGCGCCCGTAAAGGCGCCTTTTTCATGACCGAAGAGTTCGCTCTCCAGGAGATTTTCCGGAATGGCCACGCAATTGAGCTTCACGAAGGGCTCTCCCCTGCGGCGGCTGTGCTCATAAAGGCTCATCGCGACCAGTTCTTTTCCCGTTCCGCTCTCTCCGAGGATGAGAACCGTCGAATCCGTAGGGGCAACCTTGAGAATCTGTGTGAAGACGCTCCGCATGATCTTGCTCTGGCCGACAATCCCGGGGAAAAGCTCTTTCGCCTCGACCTTGCTCAGGATCGTCGTGAGCTGGTCGAATATCTGGGTGAAGTGTTCCAGGGCATCCCGGGATTTCATTTCATCTTCGGAAGAGGGTTTCGGAAACACGGGCAGACTTTCCGCCTTTTGTATGAATTTCGTCATGGGCCTGAGGAGCATCCAGGTGAAGAAAAGCGCCACCGATGCACTGAGTATTGCAGCGAATATTTCCCATATCAGCGCCTGTGTGGCTGGGCCCATGCCTATTTTAAAAGGACTCTGGGATATGCTATACATCATTGTTAAAGTTAGAAAGTTCAGCCCGCCGAAAATCAGGGGAATCAAAACATACAGGCTGACTTGAAAATACTTTCTCTTCATAAGAATTATCGCGCCATCTTGGTCAGATCCCACATGGGGAGGAAGATTGCCATGGCAAAAAATCCGACCACCGCGGCCAGCCCGACAATAAGGACGGGGCCGATGAGGTCCGACAATCTCTTTACGGAGTAACCGACTTCGTCGTCATAATGAATCGCAACCTGCTGGAGCATTTCTTCAATATTCCCTGTTTCTTCTCCAATGGCAATCATGTTAACCACCATGGGGGTAAAATACTTGGCTGCTCCGAGAGGCACAGCGATGCCATGCCCTTCATGCATCCGTTCCTGGACACGATCGAATTCACGCGCAATGGCGGTGTTTCCGATAACGCCGGATAAGACCTTCATCGAGGTCATGACAGGCACACCGCTTGCCTGCAATATTCCGAAAATACTGGCAAAACGGGACATTGCCGCCTTGATGAACAATGGACCGAGAATCGGAATTCGGAGAATCAGGGCATCCCTCGCATACAGCCCCTGCTCAGTCTTGAGATACATTCTTAACCCGACGATGGTTGCGATCACACCCCCGATCATCAGATACCAGTAACTGGATAAAACCTCGTAAATCATGATGGCGATCTTTGTCGGCACGGGAAGCGCAATCCCCGCTTTTGAAAACATTTCCACAAACTTTGGAACTACAAATGTCTCCAAAATAAAGAACGCGCCTACCAGGGCAACGGTCACCATGATGGGATACTGGAGGGCGGATTTGATATCCGATTTGATCTTGTTCTCATGCTCAATGATATAGATCAACCGCTCCAGAGATTCAGGCATGGTGCCGCTCGTTTCGCCGGCCCTGATCATATTCCGGTAGAGAGGGGAAAAGATTCTGTCATGCTTTTCCAGCGCGGCAAAGAGCGTCGATCCCTGTTTGATACTCTGGGAAATGGATACTATGGCGTTTTTCAGAGTCTTGTCTCCCGTCTGCGACTCCAATACCTGCAATGACCTTACAATGGGCACCCCTGCCTTGAAGAGGGAACGGAACTGTTTGGTAAACAGAATCAGATCCTCTATTTTGACAGAATGCATTTTCCCCAAGGCCGCGGACAATCCTGCAAGTTGAAAACCGCCCTTCTTTTTCTCCGCCAGCTTTGAAGGGATATACCCCTTTTCCATCAGCTGACTTGCGGCTCTATCAACCGTTTCGGCCTCGATATCTCCACTAATGGTCACACCGCTTTCGGTTATGGCCTGATAAGAATAATTTGGCATATTTTGTCTTCCCTGTCCCCTGTACAAACCCTTGTCATTCCGGGCTTGACCCGGAATCCATGTCTTTTAAAAACCTGGATTCCCGCTTTCGCGGGAATGACGACTTTTTACGAATGCGTCAACAATGACATACATTAAGTTCTCATATGATGACCGCCGAGCTTGCTTCCTCAAGGGTTGTAATCCCTCGAAGCACCTTGTTGCCGGCATCGTATTTCAAAGTTCTCAAGTTTCCTGAGTCCACGGCTTTACGCGTAATGTCCGGCGCCGACTTCTTTTTCATGATCAGATCCTGGATCATTTCATCATTCACAAGCACTTCATATATTCCCGTTCGTCCCTTGTAACCTGTATTCAGGCATTGGTTACATCCCTTGCCGCGCTGAAAATTGGCAAAATCCCAGTTCTCGAGCCCCCACGAGGCAAGCACCTTTTCCGGCGGATTGTATGGCTCTCTGCAATAGGGGCAGACTGTCCTGACCAGACGCTGCGCAATGCATATCAAGAGCGTGGATGAAAGCAGAAACGGTTCGATGCCCATATCGATAAACCTGGTAATGGCGCCCACGGCATCATTGGTATGGACGGTGCTCAAAACCCGATGGCCTGTCTGGGCGGCCTGAACGGCAATGGCCGCTGTTTCTGCGTCCCTGATTTCTCCGACCATGATGATGTCGGGGTCCTGCCGCAGTATGGATCGGAGTCCACCGGCAAACGTCATTCCCGCTTTTCTGTTCAACTGCACCTGGCGAATGTTGTCAATTCTGTACTCCACCGGATCTTCAAGGGTCATGATATTGCTGTCCGGCCGGTTGAGTTCATTCAGAATCGCATAAATGCTCGTACTCTTACCGGAACCTGTCGGTCCCGTGCTTAAGATCATTCCGTATGGCTTCTGAATGATGGTACGAACCCTGTCTATATCCGATTTCACCATGCCGAGACGGTCCAGCGAGTAAACACCAACGCTCGTATCGAGGAGTCGCAGAACGAGATTTTCTCCATAGATGGTCGGTATGGAGGATACCCGGACATTGATTTCCTTCTTTTCCATTCTGAGAGTGAATCGCCCGTCCTGGGGAATTCTCGTCACGGTAATATCCATATTGGACAGGATCTTTATCCTCGCCACGATAGGCAGAAAATAGGGCTTTTGAGGAGACGGAACCTCATGCAGCTTCCCGTCAATACGGAATCTCACCTGGATGGCGTTCTGCTGGGGGCTGATGTGGACGTCGCTTGCCCCTTCCCGCACCGCCTGGGCAAAGATCGAATTGACGAGACGAATAATCGGCGCTTCTCCGGCCATATCCTGCAAAGAGGTTAGCTGGATATCCGTCGAGGCTTCCTCCTCTTCTTTTTCCTTGACGGGCTGGGCTTCGATCTCCATGCTTTCCAGGACGCCGCTGAGACCGGACTGAATACCGTAAAGACTGTTGATCAACTGGTTTAACTCTTTTTCAGTGCAAACCACGGCCTCTACTTCGTTGTTCGTCAACATTTCAATGGTGTCCAGGGCATTGATGTCCAGAGGATCGTTCATTGCCACTGTCAGAAGACGTCCCTTTTTCATCAATGGCGCCACCTGATATTTCTGGGCATAGTCGATGGGAATCAGTTGCGCCAGCTCCATGTCAAAAGGATAATTGTCGGGATGATACTTTCTCAGTTTTAACTGCCGGCCAAGAACGTCAACGATCTGGTTCTCACTGATGATGCCCTGGCGCATGAGAAACTGACCGAGCTTCAGACCGGCCTTTGACTGTTCTGCAAGAGCCTTGTTAAGCTGCTCTTCCGTCAGCAGCCTTTCCTCCATCAGTATTTCTCCGAGCCTTTTTCTAACGATCACTTCTCCTCCAAAAAAACACCGTATCTGTGGTCAGCCCGTTCACAACCTTTGCAGTCCCGGCAAGGGGCTGGGGCAGTTGTCTTATCATGTTTGCAGCCGCGTCCTGAGAGTCAAAACCATTCTTCAAGAATATCGAAAACACCAGCCCTTCCCTGCCATTAAAATACGGCAGAAATCTCAGGGAAGGTGAAGCAGAGTCATAATTCCTGTATGATTCATAGACCTCTTCAAGATTTCCACCACCCGCTACCTGAATCCAATACTTTGCCGATGCCAACGGATTGGATGATGACGGAAGAGCGGGCAGTCTTATGGTTTCACCGGCATGAACCCGATTCATATTCTTGATATGAGGATTGGCATTGACGACGGACTTAAGCTGTCCCCTGTCAAAATCGCCGTAAAAGTCATTGAGCATCCGCCAGATGGTTCTTCCACTTTTTAATTTTAACTCTCCCAGGAGTTCCGGCATCTTTTTTGGAGGTGTTGGTATTTCCCTGGTTACCTTTGCGACAGCCTCTGATACGGGAGTTTTATCGCTCTGTTTAACAACAGGCGCGTTTTGCGAACCGGGAGAGCTATTCATCGAAACCGCTGTTTCCCTGTTCGGCTTTATGATTCTCATCAGGTCTGGGAAAAAACCGGCTCCGATCACGGCTAAAAGAAGCAACAAGAGACCCGACGCGGCCATCCATCTTAAAGGCCTTCGTTGAACCGGAGACACCCTGCGATCACAGGAGCGGACGAGAAACCAGCCGGCTTTCGACCGGTTCTGAATAATCAACGCCAGCATAACTTGGTGGCAAAGTGTCACAATCTTTCTGGGATAACCTCCCGTTGCCAGATACAGAGCCAGCAGACCGGGGTAGCCAAACAGATTGGGAACGCGATCGGTCTCACTCGCTTTCGCGATCCGGAACCGGACCATGGCACACGTTTCACGAAAACCGAGCGGCTTCAGGATATAATAAAGATTTACACGATCGGCGAAGTTTGCTTTCTGCTTCAGGATTTCCTTGAATTCCGTCTGCGCGAAAATCACGATCTGCAATAATTTGAATTCGTTGGTTTCGTAATTCAGAAATTCTCGGAGTATCTCAAGACAGAAATCCGGCAATTTCTGGCCTTCGTCTATAATCAGAACAACGGTCTTCCCTTCCTCAACACCCTTTCCAAAAAGATATTTCTTGATATTTTCCTTGATTTGCCATTCACTTTCGTCGGACTCCTTCAGACCGAACGTCATGGCGACGGTGGACAGAAATTCGAGGGGAGTCGTGAAGGCCGGGTCCATCATGAGATGAGTTTCAATCTGCTTTTTGTCTTCTTCTGATGAGGAAAATTTCAGGATGAGCTGACGGCAGAGGGTTGTTTTCCCCGTTCCTACATCTCCGATCACGACATTCAAACCACGACGAAGACGCACTGCAAGCTCAAGCTTCTGAAGGCAGCCCAGGTGTTTCCGTGACTGGAAAAAAAACCGGGTCTCCGGTGAATTCGAAAAAGGCTCGGTTTTAAGGTTTAAAATTTTGAAGTAATCCATAAAACACTTTCGCTATAAGCGCCTATGTCATTCCGGACCCCGTATCAGGTACGGGGCAGGCCCGATCCGAAATCCAGTTTTATTAAAGATTTTCCGGATTTCCTCTTTCGCGGGAATGACTATGGGTGTATGGGTTCCCGCTTTCTTTTTGTCATTCCCAATTTCTTTTTGTCATTCCCGCGGAGGCGGGAATCTTATTTCCCTCATTCCACGCGAATGGCAGTAAGGGAATTGTCATTTTTCCTTCTGTTTCGGTTCCTGCTTCGCCCCCATCGCGGGTTTGCTCTCAACCGGCTTCTCCGGCACCGCGGGAATCGCCGCCACTGACTGAACGGGCAAAATGTTCGGTGTAATGAAAATCAGCACTTCTTCCATGGTTTCGCTCTTTCCGACACTTTTGAAGAGCCAGCCCAGCACGGGGATGTCTTTAAGCCAGGGGATCCCGACTTCCGCATCCTGCCGTTTCTGTTTGGTTAATCCGGAAATCACGATGGTCTCTCCATCCTTGACGATCAGATTCGTGCTTGTTTTCTTCTTGTAAATGTATGGATTCCCTCCTACGTTCCGGCTGGTGTCCACTTCATCCTTCTTAACCTCTACTGTCATCTTGAGATTCTTGCCGTCAATGACGTGCGGTTTAATCTCCAGACGGAGGACGACATCCTCGAACTTCACCGAACGAGTGACAGCACCGGTGCTGCTCACCTCTTCCGTGACATAGGGTACTCTCTCTCCGTTTTCCGTATAGGCTATTTGATTATCGAGGGTCGTGATCGACGGACTGGAAAGGATGTTTAACTTCCCCTCTTTCTGAAGGGCATTCAATTGCATCTCCAGGATGCTGCCCCCGATGGTCCCGAACATGAGTCCCAGGGCGCCGGCGCCGGTTATGGCCGTTTGCGCAGGAGCATTGAATGCAAACCCCTGTCCGCTCAATCCAGTTGAACCGTACGACGGCGTATACTTGCCTCCTGTAGGATCGATCGGTGCACTGCCGGTTGTTGTCGTTCCCCCCGGCGTAATCCACAGGTTGGAACTATCGACACCGGTCTTGTACATGCCGCCCCAGAGGACTCCCAGGTTGCGGGCTGTGTCCTTTGTGGCCTCCACGATATTCGCCTTGATCAGAATTTGTGGGGTCGGCTTGTCGATCTGCTCGATGATCGGGCCCATTCTCCTCAAATCTTCCCGGATCGCTTGAATGATCAAACTGTTGCTGTGGTCATCCACACGGACGGATCCGCGTGATTTGCCGTCTTTGTCCTTGGTCAGAAATTCCTGAATGTTGTCCTTGAGCCCTTTGGCATCCGCATAATTGATACTGATAACCTTCGTCTGCATGGGCTCCACCTGCCTGACACCGTACTCCTGGGTTTTTCTCTTCAGGTCCCGTTCCATGTCCTCCAGGGTCATGACCCGGATGATGTCCCCTTCCCTTTCGTATTCCAGACCCTGATTGCTGAGTATCGTCTTGAAGGCCTGATCCCACGGTACTCCTTTGAAATCGACGGTAATGTCTCCCTTAATGTCGTTTTTAATTAATATATTCTGCCCTTCGATGCGGGCCAGCGACCGGATAACCGCCTTCACGTCAGCCTGGCGCATTTTCAAGCTGATTTTCCTGGTGGGAAGCTGTCTTGCCTGTACAAGACCTCTTTCTTCCGCCAAGGCCGATGGTACAGCTTTCGGCGTCTCTCCCGGAAGACCCATGATGTTTTCTCTGGGAGCCGGGGAATGCCCCTTCGATGTTTTGGCCAACGTGTCCCATTTTTCGAAAAAGGGGTCTTTTTTCGTTGAAATATCGGTGGCACATCCCGCCATGACAACTGCCATTACAAGGACTGGCGCCAGCCGCCATATTTTCCCTCTATTAAACCTGTCCATCAAGGTCCATCCCCCATTCTCAAGCATTTCATTCCTGCAACAACACATCGAATTTCGATCCACTTTTGATATTTTCAATGACAACCTTATTCTGATAAATTTTCTTCAAGACATATCCTTCTGTTTCCAATGCATCACCCGCTTCATATTCCACGCCGTTTACAATGGCGACATTATTATTTTTCCCCCTTAAACCGGAATAAATGAATGTCTGCTGTGTTCCGCTTCCCGCCTTTGCCGGTTCCTTAACCATTACCCATTCCCTGTATGCTTTTCTGCCGAAGAACGGGTCTCGTTGCCACTGGGCTTCAGCGCGACTGATGACATTGATATCAAGCGGCAAGAGCTGATCCCTCGCTACATTGGCCGACAGATCGGATATAAAAGTTTCCAGTTCCGCGGTCTTTCTTCCTACATCAACCACGGTTGATTTAGCTTTCGGGGCAATGAAGAAATCATACACACCGTATAAGACGGCTACCGCCATAACGGAAAGGATGATAATTTGCTGTCTCGTCAGTTTCGGCATTTCTACCTCTGCTCCCTGCGCCCTAGTCCCTGATCTTATACAACCTTTTGTCATTCCGGACTTGATCCGGAATCCAGTATTTTTAAAGACTTCCTTGATTCCCGCCTGCGCGGGAATGACAGGGCGGGCTGCTCCCTGCTAAGCCATCGCCAGCCGGATTTTCATCTTAAATTCCATAATATCGGCATTTTCCTGAATCTGAATTTCCTCAATCCGCTCCAGATACGGCAAGTCTCCGATACCGACCAGAAACTTGCGGAAATTAAAAAAGTCGCCCCGGATGCTCACATTAACCAGCAGAGACCTGGAATCCGGACCGATGGAAGCCATATCCGGAGATGCGTACAGAATATCCATATTGACTTTTTTTGCGATATCCCTGAGATTTCCAGGCATCGTTTCGATCTGATCTCTGGAAAGCTTCCCCCTCGCGGGGAAAGGCAATACCTTCACATTCTTTTGCCCCTTGCTTTTCAGCAATTGATAAATCGACTGAAGCCCTTTCTGTTCATCGATTTCAAACCGTATTTTATCAGCCCTTTTATCCAGATTGGCCATAGACATGTATTGTGTGACAATTCCAATGGAAATCAAAACAAGGATAATTGCAAAAAGCACAATCTTGAATGACGGGGCCTGCCTGGGAATGAACTTAGCGAATGTAAACTTCATCTTGGGTTCTCAGCCTATTTTTACATCAAGAATGAAATGAAGGACGTCATTTTTCTTAAAAGTTTCCACACTGTTTTTCTGAATGTTAATCACGCGGAATATCGGTGATGCCTGCAGTTTCGTTATATATCCCGCCAGCATGGAATCAAGCATCTTTCGTTCTCCGAAAATGACTCCTTCGATGACCACACTTTTTGAAACGATGCCGGCTGCGTCTTTCCCGGCTTCCTTCGCCGGTTCCTTGCCCGCTTCTTTTGCGGGCTCACCGGCTTTTACGGATGCTGCGCCTGCGAGATTGGCTTTGACGGTCATCAGGCGAATATTGGCAGGCGTCAAAGCGGCAAGATCGCTGATGACCGCCATTCCAAGATATCTTTCAGCGTATGCCCGCTTTATCTGCTGTTCATCTTTTGCTCCGGCAGCCAGCTGAGCAACGATATTTCTGTCAATACGTGGATGATATCGCAATAACTGCAATTCAAGTTTCGTTATAACGGCTTCCTTCTGATAAGCGGCCTGTACCTGGTAAAGAAAAAACACGGAGGCAACCAATATGGCAGCGATCATAACCATCGAAGCGATACGATTAACCCGGGTGCTTTGTACCGCCTTTTCCTTGTCCTTAAATCTGAATAACAGGTTGGGCGTGTAATCGTTATTGGAGAGAGCAAGGCCTAAAGCAGGTATTGATGCCACCCTTTCTGAAAGAGACGTCTGCTGAAAATCTCTGTTCGGCTCCTGAAATTGAAGAGTTAAGGGATCCAGAACGTTACTTTCGACGCCGAGTTGTTCTCCCACGTATTCTATGAACGGCCTGTAAACATTCATGGCCGTTGACACGTATATTCTGCCTACTTTCTTGTTCTTCAGATGAATCGTATAGTGTTCAAATGTTCTCTCGACCTGTCTGACGACCCGTTCCAGGGCCGGTAAAATAACGTCGAATTTCTCCTCTTTCGTAAGCTCATACCCGGCTTCTCCTGCGGTTAAAGGCGGTGAATCAGGGCTGAGGGTGAACAGCACTTTTTTTACCTCTTCCGTGCTTATGAGCGGCACGACCGCATCAACTTCAGCTCTCTCCCGCCTTAACACCATGAGCCTTTCCATCAACAACTCAACCATGCTGTTGATCCCCGCCTTGATGCCCCGGGTCATGACCAGCTTTCCCTCATCATAAATATCAATGCGGGAAAAATCGTTGCCGATAAAGAGACTGGCAATGGATCCATCGGCGGCCGGAATCCAGCCGGTATTGGTAATATTCTGGAAAGCAAATGGCGTAATAGAGATACCGGTGAGCGGCAGACCGACTTGAGAAAACAACTTGCTGATCTCATTGACCTCTTCGCGCGGTGCTGTATAGACCATAACCAGCCATTTCTTTATGCCCTGCTCGGTAATCTCCTGCTGAAGTTCAAAGTCAAAGATCGTGTCTTTTTCATCGAATGGTGTTTCTTTTTTAATCGTCCAGTAAACCGCATTCTCGATCTGTTTCTTCGCTACTTTTGGAATGCGGATATGACGCACATTAACCTTTGCGGCGGACATGATCGCCCATAAATTCATGTCCTTGATTTCACCACAAAACGCCCACATTTCTGATCTTAAAAAATTTATGAACTCGGGTGATTTCCTTGACGATATATGGGAAAATGGCACGCTTCTGTAGTCGAGCAACTCCCACGTGTTGTCATCCTTTTTAATAGTTTTGACCAACCTGAGAGATTGATGGCCGATATCGACTCCGATGGTTAGGGCTTTCGTCTGAGGTTTGAATTTAATTCTGAAAGCTTGCAACATTTTGAAAGGGGGGAGAAAGCGGGTCGGCTTTGCAGGCGGAACCGGGGCTTCGCTCTTTTTGTTGCGAATGAGGTCAAGCAGTTTTTCCGTTGACGTGATTTCTTTCAGTCGGGACAACTCAGGGCTCCTCTTAAAGTAATTTTGATCCTCCAGTAAACAGGATCAGATGTTTCCTCTCTACCGCCGCTTCTCGATCTTGCTGTTGCGATAATTCTCCAAATGAGTCTTTGCCGAATCCATATAATCAAGGGGGAAGTGTCTTAAGACACGCACGCCGTACATGATTTCCGGAGGTGCGGGAATAATTCCCTTATCGATATAATCCCTGATTGTTTTGGCAGAAACACCCAATTTTTCTGCCGCATCCGCAATTGTATAATATGTTTTACCCTTCACAATAATCATAAAAAACCCCCTCAGGTTATATCTTCATCTTGCCCTTTATCACCACCTGTAAGGCGAATCTTACGGGATGAACTTCTGGTTACATAGGTGCGAACATATCATACCTTTCGCACCTAAGCAAATCTTTTTTTTGCGGGCCATCATTTCATCCCTCTTCTGTCATCCCCGCCCCTCCTCTGTCATTCCCTCGAAAGAGGGAATCCAGGATTTTAAAAAACCGGACTCCCGTTTCCACGGGAGTGACAAAGAGGTGCGGGGATGACAGTTTGAAGGTTTTATTTTCATAGTAATGACAAGGATAGGCGGGACTGACAATCTATTGTTTGCCTGGGCAATTAATGGGATGATCTTGGGGGAAATGAGACAAAAAATGGAGGCGGCAACCGGACTCGAACCGGTGTATAACGGTTTTGCAGACCGCTGCCTTAGCCACTTGGCTATGCCGCCCCTATAAATAATTGGAGCGGGCGAACGGATTTGAACCGTCGACGTCTACCTTGGCAAGGTAGCACTCTACCACTGAGTTACGCCCGCTCTTGATTGTAAGTGAATCGGACTATAGCAAATATATCTTTTTTGTCAATAAAAAACTCGCCGAATTTAATCCCTGCCGTCCTGTACGGATCATGCTGTCGCGGCTTTATCGGCGAGCCATTTTATTGATTCCATATACACGGGCATGCCTCTAAGAAAAATATCATTATGGTTCGCTCCGGCTATTTTGATTAGTCTTTTATCCTCAGACTGACAGGCATCAAACAGGAGCTGCCCTTCCCTGAATGAAATAATATGATCATACTCCGCATGGATAACAAGCGTCGGTTTATCATAGATCCGGATTTTGTCGATGTTGCGAAAGCCTTCTTCTTCTTTGATTCCCAGGGACTTCATATTGATTCCCAGAAGTCGGAGCAGGGGTCCGGCATGCGCAAATCCACTCTCAACGATAAGGCCGTCGATTTCATCCCCGTAATGGGATGCCAGTTCGAGGGCGGAAGCACTGCCGAGGGATCTCCCCATAACAATAAATGGGCCTGTATGTCGCTTTTCTGCAAGCCGGCTTTTCATGTAATCAAAGATGATATGACAATCGCGCATCATGGCCGTTACGGTGGGGCTGCCTGTAGATTGACCGTACCCCCGATAATCAACGGGCAGAAAATTGATGCCCATCCTCGCATATAGGTGCCCCAGATCATCATAATCCGCCACAATTTCTCCGTTTCCGTGAAAGAAAAGCAGGTTGGGAGCCGATGGAGCCGATTCGGAGGAAATATGGAGCCTTGCTCCAACCGCAATGTCTTTTTCCACTGGGATCAGAACCGACTCCGCGGTATCGCCGGATCTTACCTGTGCCCATTCCTTGCGTGGGTGGAACAGAAACCCTGTAATACGAGGATGGTCAAACGCGGAATAATCGATTTTTGATATGTCAATCATGGGATCCCCTGGCTACGACTTTTTGACAATGGCCGAATAAAACTTGATGAGATAATCGGCCCCCGAAACGAGGGTCAAAACAAGGGCGACATAAAGGATTATCATGCCGACGACATGGGCATCGGCGCCTAAAAACGGATAATGAATCATCAGGGCGGAGACGGCAAAAAACTGACAGAGAGTTTTTTGCTTGGCAATTAAACTTGCCTGGATGATCAGACCCTCCGACGACGCAATGCTCCGAATGGCGTCGACAATAAAATCCCGCATGATGATAACGGCAACAATCCAGGCGGGAATGCGACCGATCGGGATCATCAGGATCATTGCCGTGTTCAGAATGAGTTTATCGGCAACAGGGTCAAGAAATTTCCCCATAACGGTCTCAATCTGATATTTCCTGGCGATGTGACCATCCAGAATATCCGTAAGAGCGGCAACAATGAAAAGGATCGTGATCACCAGACTTTCTGTCGGACCCGGAGAGAATAAGAGAAGAAACAACACGGGAATTATCCCGAGCCGCAACATAGTCACCGCGTTCGGGAAATTGAAGGCTTCTCTTTTATTCGCCGGAATGGGTAACTTGTCAAACGATCTCTTTAATAAATCAATCATACCCATGCTGTCGCTATTTCTTCGGGACCTTTTTCCAGTCTGAAAGAAACATGTCTATTCCCTGATCGGTCAGGGGGTGTTTTGCCAGTTGGGCAATGACCTTAAAGGGAATGGTGGCAATATCCGCACCCATCAGAGCCGCTTCGAGAACATGTCGCGGATGCCTCACGCTCGCGACAATGACTTCCGTTTCAAAACCATAGTTATCAAAAATCGTGATAATCTGATCAACAATTTCCATGCCGTCATGGGATATATCATCAAGCCTGCCCACAAAAGGACTCACGTAGGCAGCGCCTGCTTTGGCTGCAAGCAGTGCCTGGAGCGGCGAAAAAATCAGTGTTTGATTGACCCGAATGCCTTCAGTCGCCAGAATTCTGGTCGCCTTTAATCCTTCCGTCGTCAGTGGAAGTTTTATAACGGCGTTTTCGCCAAGCTTTGCCAGTTTTTTCCCTTCCTTTACCATTCCCCGGGTATCCAGACTGATCGCTTCCAGACTGACCGGACCATCAACTACTTCCAGAATTTCCTTTACAATTTCTTCAAAACCCTTCTTTTCCCTGGCAATCAGAGACGGATTCGTCGTCACTCCGTCAACCATGCCGAGATTGATGCCTTCTTTAATTTCCTGAATATTGGCGGTATCGATAAAAAATTTCATATATTCCTCCGATCTTCGTTCAAATCTTTTTGTGATCTGTATTGTTCACTACATTCCCGGCTGCAAAAAAAGACGTCCGCCCCGTCAACGGATGTCCTGTAGGCCTGGCTCATGGGTAGATATCGATGGCAATACGGATCCTCTACGAGGTCCTCTCCCTTTCCGGCGCTTTCACCAAGAGACGGGTTGCCGGCTTTGGTATCCGAAGCGAGGAAAAATCCCTTGAACACTTTATATAAGAAATAAATGACGAGGAAAAGAACAACCAGGCGAATCAGATTAACCATTACGCCTCCACAGTTTTATACAAATTGACGATGCTCCTGTCTTCAAGCCTGTCCATCAATCCGCGAATGGAAACACCGAAAGCAGGGTGAATCACATAGGGGGCAATTTCACACAAAGGTTCAAGAACAAACCGCCTTTTATGAAGTTCCGGATGAGGAATGCAGAGGTCTTTTTCCTGGATAATCTCCTGGCCATAAAAGAGGATATCCAGATCTATCAACCTTGGCCCCCACGTCTCATCCCTGATCCTTCCCATGTTGTGTTCTATAGACTGAAGCGCCTTCAGAAGCTGATGAGGCGTCATCACCGTTCTAATCTCCGCAACCGCGTTGATAAACCAGTCCTGATCCGGAGAACCAACCGGCTCCGTCCTGTAAAAAGATGACTTCCGGAGGAGCTTTACCCCGCTTGTCGCGGATATGCGGTCAAACGCTTTTAAAGATTGACCTGCGGGATCATCCATATTTGAGCCAATACCCACGAAGCATATGATACCGTGAGAATCTCCAGGCATTATTCTTCTGTTACTTCCCCCTCAATCCCAATACATCCTGCATATCATAGAGGCCGTTCGGTTGATTCACGATCCATTTTGCAGCCCGTATGGCTCCTTTGGCGAAGTTATCCCGGCTATGGGCCCGGTGAATAAATTCCAGTCTTTCACCAACGCCTCCAAACATGACCATATGGTCACCAACAATGTCACCGGCACGGAGCGTTTGCATGCCGATCTCGGTTCTGGTTCTTTCACCGACCATACCCTTCCTGACGTAGACGCCCACCTGCTCCAGGTCGCGATTTAGTTTATCTGCGATAATCTGGGCCATTCTGACGGCTGTACCGCTCGGCGCATCCTTTTTCAAATGATGGTGGGCCTCCAGAATCTCCACATCGTATTCATCCCCGAGAATGCCGGCCACATATTCCAGGACCTTGAACATCACATTGACCCCTACGCTCATATTCGGCGCCAGGACACATCGCGTATTTGCGGCCAGCCCTCTTATCTTCTTCACCTCTTCTACGGAAAAGCCGGTACTTCCAATGACAATGGCGCTCTTTTTTTCAACGGCAATTTCGAGGTTTTTCAGAGACGCTTCGTGATGGGTGAAATCAATGACCACGTCACCTTTTTCGATACATGCGGCGAGGTCTTCTCCAATAACGACGCCTGTTTTGCCGAGGCCCAAGCTGTCGCCGATATCCCTGCCGATGAAGGCATGGCCCTCCTGCTCCACTGCACCGACAACCTGAATATCCTGGTCGGCGGCAATCATGCTGATGATACGGCCGCCCATCCTGCCGCCGGCTCCTGTTACGATGGCCTTAATCATAGAAAAGCTCCCTTGCATTTATATGAGAATACAGGAGTCAGGATACAGAATAAATACATTATATTGGCTGTCCATGCCCCCGGCTCCTGACTCCTGACTTCTGTATTCTCATGCTTTGTTTTGGCCTGCAGGGACATGGGACTTATGAAACAAGTCCGTAACTTACCATTGCTTTCTTGAGTTTTTCATAATTAGCATCCGACATTTTGTAAAGCGGCAACCTGACGTCGTAGTCAATTTTTCCCATCATAGAGAGCGCCGCTTTTACCGGAACGGGATTTGTTTCTATAAAGAGGGCATCGATCAGCGGAACCATTTTGTCATGCAGTTTTCTTGCCTGAGTGATATTGCCCGCCTCGAAGGAATCGATCATGTTTGCCATATCTGCAGGAGCGATGTTGGATATGACAGAAATAACCCCTTTCCCTCCGATCAGAAGCAACGGCAGTGTGAAAAAATCATCCCCCGACAGAACATCGAAATCATCACCGCAAAGACTGATCACATCCTGCATCTGCTTGAGCGATCCCGATGCCTCTTTAATTCCGACGATATTGCTGATTCTGGAAAGCCTGGCAACCGTTTCCGGCAGCATGTTAACTCCTGTCCTGCCGGGTATGTTATACGGAATAATGGGGATCGGAACGCTTTCCGCAATCAGCTTGTAATGCTGGTAAAGTCCCTCCTGGGTCGGCCTGTTGTAGTAAGGACATACCATCAATGCCCCGTCCGCGCCCGCTTCACAGGCATGCCTGGTAAGACGCAACGCTTCATCAGTGCTGTTCGAACCGGTCCCTGCTATGACCGGCACTCTTTTTTTTGCGGCATCGATTGCAATGGCGACGACCCGATCATGTTCTTCATGTGAAAGGGTGGAAGATTCGCCGGTCGTTCCGCAGGGCACAATGCCGTCCGTTCCGTTTGCGATCTGGAATTCAATGAGTTTTCTGTACGTTTCTTCATCCACCTGACCATTCTTGAAAGGCGTAACGATAGCTACGATTGCTCCCTTAAACATATTCTCTCCTTGTCTTCATCATGATTGTTCTGGCGTTGTTTTTTGCAGAAATTTCGGTATGGCCTCCCCTTTGACCAGATCGGCATACATTTCTCTTTTTCTAATGACATAGAACCGGTCACTACTGACCAGCACCTCCGGTATTCTCCCCCTTGAATTATAATTTGAAGACATGGTAAACGCATAAGCTCCGGCGCTCATGACAGCCGCCAGGTCCCCCCGCTCGAGCCTGACAATTTTTCTGCCCTTTGCCAGATAGTCGCCCGATTCGCAAATAGGTCCGACAACGTCGGCGACGATCTCCTCTCTTTTTTTCCTGATCACCGGCTGTATCTGATGATATGAATTATAAAGACTGGGGCGAATGAGATCGTTCATCCCTGCATCTACAATCACGAAATTCTTTTCCTCATTGCTCTTGGTATAGAGAACCTTTGTAACCAGTATCCCTGCATTTCCCGCTATGACCCTCCCCGGTTCAAATATGAATGTACAGTGCATGTCTTTCGACGCGTTCAGGATGGCCCTTGCGTATTCGGAGGGATTGGGGGCTGTTTCCTGATCATAAGTGATTCCAAGGCCTCCCCCCAGATCAAGATAACGTATTTCGATGCCGTCTTTCCTGAGGAGATGAATGAGCTTTTTCAAGCGATCCAGAGCATCGACAAACGGCGAAACCTTTGTCAGTTGAGATCCGATATGACAGCTCACGCCTATAATATCAATGTTTGACAGCTTTTTTGCTTCGCGGTACTCCTCCTGGGACTTCTTTATGTCGATCCCAAACTTATTTTTTTTAAGACCCGTAGATATATAGGGATGTGTCTCGGGATCGACATCGGGATTCACCCTGAGGGCTATGCCCGCAACCTTTCCCAGACGTTTTGCGCAATCGTTGATGACACCCAGTTCCTGGGAAGACTCGACATTAAACATCAGAATGCCGGTTTCAAGGCCGTATTCAATCTCATCCAGCTTTTTGCCGACGCCGGAATAGACAACCTTCCGGGGGTCCACACCTGCCTTCATGGCGCGATACAGTTCCCCCCCCGACACGATATCCACGCCACCCCCCTCTTTGATGAATATCCTGAGAATAGCGATGTTTGAATTGGCCTTTGCGGCAAAACAAAGGATGTGAGGAACATCTGCAAATGCCTCATCGAAAACATGAAAATGGTGTTTCATGGTCCTGTGGCTGTATAGATAGAAGGGTGTTCCCACCTCTTCCGATATCCGTGAAACGCTGACTTCTTCACACCAGAATTCGTCGTCTTTGTAGTGAAAATAATTCATTGTGGTTTTTGACCCTCACCGATGGTTTAATGCCGCGACCCTGCAATCGGAAATGGCTTTAGTCAACGGTTCTTTCGGGGGAAGAGGGTCTCCTTTCTTCCCGCAGCCGGAAAAAGCAACAATTAGAGCAAGGATCGCCGTGATCACGATGGTGCGCGGCCAGTTTTTTTCAATCATTTCTTTTTACCTTCGATGGCTTTGATTCGCTTACGCACGATATCCTTCGCCGTCCCGCCGAGGCTTTTTTTTGCATTCACTGCACTCTCCACCTGAAGACAAGCATAAACATCCTTGTCAAAACCGGCGTGGAACCGGCGAAATTCTTTCAATGTCAGGCTGTTTAAGTCTTTACAGTTCTTGATGCAGTGGCCGACGAGACGCCCCACGACCCCATGGGCCTCGCGAAAGGGAATTCCCTTCATCACGAGATATTCCGCCACATCGGTCGCTGTTGAAAATCCACCCAAGGCGCTCTCAAACATTCTTTCCTTTTTGAATTCAGTGTGTTTGACCATCTCACCGAATATGTGAAGGCAGCCTTTCACCGTGTCGACCGTATCAAAAAGAGGCTCCTTGTCTTCCTGCATATCCCTGTTATACGTCATGGGAAGCCCCTTCATCACCGTAAGAAGAGCGACCAGATTCCCGTAGATACGTCCTGTTTTTCCCCGAATCAGCTCCGCAACGTCAGGATTCTTCTTCTGGGGCATAATGCTGCTTCCCGTGGTAAAAGCATCCGATATTTCCACAAACTTGAACTCATCCGTTGACCAGATGATGAGATCTTCGCAAAACCGGCTTAAATGCATCATCAAAAGGGATGCACACGATATGAATTCCACGACAAAGTCACGATCCGAAACGGCGTCCATGCTGTTTTCAGACATCTTCGGAAATCCCAGCAAACGGGCCACATAGGCCCTGTCTATGGGAAGACTCGTACCCGCCAGAGCAGCGGAACCTAAAGGCATGACATTCACCCGCTCATGGCACTCCCGTAACCGCTGTTCATCCCGTTCCAGCATTTCCCGGTATGACAGGAGATAATGCGACAGCAGTACGGGTTGCGCCTTTTGCATGTGGGTGTAGCCCGGCAGGATCGTGCCATCTTTTTCTTTTGCCAACGCAACAAGCAATGTTTTGAGCCGATCAAGCTCTGTTATGATCTGATGGATTTCATCCCTCAGATACAGTCGGATGTCCAGTGAAACCTGATCGTTCCGACTCCTGCCCGTATGAAGCCTTTCTCCCGCCTCACCGATCCTTTCAATCAAGGCTTTTTCAACGGCCATGTGAATATCTTCATCTTCAGGCTTAAAAACAAAACGGCCATTTTCCATGTCTGAAAGGATCTCTTTCAATCCCGAGACGATACTTTTCTCATCTTTTTTTGAGATGATCCTCTGCCGGGAAAGCATTCGGGCATGGGCGACACTGCCTTCTATGTCGTAGCGATAGAGTCGCCTGTCAAACTGAATCGAGGCGGTAAAGGCCTCTGCCAGTTTGTTCGTCGTTTCATGAAATCTCCCGCCCCACGGCTTTTTCTCTTTCACCACAGTCATAGCTATCCTGTTTCCTACCCCCTTGACCCCTTTTTCGAAGCCTGTATCTTCATCCTGAGGGCATTGAGTCTGATAAATCCCGTTGCATCCTTCTGGTTAAATACCCGGTCTTTTTCAAAAGTGACGAATTCTTCACTGTAAAGGGAATAGGGAGACTTTCTGCCGACTACGATACAATTCCCCTTGTATAATTTTAAGCGGGACGTTCCCGTCACATTTTCCTGCGTTTCATCAACGAATTTCTGAAGCACCTTCATTTCCGGCGAGTACCAGAAGCCATTGTAAGCCAGTTGCGCATATTTGGGGATCAGTGAATCTCTCATCAGCATGACCTCCCTGTCCATGGTGATGGATTCGACGGCACGATGAGCGTTCCAGAGAACAGTGCCACCTGGTGTTTCATAAACACCCCTCGATTTCATGCCCACAAACCGGTTTTCAACCAGATCCACCCTGCCGATGCCATTTGAACCTGCCATTTCGTTCATGCAGCGCAACAGCTTTGCAGGACCCATTTCAACGCCGTTAACCGCTATGGGATTTCCCTTCTCAAAATCAATCTCCACATAGACGGGGACATCGGGCGCCGCCTCCGGAGGCACGGTCATGACAAACATCTCCTTCATGGGCTCCAGCCAAGGATCTTCAAGAATTCCGCCTTCATGGGAGACGTGGAGGAGATTTCCGTCACTGCTGTATGGCTTATCTTTTGTCAGAGGGATCGGGATGTCATGCTTCTGGGCGTAATCGATCATCGATCCTCTCGAATCGAAGGTCCATTGCGCATCCCGCCAGGCGGCAATGATCTTGATATCCGGGTTCAGGGCCATGTATGTCAGTTCAAACCTGACCTGATCGTTTCCTTTTCCCGTAGCCCCATGAGACACGGCATCAGCGTCCTCCAACTCCGCAATTTCGATCTGGCGTTTCGCAATCAGCGGCCTTGCCAGGGATGTTCCCATCAGATAAGAACCCTCATAAACGGCATTGGCCCGCAATGCCGGAAATACGAAATCGCGGACAAACTCATCCTGTAGGTCATCAATGTATACCTTGCTTGCGCCTGTATTGAGGGCCTTTTCCCTGAGGTCGCCCAGTTTCTCTTTCTGGCCGATGTCGGCAACAAAGGCGATTACTTCGCATTTATAGGTCTCAATCAACCACCTCAATATCACGGATGTATCCAAGCCTCCCGAATAGGCAAGGACAACTTTATTTATTCCGCCCGCCAAATTTGCATCCTCCCTTACAGTAAAATTTGCATAATAGCCTTTTGTACGTGCAGCCGGTTTTCCGCCTGGTCAATCACCACGGACTGAGGACCATCCATTATCTCGGCTGTAATCTCCTCACCGCGATGAGCGGGGAGACAGTGCATCACCATCACATCCTTCCCCGCATGTGCGAGAAGCGCCTCATTGATCTGATAGCCCCTGAAAACTCTTTTTCTTTCCTCCTGCTCGGCTTCCTGTCCCATACTGGTCCAGACGTCCGTATAGACAACATCGGCATCGCGAACCGCATCAACGGGATCCCGATGGATGCTGATTCCCATTTCCGCCTCTCTCATGCCTTTTTCAAGAATATACTTGTCAGGCTCGTACCCTTCCGGGCAGGCAAGACTGAGATGAAGGGGTAGTCTTGCAGCGGCATAAATCCAGGAATTCGCGATGTTGTTCCCATCACCGACATAGGCAATTTTCAGTCCGGCAAAACTGCCCTTTTTCTCCATGATGGTGAAGATATCGCTTAATATCTGACATGGATGTTCCCGGTCTGTCAAACCATTTATCACGGGTATCGACGCATGTCTGGCGAATTCCTCAACCAGTTCCTGGGAATACGTTCGGATCATGATTCCGTCGAGGTATCTGGACATGATCCTTGCCGAATCGGAAACACTTTCGCCCCTGCCCAACTGTGTATCACGGCTGCTCAGGAACAGGGCGACACCACCCAGCTGGTACATCCCGACCTCAAAGGAAATCCGCGTTCTTGTCGATGATTTATCGAAAATCATGCCCAGGGTTTTTCCTCTGAGAGGGGTATACGCCTTCCTTTTCTGCTGGTATTTCTTCAGTTTTGCCGCTTTATCGAAAATGACCCCGGCATCATTCCGATCAAGATCATAAATACTTAAGAGGTCCTTTTTCATTTGTTTCCCACCACTTCTTCCAATATAGCGACGCAGGCATCGACATCCGCTTCGGTAATGACCAGCGGGGGCACGAATCGGAGGACATTCCCGCCGGTGCAATTGATTAAAAGCCCTTTGTCCATGCACTTCCTGACGGTCTCCCCGCCCTCTTCGGTCAGTTCCATTCCGATAATCAGCCCCTTCCCTCTTACTTCCCGGATCACAGGATATTTCTTTTTCAGCCTTTCCAATTTATTAATGAAATACGTTCCCATTCTTAGGCAGTTATCAAGAACGCCATCGTGGATCATCGTGTCGACAGTTGCAAGGCATGCGGCCATCGCAATGGGATTCCCGCCAAAAGTCGACGCATGGGTGCCCGGCACGAATGCATGTGCAACCCTGTCAATGGAGAGCATTGCGCCAACAGGAAAACCGTTTCCCAATGCCTTTGCCAGTGTCATGATATCAGGCTTGATCCCGTAATGCTCATGTGAAAAAAGCTTCCCCGTCCGTCCCATCCCGACCTGAACCTCATCAAGGATCATCAGAATTCCCCGGTCATCGCAAATTTTTCTTACTTTCCCGAGGTAATCATCATCCGGAATTTTTATTCCCCCTTCTCCCTGGATGGGCTCCAGCAGCACTCCGCATGTCTTCTCTGTAATGGCATTTTCCAGAGCAGGAATATCATTGAAAGGGACATACTTAAAACCTTCCGGCAAAGGTGCAAATCCGATCTGGAATTTTTCCTGCCCGGTAGCCGTAATCGTCGCTAGGGTTCGCCCATGAAAAGAATCCTTCATGGTAATCAACTCATACTTATGCCCGGCCATGTTCTCATAGGCATATCTGCGGGCCAGTTTGATTGCGGCCTCGTTGGCCTCTGCCCCGCTGTTACAGAAAAAGACCTTGTCGGCAAAGGAATATTCAACCAGCATTTCGGCAAAACGGATCTGCGGTTCGATATAATAGAGATTCGATACATGGGTCAGGATTTCGACCTGTCGCTTGATTGCTTCCACCACCTTGGGGTGTGAATGTCCCAGGCTGCAGACGGCGATACCGGCGACGAAATCCAGATATTCCTTTCCGTCACTGTCCCAGACCCTGGCGCCGGCCCCTCTCACCAATACGACGGGGAACCGTTTGTATGTCCCCATGATATTTTTTTCCGAAAGTGCCATTAACTCATCTGTTGTCATTTTCTGCCTTCCTCGCGCCTTAGAGAACGATTTCCGTTCCAATTCCCCTGTCTGTAAAAATTTCCAGAAGGACGGCATGTTTCAGACGTCCGTCAATGATGTGTGCCTTGCTCACGCCACCCCTCAGTGCCTTCATGCAGCATTTCACTTTGGGGAACATGCCTCCCTTAATAATTCCTGCCTGAATCATATCAGTGACTTCCCGGTTATTCATCGTGTTGATCAACCGATTGTTTTCGTCGAGAACACCATCCACATCGGTCAACAAAACCAGCTTTTCCGCCTTCAGCGCGGCGGCCACTTCTCCGGCCACAATATCCGCATTAATGTTATACGTTTCTCCGTTATCTCCCATACCGGTGGGAGCAATCACGGGAATAAACCCTTCATTTTCGATAGCGGCAATCAAACCGGAATTGATGCTCGTCACTTTTCCTACCAGCCCGATATCGATAATTTCCGAAGGCGTGTCTTTTGCCTTTTCCTCACTTAAATAATATTTCTCAGCTCTGATCAGGCTTCCATCCTTCCCGCTCAGCCCAACGGCCTTGCCGCCATGCCGATTGATGAGGCCTACGATTTCCTTATTCACTTTCCCGACAAGGACCATTTCCACGATATCCATCGTTTCCTCGTCCGTTACACGCATGCCCTGAACAAACCTGGAGTCTTTTCCAAGTTTCTTCAAAAAACTTCCGATCTGAGCCCCCCCCCCGTGAATCACAACAGGATGAATCCCGATATATTTCATCATTACGACATCTTTTGCGAATAAATCTTTCAATTCTTCATCGACCATGGCATGGCCGCCATACTTGATGACAATCGTCTTGTTATAAAACCGGCGGATGTAAGGCAAAGCTTCCAGAAGGATTTCCGCCCGTTCCATGGATTTTTTCACATTATCCATACATGCCCCCAGATATAATGCGCTTTACTTGAGACCTTAGAGAATATACCTGCTAAGGTCTTCGTCTTCAACGATGTTTTCCAGCTTTTCTCTCACATATTGTGCGTCAATGACGACTTCCTTCTCCACCATGTCAGGTGCGTCAAAGGAAATATCATCAAGAAGGGTTTCCATAATCGTGTAGAGCCTTCTGGCGCCGATATTCTCCGTTCTCTCATTGACGACGGCGGCCACTTCAGCGATTTCCGCAATGGCATCCCCGGTAAAAACGAGAGTGACCCCTTCTGTTGCCATCATCTCGATATATTGTTTGATCAGGGCGTTATGGGGTTCCGTGAGGATTCTGATGAATTCATCTTTTCCAAGGGAATCCAACTCCACCCGGATGGGAAAGCGCCCCTGAAGCTCAGGAATCAGATCGGATGGTTTGGTGGCACTGAATGCCCCCGCAGAGATGAAAAGAATATGGTCCGTCCTGACCATGCCATACCTCGTATTGACATTTGATCCCTCGACAATCGGCAAAAGATCCCTCTGGACGCCTTCCCTTGATACATCAGGGCCATGAGTTGAATCACTCCCGACGATCTTATCAATTTCATCCAAAAATATGATCCCCGACTGCTCCACCCTTTCAACCGCCGCTTTGGTGACTTTGTCCATATCCACCAGTTTCTGAGCTTCTTCCTGTTTCAGGATTTCAAGGGCTTCCGGAACTTTCACTCTTACCTGCTTTTTTTTCTGCGGGAAGATATTTCCGAACATTTCCTTGATATTGAGCCCCATATCCTCAACGCCGGATGATGTAAACACCTCTATCATCGGGCCGCTCTTGACTTCAGATATCTCCAGTTCCACAAACCTGCCGTCCAGCCTGCCTTCGTGCAGCATTCTTCTGATCTTTTCTCTGGTCGTATCGATCTGCTGGGGTGGTTCCGCATCCGGCGGCTCAGACGCTCTGTCAGAAATGAGATCACTGACCTTTCCTTCCACGGGTTTCGGAGGCAGCAATACATCAAGCAATCTTTCTTCCGCGATTTCCGCTGCCCTCGACTTTACTTTCTCCTGCTCCTCCCCCCTGACCATATTTACAGCCAGCTCCGCGAGATCGCGAACCATGGACTCCACGTCCCTGCCGACATAGCCTACTTCTGTAAACTTTGATGCTTCAATCTTCAAAAAAGGGGAGTTATCAAGTTTCGCCAACCTCCGGGCAATCTCCGTCTTCCCGACGCCCGTTGGACCGATCATGATAATGTTTTTTGGAGATATCTCCTCACCCATCTCGTTGGAAACATTCTGTCGTCTCCAACGGTTTCGTAATGCGATAGCCACAGCACGTTTGGCATCATGCTGGCCTATAATATATTTATCCAACCTTTCCACAATTTGTCTTGGCGTTAACTGAATAGACGACATAAAAATAATTTTCTCCCTGTTACGTCAGTTGAACTTCTTCCCATTCTTCTCCTCCAGACCGATATCCGTCTCCATTTCCTCTAAGGTAATATGTTGATTCGTGTAAATGCATATTTCAGACGCAATTTTCAGTGATTCTTCAGCGATCTCCGTCGCCGTCAGATCCGAATGCCGGATGAGCGCCCGCGCGGCCGCCAACGCATACGGTCCTCCCGATCCAATGGCCATGACATCATCATCCGATTCAATCACATCTCCATTTCCCGATATAATGAGAAAATGCTCCCTGCTGACGGCAATCATCAGGGCCTCCAGATGCCTCAGAACCCGATCCGTTCTCCAGTCTTTCGTCAGTTCAACAGCCGCCCTCAGAAGGTTTCCCTTATATTGCTCCAGCTTCTGATCAAAACGATCGAAGAGTGTAAACGCGTCGGCCGTCGCTCCCGCAAAGCCCACAATCACCTGATTCTGATACAGTCTGCGAACTTTTCTGGCTCCATGCTTCATCACCGTCACATCAATGGTCACCTGGCCGTCACCCGCAACCGTGACCTTCCCTTTATGTCTCACAGCCAATATCGTGGTCCCTCTAATTATCATACGCAGTCAACCACCCTTCTCTAACGGTTTTTTCCCGAGCCGGTCTTTCTGGCCTTCGGATGTGCTTTATCATAAACTTCAAGCAATCTGCCAACACTTACAGAGGTATATTTCTGGGTCGTAGAAAGACTTTCATGACCTAAAAGCTCTTGAATCGCCCGCAAGTCCGCGCCTGCCTCCATCATGTGTGTTGCAAATGTGTGACGCAGGACATGGGGACTGATTTTTCTTTTTAAACCACTCATAAGAACAATTTTATCCAGAATTCTCGCCACTGTTCTCGCACTTAAACGGGTGCCGCTTTTGCCGACGAAGACCGGATTCTTCGATCCACCGAAGCTTAATGTTTCAGAAACATCTTTCCTGTTTTCAAGGTATTCACGCAAAGCCATAAGAGCCGGATCTCCAACAGGAACCACCCTTTCCTTTCTGCCTTTTCCCCTCACTTTTATCAGGCCCTGGCTGAAATCAATATCTCCCCTATTCAATCCGACGAGTTCGCTGAGACGAACACCGGAAGAATAGAACAGCTCAATGATGGCTCTCTCCCTGAAAGCCGCCGCACCCGACGCCCTCTCCGCTTTCAGCAAAGCCTGCATTTCATCCACGGACAGGAAGACGGGAATATATTTTTCCACCCGGGGCGCCTGAATCATTTCTGCGGGATTGTTTTTCACCATCCCTTCACGAAGGAGATAATTAAAAAAAGTCCTCAGGGCCGTGACTTTTCTCGATATGGTCACCTTCTTCAGTTTTTCGCGATACAGTGATCCCAGAAAGGCTCTGATCATCAGGTGATCGATGTTTTTCAGACTGTCCGGACCAGAATCCACCGCAGATGCAGAATTCTTCGTGAGGAATTTCTGAAACTGCCTGATGTCGATCAGATAATTGTTCCTTGTATTTGGTGTGAGATTCCTCTCAACCTCCATGTGTATCGTAAATTTTCTGATCGCCTGTTCCAGCAACGACATACAGATACCGCCATTTTTCACATTACAAGTTTGATGATCTCGTAAAAAGTTAATTATGGTCCGTTTTTGTCGTTCCCGCGAAAGCGGGAATCCAGTTATTTAAGCATGTTATGGATTCCCGCCTGCGCGGGAATGACAGGTTGGGGGACTTTCTACGAGGGCGTTACATTTTGTATTTCCCAAAATCATCAGGAGAAAGGTTTTCCAGAAATTCTTTCAACTTCTCATCTTTTAACTTATCCAGATCTGTCAACTTCGTTCCAAAATCAACGTTTCTTGATTTCTCGATAACCTTGTCATCAACAAATATCGGAGCATTCGCCCTGAGGGCTATGGCAATTGCATCGCTCGGTCGGGCATCGATCACTAGATTTTTTCCATCTTTTACAAGATAGATATTGGCAAAGAAGGTATTGTTCCTGAGATCATTTATTTCTATTTTTGTCACCTCGACTCCCAGAACCCGCAAGATGTCCGTTAAAAGATCGTGGGTCATAGGTCTCGAAAAGGTGATCTTTTCCAGTTCGGTTGCTATGGCGCTGGCTTCGAATAGTCCTATCCATATGGGTATGGCCTTTTTCTCCTGCATATCTTTCAAGATGACGATAGGTGTATTTGTAAGCGGATCTATCGTCAGTCCGGATACTTTCATCTTTATCAACATGTGTGAACCTCCCTTCACTTCATAAACAGGTTACCCCTGAGGGAATGCTGGCACGCTTCTGTAATCGTGACATATACGGTTTTGCCACTGAGACCGGAATCTCCTTTAAAGTTTACTATTCTGTTTGTACGGGTTCTTCCAGTAACATCGTTATGGGAATTTTTGCTTACACCTTCGACAAGGATATCCTCATGGCGGCCTATCAATTCCTTATTCAGCTCCAGGGTATGTTCCTCCTGAAGAGACTGTAATATGCGCAATCTTTCCTGTTTTACAGATTCCGGAACTTTCTGTTCAAAATCGGCGGCCGGGGTCCCAACGCGATCCGAATATTTGAATGAAAATATCCCATCGAATCTGATTTCCTCCATCAGGTCAAGTGTTGATTGAAAATCCTCGTCCGTTTCACCCGGAAATCCAACAATAATGTCCGACGTGATACTGATATCGGGACAAATAGAGCGAAGCCTGTCCACCTTTTTCAAATAATCAGCCGATGTGTAGTTGCGGTTCATCATTCCGAGAATCCGGTCGGAACCGGACTGAACGGGAAGATGGATATGCTCACACAATTTTTCAATCCTTGCAAAGCAGTTCATCAATCTTTCAGACAGATCCTTAGGGTGTGATGTTGTAAACCTGATTCTTTCAATCCCCTCAATTTCTCCGATTTCCCGCAATAAATCGGCAAAATCATGATCATTGACCAGGGTCTTCCCGTAGGAATTGACGTTCTGTCCTAACAGCGTCACCTCCCGGATTCCACAAGAGGCAAGGGCTTTGACCTCTTTTATGATGTCCGGTAACGCCCGACTTTCTTCTCTGCCTCTCAAATAGGGAACCACACAAAAGGAGCAATAGTTGTTACAACCCTGCATGACCGTGACATAGGAGCTGATGTTCCCGTTTTGAGGCAGAGTCAGAATGTCCAGCGACTCGACGGATTCCCGGAAGGCCGTTTCAATAACAGGCTCTCCCGCACTTTCAACGCTTTTAACGAACTCCGGAATCCGATGAATATGATGGGTGCCGAAAATGATATCCACAAATGGATATTTCCGAATAAAATCGGATCCCTTGTCCTGGGCGAGACATCCTCCTATACCGATAATGAGATCAGGTCGTTCTTTCTTTAATTTCCTTAATCTCCCCAGCTGGCTGTACACTTTTTGTTCCGCCTTTTCCCTGATGCTGCATGTATTGATGATGATCAGGTCGGCTTCTCTCATATTGTCGGTACCTTCATATCCGGAGTCCCGCATCAGCTTCATGATCTTTTCAGAATCATGGACATTCATCTGACAACCAAATGTCCGGATATAGAGATGTCGTTTCTCCAATTCCTGCAGTTTCCCTAAAATATTGATGGTTTGAAAATCATTAATGTAATTTTCTAATATAAGGGGAATATATAGTCAACACATTTTTTATTGGAGAATGCTGAAGTCGGAATACAGAAGACAGAATAAAAACAATATATTGGCCATTCTGACGCCAAACTCCTGCATTCGGATGCTTGATTGTGGCCCGCAGGATCATGGAGGTGGGAATTGCGAGAAACTCCATTTGATTATTTTAATAATCCTTGAAAACTGTAAGAATACAGATTATATATGGCGCATAAGCAACTACTTGGGCACTTCGGGCCGGAAAGGGAAAGTATTGAGAAGTCAAGTCGCAATCAGTTTTGAAGATGACCTGGTCAAGGTAGTCTATGCATCTCAGGACAAAGGCAAAGTGATTGTTCAAAAAACGATTGTGCTCAAGGATGAAGAATTTGACCTCTTCCTGAAGCGGAATAGAATGACGAACATCATTGTCATTTATCCGTTTAGAAAATTTTACAGTGACATTGTTCAAGCCCCGCCTGTAAAAAGAGCTTATCTGGATACCATTGTTGAGACCGAAATAAGAAAACGATTCCCGGAATTGAAATCATTTTCTTTTTTTTATACCGTTCTTGCGGATAAATCTGCCGAAGAGAAGGGAGCGCAGGAGGTATTTTTCTTTGCGGTCGATAACAGCGAGATTGATAACGTCGTAGAACGCTTTGACAGACAGGGAAAAACAATAAAAGCCGTATATCCCGATATTTTTACTGTCTCACATCTTGTGCAGTCGCAGGATACAAAGATGTATAAAACCGTTCTTTGCGTCCTGGCCTCCAATGCGGATAAATCTCTTTTTCTGGTTAAAAACGGCCAGATTCGATTCATCAGGATCACACCGTCCAGAGGGAAAGACGTTCAGGATGCGGACATCGACAATATCAACATGACTGTCAGCTATTCCCAACAACAATTACGGTTGAACCCGGAACGGCTCGTCTTATTGAACAGCGCAATCAAAAAAGATCAAAGCAACGCGGTCATCCCTGCAATTCGATTAACGTCCCATGAAAAAGTGATGCTCCCGCTTTTGGTGACAGCCTGCGTGTCGTATACGGAAGGAACCGGACCGAAGGTGGCTTACAACAACATCCAGAATGCCGAACCCCTTCAGGGAATCGGGATCGACTCTCATGAAATCGTCACCATGACGGATAAAATGATGAAGGAGATCCTTGCGGATCCGATATTTTCACAAAGCGCCCGTCCGCCGAGAGTGATCATCGACAGCGAATACTTCACCAATGAAAGCGCTTCGCGCATCAACAAGAACATGATCACGGACAGGCTGCGCATAGAGTTGAACCGGGCCGCCAACGGTCGAATCCTTTTTGTCGGGCGTCACTTCAAGGACATGGTGGAAAAAGAGAGGAAGCTGAAAAGGGAAGGCAATGCCGATGCCGGATCTCTGGCTATGACCAAAAAGATTGCCGGTGGGGATTTTCGATTGGGAGGACGTATCATGACGCACGACAAAGTCAATCCGGCTACCGGAACTTCGTCACGCTATCATCAGATCACGTTTGAACTGGTCGATCTCGAAACCGGATTTATCGTGTGGAGCGGCATGTACGAATTCAAGAAAACGGCGCAGGATGACGCTATTTACAGGTAGAGAAATGAAAAAACTTATTATACCCGTGATCGTGACGCTGCTTGTTGCTTCCGTTTGTGCGGCTGAACAAATTGCCCCCCCCTCACCCTCCGTCGCCAATTGTCTCCAGCAGCACACATGCCCCCAGTTGCAGGCCCAATATGAAAAAGTTACGAAAGAGGGAGAGCGCAACTTCGTTTTGAATCAGGAACAGGCAGGTCTTATGGCCTTCCAGCTGAAAGAGTACGATCTGGCGACTCAGTCTTTCGATCAGGCCTTATTGAGGATCGAAAGCGTTTTCAGCAATAACGAACGGGCCGCCAAGGCGCGAAGCCTCTGGTATGAAGAAGGGGCAAAAGATTTCAAAGGCGAGCCCTACGAACGGGCCATGGCCTATTATTACCGGGGGTTGCTGTATCTGCTGCGCGGAGATTACGAAAATGCAAGGGCCGCTTATAAAAACGGAATCCTTCAGGATGCCTTTGCGGAAGAGCAGCAGTATCGCTGCGATTTCGCCCTCCTGATCTTTCTGGAAGGATGGGCTTCCCAATGCCTCGGCGATTTCCAAACCGCCAATGCGGCCTATGCAGAAGTTCGGAAACTGCGCCCCGATTTCGTTCCCCCCAAGCCCGATGACAATACGCTGCTGATTGTGGAAACCGGGAAATCGCCGCGCAAAGTGGCGGACGGGATCGGCCATGACGAGTTAAAATACCGCCGGGGCCGCAATTTCACGGAAAAGCGCGCTGATGTGCGGATCGGTGACAAGCTTTATCCGTTATACCCGATGGAGGATATTTTCTGGCAGGCGGCGACCAGGGGAGGACGCCTCGTCGACAAAATCCTTAAAGGCAAAGCAGAGTTCATGGAAACCCAGCGGGCATCGGGGGAAGTTCTGAGCAACGTCTCCACCGCAGGAATCATCGCCTCCTCGGCGCCCATCGGCGACACGTCGGCACTGCATGGCGTAAGCGCCGCCCTGGGTCTGGTCAGCGTCGTGCAGCTCGCTATCGCGCTGAACGTCAACCCCAGGGCCGACACGAGATACTGGAACAATCTTCCGGACACCATACACGTTATCACTTTAAAAACAGATCCCGTTTCCCTGAAGGGCCCCATCAAAGCGGAATTCCTTGATGCTCAGAAGAAAGTGATTCCTTCCCTCGGGGCAGAATTAACGCTGGGAAATTGCGGAAGCGGCAGATATCTGGGCTGGACAAGATCGAGATCGGCGCTGGAAAAATGACGCCCAAGGACGAATAACATGACGAATAGAATCAGGTCCGGGTTTTTTATCGTGATCATCGCCGCACTTTTCGCACTGTTCGGATGCAGCCAGCATCAAGCCGTGAAAAAGGAGCCGCCCGTGCAGACTCCCGCCGCAGAACGCCCCGTCGCCTCAAGCAAACTGAGCTGGCTCAAGGAACGGGAAGCTATGGAAAAGGAGCCGGGGCAATCCACTGGCGCCACAGAGAAAATCATAACATCCGGCGATGCGATTTCAAAGGCGACCGAGCCGCAAAAACAAAGCCTAGCTGTACGGGACGGATTCGCATTGATCGTCGGAATTTCCAACTATCAGCATGCAGGTAAAAGTAATTTGACCAATCTGATATACGCGGATGAGGACGCCAGAGCATTCGCAAAGATTCTCACGAGACTCGGGTGGAGCGAGAATCGCATCAAGCTGCTTACCAACAAAGAAGCTACCCAGCGTAACGTCATGATTGCGATAGAGTCATGGCTCACCAAGGCAAAACAGGATGATGTCATCGTCTTCTTCTGGTCGGGCCATGGATACCCGGATCCGGAGGACCCGGAAAAGGTCTACTTTGCATGTTATGATACCGATCTATCCCTGCCAGCGACAGGGTATCGAATGGATCACATCAGGCGTTCTCTCGAGGAGAAAAAAGCGAAAAACGTGATCATTCTGGCGGATACCTGCCATGCGGGAAAGTTGATAACGCGGGGAGAAAAAGGTATTTCCATCGTGCCGCAAATTGAAAAAATGAGTCGGGATCAAAATGTCCCTAAAGGTTGGATCTTTATGGTCGGAGCCGACAGCGACAGATTGGCGATCGAGCACTCCTCCTGGTCGAATGGCGCCTTTACCCATTCTCTCATTAAGGGACTCGAAGGAATGGCGGACGGCTTCATGAGCTCTGGCTCTAAAGACGGTTTTATAACACTGGGAGAGCTGCGCACTTATATGATGAGCGTCATGCCCGAGGAAACACAAAAAGTCCTGGGCGTTGCAAAACATCCGGTCATAACGACAAGCAGCGGAGACCCACACATTTGGGAGATAAGGCTGGATCGTAGATAGTATGAAAAAAATTCGTTCTACAGTATGGCGGCATGATATTCTCAAAAGAAAGAACTCGTGTCCTTTCCTGCAGCTGCCTATCGCCCCCGAAATCCATAGTTATCCGATTATTACCGCTGCGTAGAGGACTATTCTAAAACCTTCGTCACGATCTATGATGAACATTTCTCACGGCAGTACGGATTCTGGCGACCATATGTTTAGGGGACGGTCTATCGTTATCTCGATTGCGTCAATCTGCACAACGGCTTTGCCCGCATGAAATGCAAAGATTGCGGCATGAATATCTTTTAGCCTGCTCATGCAAACATTGCTGATTTCAATCAATAATATTCAGAATGATTCATGCAATGAGGTTGAGGATAAGGTGCAACACAGATTCACTCTTCCCATTTACCCCGGCGTCCCAAGGTATCTTATAACATTCGGCAATCCATAAGAACACAAGGTGCACTCAATAATCAATTCGAAACGATTTCAAAGCTCATCTTAGATCATGATAAGTGATTGTCATGGGTAGCAAAAGGGCAGCAAAATGAAAAAGGGGTTACAGTATTGAATCTGTAACCCCTTGAAATTTGGTGAGCCCTGCCGGGATCGAACCGGCAACCTACTGATTAAGAGTCAGTTGCTCTACCTGCTGAGCTAAGGGCCCTCAATAATCTGGCACGCCCGGTAGGATTCGAACCTACGACCAACAGATTCGAAGTCTGCCACTCTATCCAGCTGAGCTACGGGCGCTTTCATACGCTATTTAAATGGGGTGAGTGAAGGGACTTGAACCCTCAACCTCCGGGGCCACAACCCGGCACTCTAACCAGTTGAGCTACACCCACCATTCATAATGATATCTGGTACGCCTGCAGGGATTCGAACCCGGGACCTACGGATTAGAAGTCCGTTGCTCTATCCAGCTGAGCTACAGGCGCGTATCAAGCACATATCCTAAAAAAAGAAGGTGACTAATAACCCCTTTAATATATTTTGTCAAGACCAAATCCACACCCCTGAATCCGTATCTATTCCATTATCTGACATATCCGGCAATCCCGTCAAACCGATACCCCTTTTTCAGATGTCCCTCTCCATTCGGATCGGTTGTATAAAAACGACTGCCTGTAGCGGGATTGAACCAGCGGTAAAGGGGTCTGGTGTTTGTGAGCCTGGAAGTTCCTATATTGCCGATAGTTCCTTCAAAAGTATATCCTTTCAGAGACCTGCCCTCTCCTTGTCGATCGTATGAATAGAAACGGACTTTTTTCCCGGGATGGTACCACCTGTAGAAAGCTATTGTACCCGGCGTACCCGGAATGAATAGCCTGAACGCGATACCCTGTTTCCTGTATCCCCGCGCCTCAATGATCCCCGCGTCTTCCTGAGGATTGGATGTGTACAGATAATCAGGACCCGCGGCGTAACGATAAACATCAAGACTCTTGGATACTGCGCCTTCCGCTGCTTCAAATGATACTTCAACGACCGACTGTCCTCCGTTGGAGTCAAAAACAACATTTTCTTCATAATATCCGCTGCCGGCGTTATGCATATTGACCATGATATTCACAAAATCTGTTTCCCGGGTCGTTGTGCCCGAATCGGGAAAAATGCTTATCCAGCCGGGATTCCCCTTCATCGCATCCTTACCGTAAATCCCGACGCCTTCGATCATCACGTGGCTCCCTTTGCTCAGAATAGTCAGCGTGTGTAGACCATGCGTCAGTCCTTCAACAACCATACACTCCGCCCGTTCTTTTTGTCCGGCATGGCATGCCTGGTTGTTCTTCCACTTTTCGTTCACATAAGCCGTCAGGTCACCCCCATCAGGTTCCACGGAAAAAAACACGGATATTCCTGTCCCCCAGAATCGGTATTTCAGGGCATGATGGGATGTGTTGCCTGCAGGATAGCCGTTATGTTCAGTCCATTTACCGGATAACTCCATCACATCCTTCAAGTGTGAGGGTAATGCATAAACACCGCTGCCCTGAACATCCTCATTCTGGAAAGAGATATATCGTCCCCTTTTCCCGGGACTGCCCGTATTCGGGTTTTCCTGGACGTAGGCGCCCCATTTGAGCGTATTTATTCCTCTGTTGGTAACTTTTACCCTTCTCGCAGCCTGTTCCCCCGGTCGAACGACGCCAAGATCAACCCTGACCGGCTCGACAAGTATGACCGGTCCCGACCCTGCAGAAACAAGTTTAAATCTTACAAAAATGTTTCTTGCCACTCCATTGGACGCCAGCTTCAACATCTCCCTGTGAGCGCCGGAGGTCAAACGTTTCTGGTAGCTGACGAGGCGGTTCCCCGTATCAAGGGTCATTTGAACCGGGTAAGAGTTTTTGCTTTTACCGGCATCTTCATGGAGGGCTTCTCTTAAAGAACTGATGTGAATCTTTAGATTTTCTGGTTTATCCCGAAGCACCCCGGTGAGTTTCTGTGTTTCCATCAATGTCCATCCATCGGGACCGCTCACGGACCATTCGATGGGTCTGGAACCGGAATTTTTTAATACAAATGAGCCTTTTAGCCCTTCAGAAGGCCCGATACTACCGAAATCTATTTCCTTTGGCGTCACCGTCAGAACAGGTTGGATGGTGTTTTCCTTAATCCCCTGCGCAGAGCCCTGTTGGGCGGCCCCTGTAATGGAAATACAGATGGAAAAATTGGCAAGACTGACAAAAATGCAGGAAAGAATAACGATGCGAAAACGGTTCAACATAACGGCTCCTCAAACCAGAGGATTGTTTAGCGCAAAGACTTAAATTTCGCAATGCTTTTTACAAATGAAAAGACTTGACACCCATTTTACATCCGATATATCTTGCCGTGCCAAAATGTGCAGTGCTGATTGATAAAATCCATTTAAAGTCGGAAACCGGGATTGACAGCAAATGTGATTTCATCAAAATTTTACGAGGATATCATCATTCAGAGACATCCATGAACCGCTATGACCTGAAATACTGGATTGCGCTGAAATCCATCGAGGGGGTTGGAAACCTGGGCTTCAAAAATCTGGTCGATGCATTTGGCAGCCCCAAAAATGTGTTTGATGCATCCTTACAGACCCTCAAAGTCATTCCGGGAATCGGCGAAAAAACGGCCGCCAATATCAGGGATTTCAACGGCTGGAAACTTGCAGACGAAAATCTCATGCTCGCTGAAAAACTCAAGGCAGGCATCGTCACATACCAGGACCCGTTATATCCAGGAAATCTTTTGAATATTTATGACTTTCCGGTACTGTTATATGTGAAGGGCCTCCTTTCCAATGATGATATCAACATTGCCGTGGTCGGTTCCAGGATGGCAAGCACCTACGGCAAATTTACAACGGAGAGAATCTGTCGGGAGCTTGCGCTCAAAGGCATCACCGTCGTGAGCGGATTAGCCCGGGGCATCGATTCGGCGGCGCACAGAGGAGCTCTCGCAGGCAGAGGTCGAACCATCGCCGTTCTGGGATGCGGGCTTGATGTTGTTTATCCCCCGGAAAACGAAAAACTGCTCATGGAAATCGCTGAAAGAGGCGCCGTTATCACGGAATTTCCCTTTGGTACGCAACCCAATGCTCCGAATTTTCCCTCAAGAAACAGAATCATCAGCGGAATATCGCTGGGCGTGGTGGTCGTGGAGGCAGGCGAAAAAAGCGGCTCCCTCATCACTGCCCGGATTGCCCTCGATCAGGGCCGGGAGGTCTTTGCGGTACCCGGAAGCATCGATTCCGCCGGCTCCCGTGGAACCCACCAGTTGATCAGGCAGGGCGCAAAGC
>Ga0163209_1000082_pt1 | contig 36287 bp, 31 predicted proteins | sample Kivu_160m_FD_113538 | JGI IMG/M metagenome (GOLD analysis project Ga0163209, IMG submission 113538) | Freshwater microbial communities from Lake Kivu, Western Province, Rwanda to study Microbial Dark Matter (Phase II) - Kivu_160m | ecosystem: Environmental > Aquatic > Freshwater > Lake ...
GAATAATACTGATTGTACCTTTGACAGCCACAATTATTGAGCTCTACAAATATGCGCGCCAGAATCTAGTGGCGGAGGAGATCGAGCAAGCCTCTGAGTAGTTTCTAAATAACTGGACAAGCAGCTATTGTGTAGCTAAAGAGTACTCTTTGTGTTGTTTTCCTAGCGCATTTCTCAGATACTGGCCGGTGAATGAGTTATCTATTTGAGCCACCTCTTCAGGTGTGCCTGTGGCTATAATATAGCCGCCTTCATCACCAGCTCCGGGTCCGAGGTCTATTATGAAGTCGGCGTTTTTAATTACGTCCACGTGGTGCTCAATTATTACCACTGTGTTTACGGCGTCTACAAGCCGCTGAAGTACCTGGAGCAAGCAGGCTATATCGGCAAAAGCCAGGCCGGTAGTAGGTTCGTCGAGGATATAAAGGGTCTTGCCTGTGGAGCGGCGGGACAGTTCGGTGGCAAGCTTGACCCGCTGAGCTTCACCACCGGATAGAGTGGGTGCTGGCTGCCCCAGGCGTATGTAGCCTAAACCGACATCGCGCAACGTCTCCAGTTTATTTCTCACCCTGGGGAAATGTTCGAAGAAGGTTATAGCTTCATCCACACTCATATCTAGAATATCAGCTATGTTTTTGCCCTTGAAGTAAATCTCCAGAGCCTCGCGGTTGTAGCGCTTGCCCTTGCACACCTCGCAGGGCACGGTAACGTCGGGAAGGAACTGCATCTCTATTTGAATATAGCCTTCTCCTTGACAGGCTTCGCAACGGCCGCCTTTTGCATTGAATGAAAACCGTCCTGGTTTGTAGCCACGCACACGGGCTTCAGGTACAGTGGCGAATAGTTCGCGAATTGAGGTAAAAGTACCGGTATAGGTGGCTGGATTACTGCGCGGAGTGCGACCGATAGGCGATTGGTCAATATCTATAACTTTATCGATGTGTTCAATTCCGATGATGCCATCACATTTTCCAGGCCTATCTTTTGCCTTATAGAATATTTGCGCCAGTTTTTTGTACAGGACCTCGTTTACAAGTGTGCTCTTGCCGCTGCCTGATACGCCGCTGATGCAAACGAATTTGCCCAAAGGCACGGAGACATCGATATTTTTCAAATTGTTTTCGCGGGCGCCTTTAACTATTAATTCTTTGCCTGAGCCGGGGCGGCGTCCTTGTGGCAGCGGGATTCGTTTTGCCCTGCTGAGGTATTGCCCGGTTATCGATTTGGGACAGCTTATGATGTCGGTCAAGGTTCCAGTGGCTACTATCTTGCCGCCGTGTTCTCCTGCTCCAGGTCCCATATCAACAATATGGTCAGACGCTCGCATCATGGCTTCATCATGTTCTACGATAAGAATCGTATTGCCAAGGTCCCGCAGCCGTTTCATCGTTTCTATTAGGCGATGAATGTCAGCTGGATGCAGGCCGATTGTAGGCTCGTCACATATGTAGAGTACGCCCATGAGGCCGCTGCCGATTTGAGTAGCCAGGCGGATTCTCTGGGCTTCACCACCGCTCAAAGTTGCCGATGGACGGGCTAAGGTCAGATAGCCCAGTCCGATGTTTATAAGGAAGCCAAGGCGGGTGCTTATCTCTTTCAGTATTTGATGGGCTATCTTCAATTCATGTGGTGTAAGGCGTGACTTGCCATGGTCGCCATTAAGCAGACTCATCCAGTTTAGCGTTTCCGAAGCTGATAGCTCCGTCACTTCAATTATATTCATGCCATCTATGGTGATGGCTAAAGATTCGGGTTTAAGCCGCTTTCCATTGCAAACCGGGCAGGGATAAGAAGCCATGTGCCGTTCGATGTCAGCACGTGTATTGCTGGATTCGGTATCGCGGTAAATCCGTTCTAAATAGGGGATTGCCCCTTCGTAGTTGGTAAAATATTCTCTTACACGGCCGTAGCGATTTCGGTATTTCACCAGCTCTCCATCTTCACCGTAGAGGACGAGCTTGAGGTGTTCTTTGTCGAGCTTGTTTACCGGCGTGTTGAGCGAGAAACCGTAACGGCGTGTCAGGTCATGGAGCTCGCTGGCATGCCAGGCAAACCATCCCCAGGCGCGAATAGCTCCTTGCGCCAGGCTCAGGTCTTTATTTGGTATAAGCAGGTCCGGGTCTATCTCCAGCTTTACACCGAGTCCGCTGCATGCTGGACAGGCTCCGTGGGGGCTGTTAAAGCTGAAGGTGCGCGGGGCGATTTCACCGAGACTGATGCCGCAATGGACACAGGCGAAGTGCTCGGAGAACAGCAATTCTTCTCCATCTATAATGGAGACGAGTACAACTCCGGCTCCAAGCTTCAGCGCTGTTTCTACTGAGTCAGCAATGCGACTGTTCTCGGCTTCACCTATCTGAAGGCGGTCGACCACGGCTTCAATAGTGTGTTTCTTGTTCTTATCTAGTTCGAATTCTTCGGAAAGGTCGCGTATATATCCATCAACACGAACCCGGACAAATCCCGCCTTACGCAAATCGTCAAATGTTAATTGATGCTCGCCTTTCCTGTCTCTAATTAGTGGTGCTAGAATCATAATCCTGCTGCCGGTTGGCATTCCTTGTACTGCATCCACAATCTGTTGTACTGTTTGTTTAGATATTTCGCGCCCGCATTTGGGGCAATGGGGATGACCGACGCGAGCGAAAAGTAGTCGTAAATAATCATAAATCTCGGTCACTGTGCCTACCGTGGAGCGGGGATTGCGTGACGGGCCTCTCTGGTCGATTGATATAGCCGGGCTCAAGCCTTCGATGTAGTCTACATCGGGCTTTTCCATCCGTCCCAGGAACTGTCGCGCATAAGCAGACAGCGATTCAACGTAACGGCGCTGCCCTTCGGCGTAAATTGTATCGAAAGCCAAAGAGCTTTTACCCGAGCCCGAAACGCCGGTGATGACCACCAGCTTATCTCGAGGTATAGTTACGTCTATATTCTTGAGATTGTGCTCTCGAGCTCCTTTTACGATTATGTTCTCTAAAGGCATAGCATGTCCGTGTCGGGGAAACTTGATATTTATTGTAGCACTACATCCACCGAAATCCTAAATCCGAATTCCTAAGCGCTAAACAAGTTCAAAATCCAAAATACTGATGACCCAAAACTGTTTTTCGAACTTGGATAATTCGGATTTTGGTATTGCTGAGCATTTAGGGTTTACTATTCAGTATGTCCCAATCGGGTTGCTCTGGCGTGGAGATTAAGCCTGGAACTACCTCTTCATTCTGCCGGCGAAGAAGATAGCAACAGGTAAGGCAACGAGCAAGAAGGCTATGGCAATATATGCCCAGATAGGAATATCTAGTATCCAGGGTAGAGATTCGGATTCTTCCGCGCTACCGTTTGGTGGGGCTGATGGTGTGGTGCCAGGTAGAGGAGTCTTTTCCGCATCAGGTGCTGCGATGCTGAATGACATTATTTTAGACCATTGTCCCTCTCCCGTTTCACCAGTCGCTGCCTGCCTGACCCTTATTTTCCAGTAGTATTTCTTACTTCTTTCTAAACTGACCGTATCGGGCAATTCCCATCCCGGTGACTGTGGATGCCCTGGCTTTATAGTTTGTTGAGATGTTATTTGACTGAAACCCTCGTCTTCAGCCAGCCAGAGCTCATATTCTATGGCTGCCGTCGGGTGTTTCCATTTGAACACTATGTCCCCAATATCTCCGGTATCAAGGTATACGGGTATTACCTCATCCATCACCGGTGAAGCTGGTGTTGGAGCCTGGAATAGCACCTCATGGCTTGGCGGAGATGGTGGTGTATATTGAGGGCTTGGAGAAAAACAATCATAGAAATTCCACAATTGCCCTGTGGTGGCAGTGTATGGTCTGTCGTCAATTGCCCACAGGTTAATGCCGGCTGATATTTTCAAAGAGACGGGCTCTCTGGTAAAAACAACTCCCGGGGCTAATCCCACGCTCATGCTGTCCCACTGAATATACGGCGGACCAAGCTGTTCCGGTTCCAGAGTGCGGGCAACTGCAGTGTTACCTCCGTTTGACCAGGCACCATACAGCGTCCCGAGCTGAGCCAGACCGTAGAAACTTAATCCCGGTGCTCCCATGGCTGTCCAGCCGAGGTTTGAGCCTGTGACCCAGTTGTAGATGTCGCTTCCAGCGCTGTCGCTGGCGGCATAGATTATTAGAGCATTCAGGAATCGGTAATCGGCGACTATATGCATCTGTCCAGGCGCCGGGATAGAAGTGGTCTGCTGGAACGAAACGCCGCCATCCAGTGAGTATGCCATCATGCCTTCACCGGTATCGCCAACTGCAACGGCGCCTGTTGGTGTAGCGGTTATGCTGTGTCCGGTGTTTAAAGTTGTGGCTGCGCTTGGTGACCATTGCCATGTCTGGACGTTGCTGACCCCGTGGCGGGCGTAGTTGTTATCCAGGACATAAATATGGGACACATCATTAATTTCGGTGACGACGAAATCGGTTACATTAGCCCCCGGCAGAATGCTATCCCAGTTCTGACCCCCATCCAGAGATTGCCTTAAATCACTTGTTAATCGCGAGGCGAGGTATATAGTCGGGTCATTACCGAAGTTGCTGGTGCGCATTATCAGGTCGTTACTTGTTGACAGTAGACACAGTACTCGTTCCCATAGCTGTCCTGTGGGCAGTCCTGTTGTCCGCCAGATGCTGTCAAAGTTGCTTATCCCGCTGTGGTTATTGATAGATGCCATGTATATGACATCTGAAGTCGGAGTAACTGCCACATCGGAGAGAAAACTTATCTCGGTGTCTATCAGGCTGAGCTGATTCCATGTCCTGCCGTTATCAGAGCTTAGAGATAGTGCCGATTCATCCAGGGGAGTGCCGGTCAAATAAGCGCCGGGCCAGTTTGCCGGATTATTTAACGGGGCAGAACTGGTGGCGCAGTATGCCCGGCTGCCGTCAGTGCTCCAGATTACCTGGGCATTGGCAAAACCTGAGTTACCGCCTCCAGTTGGCGCCTTTTGAGCTTGATACCAGCAGGTTCCTGGGCAGCTAGCAGTAGCGTCAGTGAACCATGTTACTACTGCGGCTGTAGTGGCATTGCCGCGAACTTCGCCAGCCAGCAGCTTGCCAGAGGCGTATTTACCGTAATAGGCGATGCTGGAAATTCTCAATGGCGCCGGAGCCGGCATCAGCAGATAGCCGACGGTGTCATCGAAGCGATAGATACCGGCATTCGCTGTCGGGGCGTCCATGCTGACATACATGCGGCGCAGGCTTGGAGCCTGTCCTGAGAAGTCGGCAGGCAGTTCCAGGTCAGCAGTTATGACTTGGGCTACGGTGGGAGATGTTCCAGCACCTGTGGTAGTAACCTCCACCGGACCCCAGGCGCTCCAGTTGGTGGTGTTAGTTGCTATGTCGTGAATACCAAGATTGATGTAGGTGCCGGTGATATGGGTTGAGACAGTCACCATGCTGGAATCGGCTCGATAATTTGGGGAAAATTTCGACGCCAGTATGTCGCCGCTGAAGCCCTGAGATGCCCAGCTGCCAGTGCCATCCGCCTTGAAAACATAGACGTCTCCGCCGCCAGCTCCGGTTCGTGTGCCGATGGCGACGTCATAGCTGCCATAATTCGGCGAGATGGCAATGGCACTTATACTGCTGACTGCGGGACAGTTGGTATTCTGCCAGTTAGCGCCGCCGTTGGTCGATATGAATATCCCGCCGGGCAAGCCCCCATTGCTGGTGACCACCGCTACGAAGTTCGGGTTATCCGGCGCCATTGCCACGTTCCACGCGGGCAGAGCAGCGCCGGCACTTGCCAGATTGTTAGATATGTCATCCCAGGTAACGCCTGAATTCAATGACCTGTAGATTGTGCTGCTAGAAATATCTATAGCATAGAAGGTTCTGCCATCAACGCCGACTGCGATGGCGTTTATCTCAGATGGACTGACTATAACGTTACCTGTGCTGCCTGGAGTGTTTACAACGCTCCACTTCATCGTCCCGGCGTTAGCTAAAGGTGGTTTTGCCGGTATTAGGAGGCAGATGATTATACCCAATGCCAGACCAAGTCCAAGCCTCAGGATATTAAAAGTGGGGTTTCTCATCGATTTTTTCCTGTTATTAGCAGATATTAGTCTCCCGTTTTACTTGGGGAGAGAAGCGGCCGAAGAATCACACAGTTTTGACATTACTCTAAATTTCCTCTTCGCTTGAATAGGGGGCTATTTGCGGATTCTCATGACATGGTTTCGTGGGGTAGCTTGTCGGGGGGAATAATCTCTGTGTCTGTTACCTCGATTAGCGGCATGCCATCAGTATAATGAGGTGCAGGTGGCAATATCTCCTGTCCGGGGGCATAAGTGCTTTCTTCGGTGATGGTGTTAATCAGACTGTAGACTATTTCTACGCTGCCCTCGTGAGATTCTTTGTGCTTGCGTGGCAGCCAGCAATTGAGTATTTCCCACTCCTGGTATATATACCGTCTCCAGGTGATAGCCAGTTCGGTCGTGCCTTCGGTTGCCTTTTTGCCGCTGGCTGGTGGAGTCATAGCTCTGGTTTCTATCTGTTTCCACTGACTGGATACTATTCTCAATGGCTTTTTCGCCGTAAAGTTACATGTTGTGGACTCCTCTTCAGTCGTGGCTTCTGCCTCCTCTACTTTCTCTGCAGTTGGTGGTGTCGGTGCTTTTAGCTGTCTATCCTCCTTAACGGTTTTAGCTTGAGGTAGCGCTGTACCTGGTGATGTGGACTTAATCTCTTCTTCATACATCTGTAGAAGCTCACCAAACTTTTCCATGAGCTGCTCTCTGGTTGTCGCCGGTCCCAGTTTTGGCTTGTCTCCGCCTATCATAACCACTGTGGTTTGAGGTGGTGGTATGGGTTGGGGAGGTGGAGGGGGCACGTATGGATAGTAAGGCGGAGGTGGAGGTGCTGGTTTTGGTTGCAGGCTGCGCAGCAAGAGATATAAACCGTAGCCGCCCAGTATAAGCAGGATAATTGTTGCCGGTATCATGATGAACGGCATAGTGTAGTCGGGTTCCCAGTCTATAGTTATTGTCTTGGGGGCATCCATGGGCGTAGAGCCGCTGGATTTGACGGCGTTTAACTTGCCGCCGAAGACGCCGATAATTCCAGGCATACGGACCTGCGCATCTGTCATGCTCCATTCGGCTGTGCTGCCAGACTTGTACCAATCGCTGCCCTCTGCTTCACCGTAAGGTGATGTCAGGGTCAGCCTGTAATAGGTGTCATAGTAAGCAGTACAGATTCCGGCTGCATTAACGGTCAGGCTTAGCTCTCTACCGGGAACTGTCTCACCCGTGGGTAGTTTCCAGTAAGCGAAGCGGTACTGCGTGCCTGTGGCGTCGGGGTCATTAACCTGGTCGGGGGCAAGATTTTTCAAGACGTAGCCTTCTTTATACCAGCCTGCGCCTGATATTTGACCAATTTTGGAAGGCTCCGTTTTGAGCTCGATAGAATACTCGGTGTAATAGGGAAATGTGGCATCATATGAATACTCGGTAACTGTTATTTTATCCACTTCAGCTTTGAACCTGATACCGGAATCGGTCGGATGCTCGACAATAGGGTCGACGCTTATAGTTCTCACCGCGCCTAAATCGAGGCTGATTTTTGTGGACTCACCGCCTCGCAGTGTGACCGTGGGGGTTGCTCCTACGTATACTTTCGTCTGACCGGATTTAAGTCCGTTGCCGATGGTAACTGTAGCCTCATAGCCCCCCTTTTCCACTATGATGCTGAAGCTATTGCTTCCTGTGATAGCCGGGGTTGAGCTATCCTTGGCTTCGACTACGAAACTATAGCTGCCGGCGCTGCCTTTGGCTGGAATACCTGAGATGTAGCCTACGCTTGCATTTAGCGTTAGTCCTGTAGGTAATGTACCGCTCATTATCGACCAGGTATATGGTGATGTCCCGCCGCTGACACCTATAGTGGCGCTATAGCTCTCACCCTCCTTTGCCTGTGCCAGAGTTGTTGTGATGAAAGTGAGCGGAGGTTGGATAATGGTGAGAACAAATGCTCGCGTGTCAGTGGCAAGTGTGCTATCGGTGACTCTGGCGGTAAAATTGAAGGTGCCGGCTATTGCCGGTGTACCTGAGATAATGCCTGCAGCGTCGAGACTTAGCCCTGTCGGTAAACCTCCACTTATAATAGTCCATGCGTAAGGTGGAGTACCCCCCACAGCTTGCAGCGACGTATAGTAAGCGCCTCCCATCTGACCTTGTGGTAGAAGTGGTGAGGTGGTGATAGAAGGTTGTGCTAGGACGGGGCTCGCAATCATGGAGGCGAAGCCCAGAAGTACGAGCAGGCAAACCAGTGTCAGGCAAATCCCTCGACCGATGGCTAATTTCAATGCAGGGCGTTTATTCCGGCGGATGGATTTCATCTGTTACATCTATTATAGTCGCCCAACCGACTTTTGTCGACATCAAACGAGAACTTATTCGCTACCCGGAGTGCCCTGCTTCTGAACCTCTGGGATTACTCTCCGGCGATAGGTATAACGTTTCTGTGTCCACACGCCACTGAAAAAGCTCCGGTTCAGTAGATATCGGTTATCGGCTACATTTAAGAGGTCCTTGGATGCCCCGCCTTCAAAGTAGGCTACCTCGACATGCTTACCCATGTTCTTTACAGCTTGAAGGGCATAGGCAAAATCAGAGTCACCGCTGACGAGGACCGCCACATCATAGAAGTCGTTCCAGGCAAAATATAGCAGGTCTGTAGCCAGCATAATATCTATGCCTTTCTCAACAGGGACACCCTGTGCCACTTTGGTGCCACCCAATCTGATCTCCAGATAGGGCGTCTTGCGCAGGTTGTCGAGGAACTCCTGTTGGTCTCGATAGCTGTCAGGCCTTTGTGCCGGGTCCTGTAAGACATTGTAGTAATATGTTCGGAACAAGCGCCTGGAGCCGCATAGCTTGCTGGCAAACTCAGCGAAGTTGAGGTTGTGGCGTCCGAAGTTGCTGCGTAGACCGTGATATAGATTGCTCCCGTCTATGAATATTGCGACTCTATCATCCATGACATTCCCCCTCTAGACCTGTTAGTAACCTTTGATGGCTGACATTATACCATCGTCTATGGCAGACGTATATATTAACATCCAGCTGATTGTGTAGGCTCTTCATTTATTCGCAAGGCGACTGCTACATTGCTTACGATTGACAGGTATCCATGCATAATGTTATTCTGCCTTCTCGTAACAGGCAGGAAGGAGCGTCTACGTTTATGAAGTCGAAGCGAGTGGGTAAAGGGACACCGGAACAGGAATTGAGGCTGGACCTTAATGTACCAAATGTTATAACCGCGGTGCGTGTAGTGATGGCGTGTGTTATTTTCTGGCTCTTGTGGCAGGGAGAGTTCCTGGTGGCGGGCATTCTGATTCTTATCGCTGCGGCTACCGACGGGCTGGACGGCTTGCTGGCTCGTAGGCTCGGGCAGTCAAGCCTGGGCGGGTCGATTTTCGACATGGTGGCTGACGAGATACTCTTTATGCCGAACTTGATTTTAGCCATAGTCGTTGGGCTGTTCGTAAGGACAGACCACCTGATGCCCTTCAATCCCTATCCATACGCGGTGCTGGCGCTTGCCGGGGGAGTCGCGGTGTTTGCGGGCATAGGCACATTTTTGTGGAAACGTCGGAGTCGGAACATCGAATTTCCCACTCCCACAGGTGTGGCTAAGGTCAACTTCTGGTTCTGGCTGGCGCCGCTGGTGGTAGCCGTTTTTGGTATCGGCCCTGACTGGTTGCTTGCCACGCTGATGTATATGGCGATTGTCTCCACAATTCTAACATTCTATTCCTACCTCAAGAAGGGCAGCTACGTTTTCACTGACTGACTTTGTATCCGGTTTCGCTCGACAGATTAATGCCTGACGTGGTGGGAGATATGGAGATATAAAATGGTATACGAGCATTTCCGGCAGCCTATAATTTCCAGAGCTGCATTCTTTCTCCGCATTGGCTGGCATGTTCTTATCGCTCTGGTTATTGTCCTCGTTTCGCTGGGGATTGGCATTGTCGGCTACCATGAGTTCGAAGGCTTATCCTGGATTGATTCCACAGTAAATGCCGCCATGATTCTCGGTGGCATGGGTCCTCTGAATCAGCTACAAACCGATGCCGGCAAGCTGTTTGCATCGTTCTACGCACTGTTTTCCGGGATAATCTTCCTTGTTGCCATTGCCGTCCTGCTTGCCCCGGCGGTGCACCGGTTCCTCCATAGATTTCATTTCGATTTCGACTCCGAGAGTTCAACCAGGGACTGATTCAGCCCGGAACTGCGCAGTTTGTCAATTAGTGCAATGATTAACCTCTATTATTGCTATGGCAATCAGAGGTCAGTTTGGAGCATGACTCCCAAAGCTGAAATAATTCATGATAAAATGGATACGTACATCTTACTAGATATTCAACCTGAGAATCCATGAGGGAGGGATACGACAACGTCTGGCACACTGCCTCGAAGTGTTCATGCTCCAGGACTGACGTCTGAGACAATCTATGCTGTGCAAGAACAACTGAGATGTCCAGAGGGTAGCCTTGAATTTAGATACCATTCTCCTGGGTTGTTCGACCCTAGCCTAGGGTCGGGTATCATATTTCAGATACCGGCCGGGAATACACTATTCAGGCTGGAGAGGGATGATAAACTATGTCTCAAGTTCATACACTCATCTCCTGGAACAGGCACAAGAGTGGCAGAAGTCGATTTGCATGGGCTTGAACCGGCAGACTCAGTAAGGATTCGCGCTAGTTGGTCAAGCCAAGAGACAGCACTATATGTTGGTTATGCTGATAAGCCATGCCAGCCGATAATGGGTAAAGGATACTTGAGCAAGGGCAGAACCTTTAGGGTGGGAGAAGGTGGACATATCTATCAAATAGGTGATGATGGGGTTCAAATAATGGGAATTTCTGTTTTTCAGGGAGGTCGCCAGGTGCTTCAAGAAACTGCCCTCAATTCATGGTCTGGCGTAGTCGAGGCTGCTAGGCTTTTGCTCACGAACTCAAAACAAAGTGCCGGCTACTTGTTTGAGGTAGTTGTGACTAATCAGGTACTGGTTATGCTCGTAACTGGCTTTGAAACCTATTGTCAAAGGCGATTCCTTGAAATGGAAATGGAAGGGAGGATTATTGATTTTGAGAAACTTGCAAAGCGGTTTTATAGTAATCGTGAGATTAAGATTGGGGTGATAGAGGGTCTAAAAGAGGGTGCGCGTAAGCAAGCAAAGACGCCAACCAGTCTTATGGTTGAACAAAGGCGAATTGACTTTGGAAATTTTGATGATTGTAAGCGGGCATACTCAATTGGATACCGCATCAGCTTTGGCAGTGACCTAGGTATCAACAATCAGGTGCTAGAATTTATCCGACGCGTCATTGAGTATCGCCATCGCATTGTTCACGTTTCTCCCATGATTGCGATGCTGAATCAAGGATGTGTTCCACCAGAGGAACCAGTATTTTCCAAAATGGAACTTGGGCAAGAGGCGCTTGAGAAATTTGATAGATTCATACGTTCTTTGCACCAAGTGACATTAAAAGTCCCAGCCCCTGAGAGACAGTAAAGGCGAACTGCGATCCTTGTTACTTGCAACCCATCATCTGTAGTAGAAGCTAAAACATCGGGCAGGTATTGAGGCCAAACAAAAAGCCAAAGAGTTATTGACAGTTGTGACTATGATATTAAATGCTAGCAATTTATTATATAAATCAGACAATAGTGATGGATGGAGCGGTTGAAAATGGACGAAGAGACAAGACGTGAGCTTTTTCAAAGGGCTCAGATTACTGATTCTATAACCCAAGAGTTTGAGCTAACTTTGCCAGAGAGAGTAGAACGGTATTTGCAAGTAAAACCACACCAAATTATCCCCAACGAACCTTTTGCTGTACCATCAACAGAGTGCAGCTTACTGTTTCGGGATGGTCATTTTTATGCTTGTATAGCGCTTGTTCAAGCTGTAGCGGAAGCTATAGTAAGGTATATATGTGATGTAGATTTCGGTAGGCATGCTAAGGTCTTTGAAAAGAATGTAGAAAAGCTTCATTTAAGAGGATTTATTGATAATAAGTTAAAAGAAGCTCTGCTTAAAATATGGGAGCAAAGAGATGATTACCATCATCTGAATTCTAATGTGAAATCGGATAGAGATACCTTGGAAAGACTAGCCAGGGAGAAAACCTGTCTTCTGATTGAGGTCGAAAGTGAAATATTCAAATTTAGCTTTGGCAACGACGGCAGTATCATCCCAAAATACCCCAAATATTGGAGAATTAGAGGTAATATAGCAGGCGTATTTCTTAGACTAGAGCCATAAATACTAAACCATAAAATAACTATCTTGTCTCTACTAGTCCGATAATCCATAATCTTAAGTGCCACACATTTCATCGTTTTGTTATCCCTCGCCCGGGGCAATATTCTAAACTTGTTTCTTTACCTGGACTGGCAGGCAGGCTACCATGAGATAGACTTCGGTGGAGTGGCTGGCGAGTAGCTGGTTGGCTTTGCCCAGCAGGTCGCGGTAGATGCGGCCGAGCTTATTCTCAGGCACCAACCCCATGCCTACCTCGTTGGAAACGATGACAAAGCTGGCATTGAGCCTGCCCATGACGGCGATAAGCTGGTTTATTTCAGAAAGCACTCTTTTTTCCGCTTCCGGGTAGTCAGGTTCGTCATGTAGCAGGTTGGAGATGAGCAGGGTGAGGCAGTCTATGATTACCACCACGGCATCGCCGATTTCTTTCTCTATGCCTTTGCCGATGCCAATCGGCAGCTCCAGCGTCCGCCAGCTCAGGGGGCGGTCTTTTTTATGAGCGGCAATGCGCGCCTGCATTTCTTCATCGAGCGCCTCGCCGGTGGCGACAAAGAGGACTTTGTCACCAAGTTCCATAGCCAGTTGCTGGGCGTAATGGCTTTTGCCGCTGCGGGCGCCGCCGAGTATGAGGGTGATTTCTTTAGCCAATGATGTACTCCAAAATAGCTTTCATTTGTTTTATTGTGGTTGAGATTCTTCCTCTTCACTTTGTTCAGCGTCAGAATGACAGGATGGAAAGGGTTCAGCGTCAGAATGACAGTAGGGAAAGGGTTCAGAATGACGGAGGTTTAGATTCTTCGGTCGCTTTGCTCCCTCAGAATGACAGGACGGGGAGTGCTCAGAGTGACAGGCAGGATTGCCAAAAAGGCTGTACTCCTGAATATCTAATGTCCAGTGGCTGTCCCTGGATATGGGAACAGACTTGCCTATTTTTACGGGCTTCTTGAAAGAAGGCCCGTCATAGACAAAGGTGTGGAACTCTCCGGCTTCACCGCAGACGTCGATATTCAGCCGGGTGAGTTCAGAAGCCAGCTTGCTGTCAACCTGCCTGCCCAGCCACTCTTTGCCGAGGAACTCGGCTTTGACGCTGACGATAATGGCTTTGAAGTCAGCCTCGATAAAGCCGGACAGAAGCTGAGCGCTGTCTATCTTCCATAATGGCAATATTGCCTTAACCCCCAATTCGCCGCAGACCCGGTCTATCCAGTCCTTGTGTTCCTGCAGATATATATCGCCGGTAATCAAGCCGGTTATGCCTTTGAGCTTAAGCTCGGCTAAGGCTTTTTTAAAACCGGCTTCGTAGGTCTCCCATGTGACTTTTTGCTGAAGTATGGGCAGTCCCATGGCCTGCGCTTGTAAAGCTATGAGCCTGGGGTTTAAGCCGTGAGCCATAGCCCTGGTTGAGTCCGTGTTTATAAAGTTGAGCAGGTGGCTGACCTTCAAGCCCTGTGAAACCGCTTTCCAGCAGGCAAAGCAACTGTCCTTGCCGCCGCTCCATGAAGCCGCATATTCTGTCATTGTAATCCTCCAATCAAGATGAGTAATAGAAGCACCAGAACTTCAGCCATCTCGTTGATGGCTCCGTAATTATCGCCGGTAAGTCCGCCCAGTCGGGAACGGAAGTAGCTGGCAATACCGAAGGCAATGAGCCACAGGGCAGCCATCAGCGCCAGACCCCACAGCTTCAGCAGGGCTACGGCGGCAATCAAGGCTATGACAGTGGCTATGGTCAGCCTCTGCCAGGTGGCACCCCGTTTGAAGGCAAGTCCCATGCCGGAGCGTTTGGCGTAGGGAAAGGCGAAGATGATGGAGACCATCACCCAGCGGCTCAAGGTGGGCATGAGCAGCAGGGCTGGCAATATCTGCGTGGATGATAGGGAGACATATTTGAGCAGCAGCAGGAGAATGACGCCGACAATGCCGAAGGCACCGACTTTGCTGTCCGACATTATGTCCATCCGTTCCTTTTTGGACTTGCCGGCGATAACGCCATCGCAGGTGTCGATGAAGCCATCGAGATGATGGGCGCCGGTCAGTATGACCAGGGCTGTGATGAGCAGTGTGTTTACCACGGAAGGGGGCGGGATAAAACTCAAGGCATAGTGAATGCCAAGCAGGACGGCACCGAGAATCAAGCCGACCAGCGGGAAATAGGTCAGTGATTGCCCCGAGGTCTTAGCTGAGACCCTGTGGCGCAGGGGAGTGGGGAATACGGTTAAAAATTGTAGCGCTGCCCAGAAACCCATTTTTATTTTTATACCTTACTTCAGATAATCTTACCCGTCATCCTGATAATTTTGTCTGTCACTCTGATTTTTTGTCATTCTGTTCATCTTGTTTGTCATTCTGAGGGAGCGAAGTGACTGAAGAATCTCAACTCAGGATAAACTTCGCGAAGAATCTGGAGGTTCAGACCCTTCACTTCGTTCAGGGTGACAAAAAACATCAGGGTGACAGAAAATATCAGGGTGACAAGAAAACTTTCAGGGTGACAGAAAATATCAGGGTGACAAAAAATCTTCATGATTACAAAAATCGTTCATAATGGCAAAGAACATACATCTTTCCTAATCAATCTGGTATTGGCTTGGCTTCAGAAACGCCTGCCTGAGCAAATGTAGCCATCTGGCTCAGAGTCCTGACGGCGGCTTCAGCCAGTGATATACCCAGGACAGCGCCGGTGCCTTCGCCCAGTCTCATATTGAGGCTGAGCAACGGATTCAATCCGAGGAACTGGAGCAGCAGCTCATGTCCTGCCTCTGCCGAGAGGTGGGCGGAGATGAGGTAATCTCTGGATTGTGGTGATAAGCCGATGGTGATGAGGGCTGCAGTCCCGGAGATGAAGCCGTCGATGACCACAGGGATTCTGTAGGCAGCGCCGGCAAGCATAACTCCAACCAGCCCGCCGATTTCGAAGCCGCCTACCTTTGCTAAGACATCTATCGGGTCTTTGGGGTCAGGCTTATTAACCGATAGGGCTCTTTCTATGACCTTGATTTTATGGGCGAGCTGTTTATCGCCGATGCCGGTGCCACGCCCGGTGATTTTCTTGGGCGGTCTGCCGCTGAGGGCGGCGAAGATGGCGCTGCTGGCGGTGGTATTGCCGATGCCCATATCTCCGGTGCCGATGATATCGACTCTCTTAGCCATTTCGGCTTCTACTGTCTGGATGCCGGCTTCTATGGCGTCAATGGCTTGCTGGCGGGTCATCGCCGGTCCCTGCGTTATGTTCTGAGTGCCGAAGTCTATCATCTTACATAGTAACCCGGGCAGCGGCTGGAAGCCGCCTTTGACTCCCATATCTATTACTATAACCCGGGCGCCTATCTGTCCAGCCAGCACATTTATGGCGGCACCGCCCTTGAGGAAGTTGAGAACCATCTGGCGGGTTACTTCCTGAGGGTAGAGGCTGACCGTTTCGGCAGCGACGCCGTGGTCGGCAGCCATGATAATTATGGACTTATGTTCCAGTTTGGGTGCGGATTCGCCCTTGATTCCGGCAATCTGAATCGACAGCTCTTCCAATCTGCCCAGGCTGCCGTGCGGCTTGGTCAGGCTGTTCTGGCGGCTCTGGGCGGCTGCCATAGCTGAGCTATCCAGCGGCTTGATTTCTTTAAGTATTGTGTCTAAGGAGGTGGTCATTATTTAAGCTCCTTGCCTGTTAATATTCGATGCCGCGCCTGGCATCTGTCCCCTCGGTGAAGGGATGTTTAATCATGAGCATCTCGGTGACTAAATCAGCCCGCTGTATTATCTCCGGCGGTGCTTTTCGACCGGTCAGTACCAGTTCAACTGAGGCAGGCTTTGAATCAAGCATGTCCAGCACCTGCTTGACGGTTATTAAGCCCTGGCTGATGGCGATAAAAATCTCGTCGAGTATGACCAGGTCGTATTTACCGCTGAGTATCTCTTGCTCGGCGTAGGCTAATGTCTGCTGAGCTTCCTGGCTTGATTGCTTTTTGGATTTCTTAAAGCTATCGCCGACGCTTATCTGGACTATCTCGAAGGGGTTGTACTGCTTTAAGAAGAAATGCTCGCCGCAGGGTAGTCCCTTTAAGAACTGGATAAAAGTCACCTTCATACCCTGTCCCACGGCTCTCATCGCCAGACCTAGAGCGGCAGTGGTCTTGCCTTTACCATCGCCGGTGTAAACATGGACCAGACCTTTGGAGTTTTTTTCAACCATCATTCCTCCCGTTGCGTTTTTGGCTATTTGACTATCCTAACTATCATTCCCACGGTTTTTTTACTGTTATTCTGAGTTTCTATCTGTTATGCTGAGTTTCTATCTGTCATTCTGAGCGAAGCGAAGAATCTAGTTCCTTTAGCTTTATGAAATTTGCCGGGGTGAGATTCTTCGGTCGCTCTGCTCCCTCAGAATGACAAGGGGCAAAGGCCTCAGAATGACAAGGGGCAAAGGCCTTAGAATAACAAGGGGCAAAGGCCTCAGAGTGGCGAGAAATCAATGTTGAAGTTATGATTTGGCATCTCCTTTCCTCCCCAGAGCGATTTTATAGACCTGTGACATATCGAGGTTGCTCCTGATTATATCGGCTAGTTTATCATATATTTCCTGTTTGTTTATCGATACTGTTGTGGTTTCGGGCAACCTCCTGAGCTGTCGCAGCCTGTTCAGAAATCGGCGTGTGAATTCGCCATTGTGAAATAAGCCGTGTATGTAGGTGCCAAATATAAGTCCGTTGCTGCCGACAATGCCATCGAAGTAATCGACCTTACCCCGTGGCGTTTCGAATACCTGGAGTGTCGGCTGGCAGCGCTGGCTTCTGGTCTGCCCCATGTGAATCTCGTAGCCAGTGACCTCCACGCCTTTAAGCCCTTTCAGCAAGCCTTTGTCGGCATAAACACGGGCTTTAACCTGTGTGGTCGTTTTGTCATTGCGAAAGATGGTTGTGGTATCGAGCAAGCCAAGCCCATTGATGCTGTCGTGCCTGGATTCGACTTTATCAGGGTCATGTATGCTTTTACCCAGCATCTGGTAGCCGCCGCAAATACCTATTACCGGAATGCCTGACTGCGCCAGGCGGACAATAGCCTGTGCCAGCCCTTGTTGTTGCAATTTTATTAAATCGGCGATGGTGCTTTTGGTTCCAGGCAGAATGAGCAGGTCTGGACTGCCCAACTCAGGTACAGTGCTCACATAGCGGACGGCACAGCCCTGCTCTTCAAGCGGGTCGAAATCATCGTAGTTTGAGATATGTGGCAGACGTATAACAGCCACATCGATAGTGCCGTTAGCCGAGCCTGTTTGTCTTTCGTCGAGATAGACCGAGTCCTCTTGAGCGATACCTATGTCGCGAAAATAGGGGATGACTCCCAGAACAGGCTTGCCGGTGCGTTTCTCCAGGATATCCAGTCCCGGCTTCAGCAGTTTGAGGTCGCCGCGAAATTTGTTGATGATGAAGCCTTTGATAAGGTCGCACTCCTGCATGGTCAGCAGTTCCAGCGTGCCGACGATTGAAGCGAAAACGCCGCCGCGGTCAATATCGCCTACCAGCAGAACGGGAGCATTTACCATTCCGGCTATTCTCATATTGACTATCTCTCTGTCTCTGAGGTTTATTTCCGCCGGGCTGCCAGCTCCTTCAATAACCACGATATCGTAGGTAGACAGTAGATGACCTAGAGAGTTCTTGATTATCTTCAGCAGGTTGGGGGTATAGCTGTAATATTGGCTGGCTTCCATGTTTTTAGCCACTTGCCCTAAAACGATTATCTGTGAGCGGTTATCGGCTTCGGGTTTGAGCAGCACAGGATTCATATGGACGGAAGGCTCGATGCCGGCTGCCTCAGCCTGTACTGCCTGGGCACGTCCGATTTCGCCGCCTTCCCTGGTAACAAAGGAATTTAAAGCCATGTTCTGTGCTTTGAACGGGGCGACTTTGAAGCCGTCTTGCCAAAAGATTCGGCATAATCCGGCTGCGATTACGCTCTTGCCTGCAGATGAAGCTGTGCCCTGTATCATCAGGGTTTTAGCTGGCATGGCTTATGACTCCAATTTCTTTTACAGCCTCGATTAGCTTCTGGCATTCGGGCAGGGTGCGTGGTGCCAGGCGTATGTACTGGGGCAAACCGAAAGAGGTACAGTCACGAACTAATATGCCTTTCTTTAATATGGCTTGCCTGAAGGCTGTGGCATTGCCGACTCTGACCAGGAAGAAATTGGTCTGCGAGGGTAGCGGCGATAGTCCAACGCCCTCGAGTTCTTTTATCAGGAAACCTTTGGCTGCACGAATGTTGTTATGGCACTCCTCGATAAAGCTATCAGCATTTAAGGCAAAGATGCCGGCTTTCTGTGCCGGGGCATTGACGTTCCATGGCGGGCGGACACGTTTCAAAACGGAAATGATTGGCTCGGCGGCTATAGCGTAGCCGAGGCGCAGTCCGGCCAGGGCATAATCCTTGGTCATTGAACGGAGGATAATTAAATTATTGTGGTCTATTAAATCCAGAGATGTCCAGGCGTTCTCGGTGAAGGCGATGTAGGCTTCATCGAGTATGACCAGGCTGTCCTGCGTACTTGACATAATCTGTGTAAATTTTCCTTTAGATATGTATTGCCCGGTAGGATTGTTGGGGTTACACAGAAAGACGACTTTAGGTCGGTGCTTCTGGAGTAAGCTTGGAAATTCCTTTATATCCGGCTGGAAATTCGGCTCCTTGAGGACTGGCTGTTTCAATACGCAGGCATTGGCGAGGAGACAGGCAGTTTCGTATTCACCATAGGTCGGTTGCGGAATAAGGACTAGGTCATCGGAGTCCAGGTAGGCAGTAGCTACAAGCCTGATTAGCTCGGTGGAACCGCTGCCTATGATTAGCCTGTCTTGAGATATATTGAGCTTTTGAGCCAGCGACTGCTTTAATTCACTGGCTTCGGTGTCAGGATAGCATGCTATTGATGTATCCGATAAAACCTCTTTTATGCCGGGTGGTGGACCGAATGGGTTACAGCTAACGCTGAAGTCGAGGATGGTCTCTGGTGAGATGCCAAGCCTGGCTAATTCTTCGTGGTCTATGCCGCCGTGAACGCAGGGAGGAAGCTTATTTATAGCATGTCTAGGTAACAACAAAATATATCACCCCGGCAGAAATATATATCAGGCACCAGATAATGGCTGTTACGACAATGATTTGTCGAGAAGCGTTAATCGCGTCAAGTGATAGCGGGTAGTGGTTATCGCCAAGTCTATAATGGTCGTTTTTTTCCAGTTGTATTTCCAGGGCACCGGCGATGGCGCTCATCGTCCAGCCGGCGTTGGGGCTTTCTGTTTTCTTGTGGTCGCGAATCATGATGTGCCAGGCTTGTGAGGCATTCTTTCGGCATATAAGAGAAGCTACCACTATTATCAGTGCGGAAATCCGTGCCGGGATAAAATTGACGATATCGTCCAACCTGGCGGCAAACTTGCCCAGATATTCCCATTGCCCATGATATCCTATCATAGAATCGAAAGTGTTGATTATCCGGTAAGCTATAGCCCCGGGCACGCCGAAGAGGAAAAAATATAATAGAGGAGCTACAAAACTATCGCATATATTTTCGGCTGCTGATTCTACTGTGGCTGATATAATCTGGCTCTTGTCGAGCTTGGTAGTGTCACGGCTGACCAGAGATTGCAAGCTTAGGCGTGCCTGGCCCAGATTATTTTTAGCTATAAGCTTTTTAACCGTGTCAATGGCTTGCCTGAGTCCACGTAAGGAGAAGGTGAATTTCAGCAAGAGCCCGGCAACGATGATGTAAACTAAGAGATTAAACTCACTCAGGTGGGAGAGCAGAAAGTAAACGGCTGCGATAACTAGCACGAGCGTTATTAAAACCATGCCGACGCCATAAGCAAGCTGCCGGGAACTGCCTTTTTTTGGAGCCAGTTTTGTCTCCAGAGAAATTAGTTTACCCAGCCAGGCTATGGGATGCCAGGCATTTGATGGCTCACCAAGGATAAGGTCAAGGGCAAGAGCTATGAGCAGTATTATTACTATTTCCATGATTCTCTAGGCACTTATTTATCTTTTTTGTCAGACACGATAAGGGTGGCGGGCAAATCATTAATCGGGTGGGGATAGACATAGACTTCGGCTCCGTAAACCTCCTTGATAGTTTTTGCATTTATCACCGCTTCAGGAGTTCCGTGGCAATACACTTTTCCACCACTAAGCATTATCAGGCGGTCGCAATACTGAGCGGCCAGGTTCAGGTCATGAAGCGTCACCACAACAATTAGCCCTTGCTCCCGACATAACTGGTGGGCTAAATCCAGAGTTTCTATCTGATAATTAATATCTAAATTGGCGGTGGGCTCATCCATAAGTATCATTTTTGGTTCCTGGGCTAAGGCGCGGGCAATGGTCAGGCGTTGCCTTTCACCTCCTGACAGTTCACCTACCCTGCGTTCAGCAAAAGCAAGCGTTTGGGTTGCTTTCATGGCTTTTTGGACGATAGCTAAGTCCTGTTCCCCTTCATAGCGCAGTAGCCCTAGATGCGGAGTTCGTCCCATAAGCACCACCTCAAGGGCGGTGAATAGCTCAGGTAATGTTGGATTCTGAGGGACAACAGCTACCAGTTGAGCTAAATGCCGGTGACTCATGTCGGCTATGTTCTTGCCATCGAGGAAGATGTGTCCTGAGCTTGGCTTAATCAGTTGGGTTATGCCTCTGATTACCGTTGATTTACCGGAACCGTTAGGGCCTATGATGCCCAGCATTTCTCCAGGATTAGCTTCAAGACTGATGTTATGGAGCACCGTTTGCTTGTTATAGCCCAGGCTGATGTTATCCAAGCGCAGTTTGAACATTTAGAATATTGCCCTCTTTTTTTGTCGCAGCAGATAAAGAAAGAAAGGAGCACCTAGAAAGGCGGTTATTACGCCTACCGGTATCTCTGTAGGCGCCAGCATGGTTCGGGCGGCGGTATCTGCTAGAATCAAGAAGATGGCTCCAGCAAAGGTGGCTAAAGGCAGGAGGAAGCGGTGGTCTGGACCCCAGATAAGACGAACAGCATGTGGCACGATGATACCGACAAAGCCTATGATGCCGCAGAAACAGACCGCAGCGGCGGTTATCAAAGTTGCAGCTCCGAGCAAAGTCAGTTTGACCTGTTCCACGTTGATGCCCAGCTGTTGGGCTTGTTCCTCGTCGAGCTGGATTACGTTTAAAGGTCGGGCATGAAGCCAGATGACTATTGTGCCGATGAGTATATAAGGTGCCACCATGCCTACCTGCCACCAGCTAGTCAGGGAGAATGTGCCCAGCAGCCAGGAGATTATGCCGTGCAGTTTATCTCCCGATGCAATCATCATGTAAGAAGTGATTGCAGCCAGGAAAGCGCCCAGGGCTACGCCGGCCAGGATAAGGGTTGTCATAGGCAAGGTTTTACCGACTCTGGCTATGGAATAAACTACAGCTACGGCTGTAATAGCACCAGTGAATGCCAGTAGTGGAATGCTGGCGGCTTGCCAGGCTATGGGTAACATGAAACCGATAACGGCTCCTAATGCTGCGCCCTGGGCAACGCCAATTAGATACGGGTCAGCCAGTGGATTGCGGAAAAGTCCCTGGTATGTGGTACCGGCAACGGCTAATGCGGCACCGACCAGTCCGGCTAGAAGTAACCTGGGCAGGCGTATGTCAAAAATGATTGTTTCTATATTGCTTGGCCATGTTGCCTGGATATTGACAAACGGTAGTTTGTCCAATAGAACGTCGGACACCGTACCGAAGGGAATGTCCGTGCTGCCTACGGCCAAAGTCGCTATAAGTACTATTCCTAGAAGTATGACCAGTCCGACTATGGCATAAATTCGGCTACGCCAGTGGATTGGGTAAATGACCGCAGTTTCTGATATGTTCGAATTCTTAGACAGTTCTAATGCCATTCTTGTTCAGCCTTTACACCTCTAGCACTTATGTATATGCTCGTTTCTTTTCGGCTATTTGAAGAGTTTGGGGTGGATGAAGCATGCCATTTGTTCCAGGGCTTCTACTATTCTGGGACCAGGGCGGTGTATCAGGTCGCCATCGATTTTATATATCCTGTCATTCAGCAGCGCCTGTGTATTTTTCAACCTGGGCTCAGTCTGTACATATTGCCAGGGCAGGTCTTCTCCGGTCCCCATACCAACCGAGGCTACTATTACCTGTGGGTTTCTGTAAATGACCGTCTCCAGGTCGATTGTCTTGTCACCAGATATATCAGAGGCGATGTTTTGTCCACCGGCGCTGCGGATTACGTCATCAGCCAGAGTTCCTGTGCCGGCGGTCATCAGTGGGTCGTGCCAGGTGACATAAAATACGCTCGGGTTTTGTTTTGAGGATAAGGTTTCTGTTTTGCCGGTTATAACTTGAATCCTTGACCTTAAGCCGCTGACCATCTCCGTAGCCTGTTTATTTTGTCCGGTGATTTTACCTACCAATGTTATGCTATCCAGCACTTCAGGCAGGGAAGTTGGTGTTAGAGCCACAACTGTCAGGCCAAGTTCTTCCAGGGCGGGTATGACTGTTTTGCTGTGAATATTGGTTGCCAGCACCAGATCCGGCTCAAGTGAGATTACCTTTTCTATGTCGACAGTGCTGAAACCGCCCACTTTAATTTTAGTTGCAGCCGCCTGAGGATAATTACAATAATCAGTAACTCCGACCACTTTATCGCTCAGGCCGAGCGCGAACAAGATTTCGGTATTGCTCGGTGACAGAGAGATTATTCTCTGGGGTATTTTTTCGATTGCTATGCTTCTGCCAAGGCCGTCAACTATATTGCCCGGCGTAGATTGTGCGGCACAACTGGGGCAAATAAGAAGCGCTAGTGCTAACAGGATAAGGAAGTATTTTGGAATATGTCGGCTCATTATTTTTCCCCTTTGCATCGATTGCAAATTAAAATCCCCATGCTCCAGAAAGCAAGGGGATTAATTCTAAATAATAAATCCCACCCCCTTACTCCGCGGAGGTAGCCATACCTAGTAGGGCCGATGTTCTGACTTTTACAGCAGGCGGGACTGTGCCGGGATTACACCGGCTTGCATTCCAATTAAGCCCAAGATTGCCCCTGGGCACCCTACCACAGCTATTCAGTTTGTTAAAAGAATAGCTGGAAATCGGGCTAAAGTCAATAGGCTCAATATATCGAATGTGCCGGGCATACTATAAATCAGCCTGGTTGATTACCGTTTCGTTGCTTTTTGGTGGTTTTGAATACGTCTTGATCGATGTATGCCTAGCGACCTGCTTGACAAAGATCCGTTGTTCCTTTATTTTATGAGTACTGAGGTACGAAGAGATGGGTGGGCGGAGGACAAAGCCCCAACTTGCCTCTGGAGATGAGGCTCTAGGCTTAAGTCTGCAAGACCTGGTTAACAGTCTGGAAGATGAACTTTTTATCGTAGATAATGAATATCATATCAAGTTCGTTAACTCAGCTATCATGCAGAGGTTAGGTGGACATGACGCTTCTCCGGTTGGCAGACTGTGTTACGAGGTCTTTGAGGCTAGAGGTAGCCCCTGCGGTTCACCGTTGTGGTTATGCCCTATAAACAAAGTATTACACAGCGGTAAGCCAATTGTAATCGTCCACCCCAAATACCCTATAAGCCCGGACATTGTTTCAAACGAGCACATTAGGATTGTTATGTATCCACTAAGAGATAACCGTGGCAATATTAGCACTATCGCTGAATTGAGACGAGACGTCACTGTAGAAAAGGAGATGGAGCATCAGGTTCTGAGACGTCATCATCATCTTCAAGCCTTAAGCCGCATCTCAAGCGCTACGAGCGGGTTACGGAATTTGAATAGTATCTTAAATGTATGCCTAGACATTGCTTTGGAGTCTGTCGATGGTGAAATAGGGGGTATCCTACTTTTCGATGAACAAAAACAAAGGCTACGTTATCGTGTTTCTCGTGGTTTATCCGCCAAATATGTTGAGAAAATGCAGATGGCTCCGGGAGAAGGGATAGCGGGCAGAGTGGTTAAAATTGGGGAGCCTATCCTGGTGGAAGACATCTCAAAAGATACGCGTGTTGTTCATAAGGATTTGATCAGTACTGAGGGACTTAAGGGATTTGCCAGCGTTCCATTAAAAGCGAAGGAAAAGGTTGTAGGTGTGATTAACATGGCGAGTCATATGCCATGCCGATTCAGGGAGGATGATATCTATCTTTTAAACTCAATGGGTTGCCAGATAGGAATTGCAATTGAGCAGGCGAGACTCTATGACCGCCTGGCAAGTGCAGCGAGGAGGTACCAAACTCTTCTTCGACATGCTTTGACTGCCCAGGAGGATGAAAGAAAGAGAATCGCACGCGAGTTGCATGATGAGACAAGCCAGGCTATTACCAGCTTGACTCTCAGTCTACAAGCAATTATAGGGATGGCTGAGATAAAGGGTATTGCAGATAAAGACATTATAGAAAGGCTTAGCACAACGCATGCCTATACAGTTCATGCCGGCAATGAAATAGTTAAACTTATGAAGGAACTCCGCCCCACACTATTGGATGAACTTGGAATGCCTGCAGCTATTCACCGCTATGCTAAAGATAATCTGCAAACTCAAGGAATTGGTGTAGCCGCTGAATTTTTGGGTATGGATAGGCGTTTTCCCCCGGAGACTGAAGTGACACTTTTCCGTGTTGCCCAGGGACTTATAGGGAACATCTTGAAACATTCAGGTGCGAAAAATGTTGTAATTAAGCTAGAGTGTGATAACGCCAAATGTATATTAAAAATCAAAGATGACGGCAAGGGTTTTGATGTTAGCAAGCTTACACGTGTAGACCCTAGTGGTCGGGGTGCGGGTCTATTCACTATGAAGGAGAGAGTGAAGTTAGCCGGAGGTAATTGTAAGATTGAATCCCGGCCGGGACAAGGAACCAAGGTTACGGTGAATATCCCGCTCCCTGCGAGTGAGGTAGATGAAAAAGATAAAAGTCCTGATAGTTGATGACCACACTCTCGTGAGAGATGGAATTCGGGCTTTACTAGGTCTAGTTGCCGATATAGAAGTAGTTGGTGAGGCAACGAATGGCAGGGACGCACTGGAAAAGGTCGAGCAGCTTGCTCCAGATGTGGTACTGATGGATCTGGCAATGCCTATTATGGGTGGGCTTGAGACGACACGGAGAATACGCAAGAAATATCCGGAGACGAAAGTGCTGGCACTAACCCAATATGATGATAGCGACTATGTGGTTCCTGTTATCGAAGCAGGAGCTCGTGGTTTTGTTACTAAGATGGCGGCGTTTTCAGAACTTGCCTCAGCTATTCAAGCCGTGTATAAAGGAGATTCTTATCTGTCGCCTTCGGCAGCAAAGGCACTTGTTCAGGAATATCAGCAAAAAACTACTGTAGAGGGGGACAAAGACCCTTATAATCAGTTGACAGACAGAGAGAGAGAAGTGCTTAAGCTTGTTGTTGAAGGATACACTGCTCGCGAAATAGCAGACATACTGGTCATCAGTCCTAAAACAGTGGAGTGGTATAAAACCAGCTTAATGAGTAAGATTAACATCCATAACAAAACTGACCTCATTAAGTTTGCCATACGCAAAGGAATTATAGCCGCGTGATGACCCGGGCGAAGTTCATCCGCTAATCTTAAGACCTTCTGCCCTAGATTCTTCCCCGCAGAAATCAAGTGTTATTCCAGTAATAATTCTGGGAATCAAGCCATGTTATCTTAGATATTTCCCTATTGTCGCTTAATTTATAACCATGTACTATTCTCGTAGATTTAGTAGTCCATGTTCAGGAAGAGCCCATGTATCCATCTACAGCAAAAGATGCCAATAGGTATCAGCCCAATGAAGTGACAAAATTATCTTTTGATCACAGCCTGGTCCCACCATGCCAGGCTGCCTGTCCATTACATATGGAAATACGTGAATATATTGATTTGGTTGCCCAGGGAAGGATTATGGAAGCTCTGCAAGTGATAAGAGATGGCAATCCATTCCCCTCTATTTGTGCTTATGTTTGCACTCACCCATGTGAGGACGCTTGTAGACGTAGTCAGGTAGACAAGTCTGTTGCTATTCGTGCGCTGAAGAGGTTTGCAGTTGAATTTGGCGGTGATAGAAGAGTCCGTGCTGAGGCAGAAACTACACATAGCGATAGGGTAGCTATAGTAGGTTCTGGTCCGGCAGGGATGGCCTGTGCCTACTATTTGCGGAAATTGGGTTATCCTGTAACTGTCTTTGAGGCTCATTCGGGTGTAGGTGGCATGCTTCGGGTAGGTATTCCGCAGTATAGGCTTCCCCGTGAAGTATTGAATACAGAAGTGCAAAGATTGATGCAGATGGGCGTTGAAATAAGGACGAATACGCGTGTGGTCTCATTGGATCTGCTGTCTGACATGGGCTATAAAGCCATCTTTATAACTATTGGTGCTCACCAAAGTCTTAGGATGGGCATAGAGGGTGAGGATGGCCCCGGTGTAATAGATGGTGCCACTTTCCTCCGCGAGGTGAATCTTGGTCTCAAACCATCTTTAGGTAAAAAAGTTGCAGTAGTGGGAGGTGGTAATGTAGCAGTTGATGCTGCACGTACAGCTCTCCGTTTGGGCGCGCATAAAGTAAGCATTCTCTACCGCCGCAGCCGGACAGAAATGCCAGCAGACCCGGTAGAAATAGAGCAAGCCTTGGAAGAAGGGATCGACATTCGCTTCTTGGTGGCGCCGGTTAAATTAAATAGGCGTAATGGGCAGTTAAGTATAAGTTGTATAAAGATGGAACTTGGCGAGCCTGATGCTACCGGTAGACGGCAGCCTATGCCTATTAAGGGCAGCGAATTCAATAGGCAGGTAGATGTACTGATTACCGCTATTGGACAGGCACCTCAGACTCCAAGTGATTTCCGTCTGCGTATCGGCAGAGGGAGTACTATTCATGTTGACCCAGTCACTCTTACTACAAACAGAGTAGGAGTTTTTGCTGGTGGTGATGCTGTTACCGGGCCGGCGACGGTAACCGAAGCTTTGGCATCTGGTAGGCTGGCAGCTTTTCGTATTGATGATTATCTTCAGCATAGATATCCGCGAGTTGACAAGGAGATGCGAGCACATTTGGCAGGCGACTTGCTGCCTGAGACTATAGAGATGATCAGAAAAATAGGTCGGCTTGAGCCTCCGATTCTTCCGCCTGAATCAAGAATGGAAGATTTTAAGGCGGTGGAGTCGGTCTATGATTGGTCAACTGCTGTTAATGAGGCAAGAAGGTGTCTTCGGTGTGGTATGGGAGCTGAGATTGTGTCGCAAGACAAATGTGCTACCTGCCTGAATTGTATAAGAGTCTGCCCATATCATGTTCCACGTCTCGATGTTAACGGTGCAGTTCAGATACCAGTCGAACAATGCCTAGCTTGTGGTATATGTGTTGCGGAATGTCCGGCGAAAGCGATAATTTTACGGAAGCCATATGACCAGAGGCAGGTAACCGATGAATTACGTCATATACTTAATTCCGCAGAGAAATCGAAATTCAGGCCGTTCATCGTCGGTTTTTGCTGTCAATATGGACTTTTTGGTACTGGCACTCTGGCAAACCTGTGGCGGGAAGCTAAAGCTGGCATATGGATAGTGCCTGTCTTGTGTGTGGCAAAAGTAGAAGCCGAACATATGTTATATCCCTTTGAGATGGGCGCAGAAGGAGTTTTCATTGCTGGATGTGGGGAACAATGCGCCAGAGAGAATACGGCTTTGTGGATTAGTCAACGTATCGGTAAGGTTAGGAAGATGCTAGTTCAGATTGGTCTTGAGCCTGAGCGAATACGAGGTTTTATGTTGAGCTCTACTAATAAAGATATTGCTCAGGACCTGGATAAGTTCGTTGAACAAATAACCCGGTTATATTTGACCTCGACAATAGTGGAGGAGGTGAAAAGTTGATAGTTGCGGAACAGAAGCCTCTTGAAGCAATCAGGCAAATGATTGCTCCCTACCATAGGGTGTTGATTCTTGGCTGCGGTACATGTATGACGGTTTGTGATGCTGGCGGCGAACGCGAAGTATCCTTTCTCCATAGCTCATTACGATTGATACAGGCAAAAAGCGGGGAAGAGCCACATATCTTTTCTGAGTATATTTTGAAAAGGCAGTGTGACCCTGAATTTATAGACCTTCTTGTTGATAAAGTCAGTGATGTGGATGCCATTCTTTCATTAGGTTGTGGTATAGGGGTGCAAGCCATAGCTGAACGTTTTACAGATATGCCAGTATTGCCTGGCGTTAATACTTCTTTTATGGGCATGGCTAAGGAGTGGGGGGTCTGGGACGAACGGTGCGCTGCTTGTGGAGATTGCAGACTGGAGGATACTGCCGGTATTTGCCCTATTACCAGGTGCACCAAGGGAATACTAAATGGGCCCTGCGCCGGTGCCAAAAATGGTAAATGTGAAGCAAGTAAAGACATGGAGTGCGCGTGGATTCTCATCTACAAGCGACTGGAGAGGCTGCAGCAGCTTGAGAAAATGCGCCGATATTACCCGCCGAGAAATTTCCGCGCTGTCCCGAGGCCAAGGAGGCTTGTTAAAAAAGTTAGTGTTGGTGCAGGAGAAAGTGATGGCTAATTCATTGTTTGAGGAGAAGCTCTATTCTGGTACGTTCTTAGTGACGACGGAAGTTGGTCCACCCAAAGGGGTCGATGTGTCAGAATTAATTCACCACGTAGAACTACTAAAAGATAAAGTTGATGCCATCAATGTTACTGACCATCAGAGTTCGGTTATGCGTTTTCCGTCGTTGGGTGGCTGTCTGTTGGTAAAAGAATTAGGTGGGGAGCCAATTCTGCAAGTAACCTGTCGTGATAGGAATCGCCTGGCTCTCCAAGCTGATCTTCTGTTTGCATACTCCAGGGATGTTCGTAATGTCCTTTGTCTTACGGGTGATTCTATTGATGTAGGTGACCATAGGGAAGCCAAGCCTGTCTTTGACCTAGATTCAATACAGTTATTGAAAGCGATAAAAACTCTGGAATCTGGAACAGATATGGCGGGCAACGAGCTTAAAAGTGCTCCGAAATTTTGTGTGGGTGCCTCAGTACATCCTGAAGCAGATTTCATCGAACCTCAACTCGTTAAATTTGACAAGAAGGTCGCTGCGGGAGCTCAATTCTTTCAGACCCAGGGCATCTTCGACCTAGCAAGTCTTCGGCGGTTCATGCAATATGCCTCACAGTTTAATGTGAAAATCCTGGCTGGAATTATAGTGCTGGCTTCCGCCAGAATGGCTCGATATATGAATGAAAATGTCCCTGGGATAATTGTCTGCCAGGCTATTATAGACGAACTTGCTGCTGTGGAGAAAGGCAAGGGACTCCAAAAGGGGATAGAGATTGCTGCCCGCCTGATAAAGGCAATAAGGGATGAAAGACTATGCCACGGTGTACATGTTATGGCTGTAGGTAATGAAGGTATTGTGCCTGAAATACTGGAGGCAGCCGAATTAGCTGGTGTCAGCCGATGAGATGATACTTTACTAAGGTGAATGCAGGATATAATGAGTGAGTTAATGAAAATTATGGAGGTAAGGAAGATGGGAAACGGCGCAAAAATACTGATTATAGATGATGAGCCCGATTTTGTAGAAGCCTTCCGGATGGTATTCGAAGCTAAATCATATCAAGTGGTCATAGCATCGAACAAAGCAGGGGCTCAGGATGTGATGAGCACGAAGCCTGACATTATTGTCTTGGGCACCCTTGCCCCTGCGGGACAAGCCTTTGCGATGCACAACTGGTTAAAGCAGCATCCAGAATACAAGGACATACCTTTAGTGGTGATTGATGCGAGCTATGAGGAGCGCCATATCAAAGGATGGAGAAGGTTTGAGGGCATACAAATCGAATGTGAATCTTACATGACTAAGCCGATAGAGCCGGCTTCGATAGTGCCGAGAATTCAAAACCTGCTTGAAGAAGCAACCAGACCCAGAAAGATAAAGGTGCTCATAGTAGATGACCATACAATGGTCAGGCATGGGATACGTGCTCTTCTCACAGTGCAAAAAGACATGGAAGTGATAGGTGAGGCTGTAAATGGTCAGGATGCGCTTGAACAGGTGCAACGCCTTTCCCCTAATGTTGCACTGATGGATATAGTCATGCCTGTCATGAGTGGACTGGAGGCGACAAGACTAATAAGTAGCGAATATCCTCTAACAAGAGTTTTGATCCTGACTCAATATGATGAGGAAGAGAACATGCTTGTTGCCAAACAGGCAGGGGCGCACGGCTTTATACCTAAAAGGGCAGCAAGCTCTGAACTCGTGGATGGCATAAGGGCTGTAAATGAGGGGAAATATTCTCCGTGGTCATTATCTTAAAAATGTTAGGTGCGAGAGGACAATCAGGAGGGTAGAATGCGACAAATATGTGAGACCTGTGTGTTCGCTAAGGATTTTACCGTGGGACCTGGCATATCAGGTTCACAAGAGGGTGTGGAGTGCGCTAATTTAGAGTTTGCCAAATATCTTGATAGGCTACAAAAAAGCAATTCTTACCAGAGAGAGTTCAATGAACGCGGCTTCGTAAAAGTATTTAGAGTAGAAGCCGTCGCCTCTGGTGAAAGCGAAGCATGTCAATTTTGGAGAGCTAAAAAATCGAAGCGTAAGAAACGCACAAAGTAACTGAAAAATCTGTTTAATGACAGTATTTGCCTCTTGCTTTCGTGTAATTGTGCATGATATAATCTAGCTTCGGCAAGGCAAGCGAAGCTCGGAGATTTACTTGCAGGCGACCCTAGTCTATTACACTCTAGACCCTGGGCTTATTATTGCGGCTGTTGCTAACGCTCCAGCTTCTAAATCAACCATCGAAGAATTTCGGCATAAACTAAGCCATCAACAGATAGGTAGCAAGCTTAAGCGGTTTTGGACTCAGGACATCTATCGCCTTTCGAATATGTCGCTTTATTCTCGGTTGTTTTTGTAACGGGGAAATTGTGATGTTTTCGATACAATCGAATCCGAAGCATGGGCGAAGTAGTAAATTGGGGGTGATAGGTATAGTTAATATATATTGAATCTACCCCGGAATTTGAGCGAAATAAACAGTCTTCAACAGAGGGAGGGTAAAAGAGAAATGACTGCAAAGATTATCAGTGGTACTGAAGTAGCTGCCGAGATTCGCGAGGAATTAAAAGGCAGAGTGAAAAAACTAAAAGACAGGGGAGTGACTCCGGCACTAGCTGTGGTGCTGGTAGGAGAAGACCCAGCCTCGATCTCCTATGTTACCGCTAAGGCTAAGGGCTCTGAGGAAATAGGCATGCACGAGGAGACGATTCGCCTACCAGCAGATACTCCAGAAGCAGAAGTCCTTAAAAAAGTCGATGAGCTCAATAAAGACCCTAAATTTCATGGCGTGCTGGTACAGTTGCCTCTGCCTAAGCACATTGACACTGAAAAGGTGATTAACTTTATCTCTCCAGAGAAAGACGTGGACGGATTCCATCCGGTGAATGTGGGTAAGGCGCTCAGAGGTGAACCTTGTCCCTTGCCTTGCACTCCTCATGGAGTCCAGGAGTTGTTGGTCAGGAGCGGCAATGACCCCAGCGGCAAGCATGTCGTTATCTGTGGCAGGAGCAACATTGTAGGTAAGCCACTGGCGGCTATCCTGATGCAGAAAAAGAAAGGGGCTAATGCCACAATCACCATCTGTCACACCGGGACCAAAGATATAGGCTATTTTGCCAGACAGGCTGACATTGTCGTGGCTGCCATGGGTGCTCCTAAGGCAATAACTGCCGATATGGTTAGAGATGGCGCGGTGGTTATTGATGTTGGCGTTAACCGTGTAGAAGATAAGACGAAAGAGAAAGGTTTCCGTTTGGTGGGTGATGTCGACTTCGATGTCATCAAGGAAAAGGCATCGGCGATAACTCCGGTTCCCGGTGGCGTCGGTCCGATGACCGTAACCATGTTGCTGATGAATACAGTAGAAGCAGCCGAGATGAAAGCAGGTATAACTGGCTAGAAAGTAAATATCTTAATAAATTGTTAACTTCTTTGGCTATTCAGCACAGGCTTAAAATAAACTAAATAATAAGGAGGATACTACTATATGGCTTATGATGCGGTAAAAATGAAAGACTGGCAGATTTCAGAAGCAGCCGAGAAAAACATGCCTACCTCCGACGAGTGGCGGGAGAAACTCGGACTGCAGAAGGATGAGATTATTCCCTATGGGAGGCTGTGCAGGCTCGACTTCCTGAAGATAATCGAGCGTCTCAAAAAAAAGCAGGATGGCAAGTATATCGAGGTAACAGCTATCACACCCACACCGTTAGGTGAAGGTAAAAGTACCACTTCGATGGGTCTCATTGAAGGTCTGGGCAAACGAGGCAAGAACGTAGGCGGTTGTCTTCGCCAGCCATCAGGCGGTCCCACCATGAACATCAAGGGTACTGCTGCCGGCGGTGGCAATGCGCTCCTCATTCCCATGACCGAGTTCTCAATGGGTCTTACCGGTGATATTAACGACATCATGAATGCCCACAACCTGGCTATGGTAGCGCTGACTTCCAGGATGCAGCATGAGCGGAACTATGATGATGCCGAGCTTGCCAAGCGTAACCTGCGCCGGCTGGATATTGACCCCAACCGCGTGGAGATGGGCTGGATTATGGACTTCTGTGCCCAGAGCTTGAGAAATATCATTATTGGCCTCGGCGGTCGTATGGATGGCTTCCTGATGCAATCCAAGTTTGGCATTGCTGTGAGCTCCGAGCTTATGGCTATGCTATCAATAGTCACAGATTTAGCAGACTTGCGCCAGAGGATGGACAAAATCACGGTTGCCTTCGATAAGAAAGGCAACCCTGTGACTACCGGCGACCTGGAAGTTGGTGGCGCTATGACTGCCTGGATGCGAAACACCATCAATCCCACGCTGATGTGCACCGCTGAGTATCAACCCTGCATGGTGCATGCCGGTCCCTTTGCCAACATCGCTGTGGGTCAGTCATCTATCATTGCCGACCGCATCGGTCTGAAAATGTTCGAATATCATGTTACCGAGAGTGGCTTTGCCGCAGACATCGGCTTCGAGAAGTTCTGGAACGTCAAATGCCGCTTGAGCGGGCTCATACCGCATGTATCGGTGCTCACCACCACCATCAGGGCACTTAAGATGCATGGCGGTGGCCCTAAGGTTGTAGCCGGGTTACCCCTGCCGGATGCTTATACAAAGGAAGACCTCAAAACTCTAGAAAAAGGCTTGCCCAATATGATTCACCATATCAATACCATCAGGACGGCAGGCATAAATCCAGTGGTCTGCATTAATTCTTTCCACACCGACACTAAAGATGAGATTGCTATTGTGCGTAAGGCTGCCGAGGCGGCAGGTGCTCGTTGTGCCGTATCTACTCACTGGGCAGATGGCGGCGATGGCGCACTGGAGCTAGCCGATACGGTCATGGATGCCTGCAATGAGAAGAATGATTTCAAGTTCCTGTATCCGCTGGAGACGAAGCTTCGTGAGCGGGTGGAGAAAATCGCCAAGGTGGTCTATGGAGCAGACGGTGTGTCCTGGACACCAGATGCTGAAGCTAAGGCTAAGATGCTTGAAAGTGACCAGCAATACAGTGACTATACGACCATGATGGTTAAGACGCATCTCAGCCTGACGCATGACCCAACTTTGAAAGGTGTTCCCAAGGGCTGGACGTTACCTGTTCGTGATGTCTTAATCTACTCCGGTGCCAAGTTCCTCTGCCCCTGTGCCGGAACCATCAGCCTGATGCCGGGCACCAGCTCCGACCCTGCATTTAGAAGGGTGGACGTGGATGTTAAGACTGGTAAGGTAATGGGGCTATTCTAAAGAGAGCCGTAGAAAGGCTATAGGGCTGGGTGGTGCTTTGCACTGCCCAGCCTTTTTTGGTTAAAATCAATTCCGAGGTTGAATTGACACAAGAAAAAGTAATCCGAGAATTCGAGCCTGTCTTTTACCCTGAATCTATCGCTATCGTCGGCGTTTCCCAGAACGTATTTAAGGTCGGCTCTCTGTGGTTGAAGGCAATTATAGACGCTGGCTTCAATGGTCCTGTTTATCCGGTTCATCCACTGGGCGGTGAGTTTCTAGGACTGAAAGTATATTCTAGCGTTAAAGAAATTCCAGGGATTGTAGACTATGTCATTGTCTCCATACCGAGGGAAGCCGTACCTGAGTTGCTGGACGATTGTGCTGATAAGGTAAAAGCTGTTCATTTTTTCACCGCTGGCTTCAGCGAAATAGGCGATGTTTCGGGGTATGAGCTTGAGGAAGAGTTGGTGAGAAAAGCACAAAGTGGAGGGTTCCGTATAATCGGGCCTAATTGCATCGGCGTTTATTGCCCGGAGGGTAAGGTGCCCTATGGACCTAGCGGTAGAATAGGCAAAGCTGGCTCAGTAGGCTTTATCTCCCAAAGCGGCGGCATCGGTGAAAAGCTTGTTGAGTTAGGTGCTGCCAGGGGCATAAACTATAGCAAAGGAATTAGCTTCGGCAACGGTATCGACCTTGATAGCGTCGATTTCATGGAATATATGGCTGTTGACCCGAAAGTTTATATTATAGGCGCTTATCTAGAGGGGACAAGAAATGGTCGTCGCCTATTCACGACCATGAAAAAGGTGGCTAGGTTAAAGCCTTTAGTCGTGTGGAAAGCCGGAAGGACCGATGTCGGCGCTGCGGCAGCCATGTCTCATACCGGTTCTTTAGCTAGTCCGGCGTCAATCTGGTCGGCGGCACTAAGACAGTGTGGCGCTGTTGAGGTCAGAAGTGTTGAAGAGATGGCTGACACCCTGCTAATCTTTCAACAACTCGGGCAGTGGAGAGGCAGCGGCAAAGGCAACGGCATAGCTGTAGTCGGTGGATTAGCAGATGGTGGTGGAGGCATTTCCGTCTCATCCAGCGATGCTTGTGCTGAGCTTGGACTTCATATTCCATCCCTATCTATGGAGACAAGGCATAAATTGACCGGTATCCTGGGTCAGGTAGGCAGTATCCTGCATAACCCTGTTGATGTAAGCCAGAGCGGCAGCAATCCGGATATTATAAGGGAAGCACTTGGGATTGTCCTCGCCGACCCCTCGATAGAGCTGGTTATAATCCAAGAAGATGCCGGGATACTTTTAAAGTATTTTCCCATGGAGTGGGTGCAAGACATAAACACTGTTTTTGTCGATTTCAGAGCCAGTCAGGAAAAGCCGATTGTTATTGTCTCACCGCCCGGGGCTTCTGATTTGCAGCGCCTTGAAATAGAACAAAGATTGACGCAGGCATCTATACCTGTTTTCCCCACCATGGAACGAGCAGCTAAAGCTGTAGCGAACATCAGCAGCTATTATCAGATGCAGGAAGCTTCAAAGAGCTAGTAGTATGGAAGGAATAGGCAAAATTCTGCTTATAGTCGGCGGCATCATAGTAATCCTGGGGCTGATGCTGGTTTTCAGTCACCACATACCCTTTTTTGGTAAGTTGCCAGGCGATATATTCATAAAGAGGGACGGTTTTTCCTTCTATTTTCCCATTGTCACCCTGCTTATCTTGAGCCTCCTGATAACTATAATAGTTAATGTAGTCTTGTATTTCCTGAATAAATAAGAAGTCTCTTCTGATGAAGACAAGCGATTTTGATTACCATCTGCCCCCTGAATTTATCGCTCAGACACCTGTAGAACCACGAGACCAATCTCGGCTCATGGTGCTTCATCGGCCCGATGGCTCTATAGAGCATAGCTATTTTTATGAGGTTGTGAATTACATTCAGAGCGGGGATGTTCTGGTTCTCAATAACAGCCGCGTTATACCGGCTAGGCTCATGGGGCGGAAAAATGACAGCAACACAAACGTCGAAATCCTGCTGCTGCGTCGCTTGGACAATAATGTCTGGGAAACGCTGGTCCGCCCGGGTAGGAAAGTCACCACTGGCACAAAAATAACAATATCAAGCAGTCCTGATGCCGCTCATGAGGAAATAACCGCTGAGGTGCTGGAA
>Ga0163209_1000083_pt1 | contig 36172 bp, 35 predicted proteins | sample Kivu_160m_FD_113538 | JGI IMG/M metagenome (GOLD analysis project Ga0163209, IMG submission 113538) | Freshwater microbial communities from Lake Kivu, Western Province, Rwanda to study Microbial Dark Matter (Phase II) - Kivu_160m | ecosystem: Environmental > Aquatic > Freshwater > Lake ...
ATATAGCAATATAATATAGAAAAGATTACAGTAATTATAAAAGAATGAAATAAGCAGCAAATAGGTAATAATTCAAATGGAAATAATTAAAGTAGCCTTTTATATAATATTTTTCATTTCAGGACTGGTTATGGGGAGTTTCCTGGGAGTTGTTGCGTATAGACTGCCCCGCAGGCTTTCCATTATAAAGCCAGCTTCTTTTTGTTCTAATTGCAAAAAGAAAATTCCATTTTATGATAATATACCGGTGCTGTCATTTATCATACTTAAAGGTAAGTGCAGGTATTGTAAAAAAAAGATCCCGGTAAATAATCTTTTAATAGAGATAATAACCGGGATATTGTTCCTCACAAATTATATTTTTTTTGGGCTTACAATCAGAACCCTTGCAGGTATAATTTTATGCAGCGTACTTATAGTGATATCTCTTATTGATCTGGATTTTCGAATAATTCCCAACGTAATAGTATTGCCCTTTACACTGGTAGGACTGGCAATAAATATCTTTTCCGATTTACCGGAATGGTGGATGCCTCTGGCATACGGCGCAGGAGCTTTTTTATTCATGCTTATAGTTCATTTGATATCCCCGAAAGGTATGGGAATGGGTGATGTCAAATTAAGTCTTATGATTGGGGCTTTTCTAATAAAAGATGTGATAGTAGCCCTATTTCTGGGGTTTCTGGCAGGTTCGATTTATGGTTTATTCCTGATAATCGTAAAAAAAAGAAAATTGAAACAGGCAATCCCGTTTGGGCCATTTATATCTTTAGGGAGTATTGTGTCTTTATTTTGGGGTAATAATATCTTAAAATGGTATATAAGTTTTTTTAATTAAAAGAGAACTGGACTTCTATGCTTTCTATTGGATTAAATTTAAGTTCCAATCGTATATATGTAATTGAGATATTAAAATCCGGGAAAAATCATTCGATAAGAAAGATGGTAAGATCGGAATTACCTCCTGGCTGTATTATGAAGGGCGAAATACAGGATAAGGATATTATTTCCAGAGGCTTAAAGGATATTTGGAGGAAATACAGGATCTCCGACAGAAAAGTATTTATCGGGATTTCAAATCAAAAAGTGATTGCAAAAGAAATAAAGATACCGGTTATAGATGACTCAGAAATAGACAATTCTATAAAATTCCAGATCAATGATTTCATCCCCATAGCAAAGAATAATATTATTTATGATTACTACGTTGTGGAAAAAGGAGAAGACTACTCCAGGGTGATGCTTGTAGGTGCCATGAAGAGTATGATCGATGATGTAGTAAAAAGCTTCAAATGTGCCGGACTTATTGCTCAGGCGATAGATTTAAATTGTTTTTCTCTCTACAGAACAGTAAATTATATAAACAGTTTAGAAAAAAATAATAAAAACGAACCCCATGGTGCTTACTGCGTGGTAAACCTTGGACTGGAAATGTCAATTCTGGAGATGATCCAGGATGATAACTTAAAATATCCAAGATTTACTTCTACTTCCATAAAGGATTTTATTGAAGGTATTTCCAAAGAAACAAAAAAAGATAATAAATATTCCGAAGAAATAATCTCAAAATTTGATTTCGAATCTTTACTTATCAATAGAACTACCGGCACAGAGGAAGTAAAAAAAGAAGAGACAAATGATCTAACCGAAAAGATCACGGAAAAAGAAGATCAGGGATCGGTAGAAGATGATATTCAGGATTCAGGGGTTAGTATAAATATAGGTAAAATCATGAGGGACACAGCCGATCAGATAATAGGAGAGATCAAGTTGTCGATAGAGCACTTTCTGCAGGAGAATCCGAGATATAAAGTAGAAAAAGTGATTTTAACCGGGGAATATATAAAGAATATCGAAAAATATATAGAACAGGAAATAAAATATAAAGTCGAGATATTGAAAATTGCAGATTATTTTTCTTTGAAATATTTAAAAAATAATCCGGAATATAAAGGAAAGGATTTAAATTATTTGCTGGATCCTTTAGCCATAGGTATGGCACTCAGGGGTTTAAATAAATGAAAACCATAAATCTTCTTCCAAAAGAAGAAAAAGTAAGAGATGTAAGAGGTATAATATTAAGTGCAGGACTATTGCTGTTAACGGTAATCCTGGTTATTCTTATTCTTTTCTCTGTATTCTTATTCGATATGAGTAATTATCTTGATCCGAAATTGAATAACTATAAAATGGTAAATATGCAGCTCCATAATTATATTACCAAACTAAAGGTTTACGATGATTTCAAAGAAAAAGTAAAAGCAAAATCAGAGACCATCGGGGCTTTACAAAAAGAAGAATTATTATGGTCCGAGGTTCTTTATGATTTCGGGGAGAAGATACCAAAAAATGCTTATGTCGATTATATAGAAGGAAGCAGCGGGCCTTTCTATGAGTTTATTTCGGAAGCCGGAGAGGATCAGAACGATGTAAAGAAAATATTATTTTTTACCGTAGGAGGATATGCAGTCGATTATACGGATATAACGAAATTGTTTGTAGAAATCAGGAATATGCCCGGGATAGGAGAGGTTTGGATAAATAATATAAGCAAGAATTACATTGCGGACCCGGGTATAGAGGTGCTGTCTTTTAACATTAGCGCATACCTGGATATAGAACCTTATCTTGAGAGTCTGGAAGTCGAGGAGACAACTGAAACATCGGATGAAGAGACAGGCGGAGAGGAAGATCTGCTGGAAACGGAATTACAATCAATAGGTGAATAAAGAGGATTTTATTTAATTATGAGTAATAATGTCAAAATAATCTTGATAGTATCTATTCTTATTCTATGCATCGTTCTGGTATTTTTATTTATTGTTCCCAATCTATCTACAAGTATTGGAACCAACTCGGTAATAGCGAAAGAAAGGGAGGACAATAAGACATTCAATGAAACGCTGAAGTCCTTGCTTTTGACAAGAAATGATTACTATGCGCTTAGTGCCGAATATCAAAAGTATTCATTGCAGCTTCCATCGGAAAACGACATCAGTATTTTTACAAATGAAGTCTATGATATTGCAGATTTTTCAAATGTAGTTATTTATTCCATCGATTATAGTGATAAACCCAATGTTGAAGAGGAAGAAGAAGAATCCGTAAAAACTACAATAGAAACAAATCTGATACTGCAGGGTTCTTATTATGATGTAATGAATTTTATAAAAGCAATAGAGAGAATGCCCAGGATAGTAATAATCAAGGATATAATAATACAATCCAATGAGGATAATTCCGGGAATTTAAGTGCATATATTACGGCGGAACTATATTATGAGGTTTAAATGATAAAGATGAAAATTAGAAAAATAATAAAACCATTAGTTATTTCTACTATCATCATATCCTGCGCGATTTTACTTCCATCAATTTCGGGATGTTCTGTTTATAACATGATCAGAGAAACATATACCGGGGAGGAAGAGGTGCTGGAATTACCGGAGATCGAGATAGACGAAGAGGAAATCCAGGAAATCGGTAAAAGTGATACTAATACCAGAAAAAGTTATGACATAGAAAGTGAAATCGATTTTACAGATGAATCAGCAAGGAATCCGTTCAAACCATTTTTTATCCGGGATGAAGAAGAAGAAAAAAATGTGTTAAAACTCGAGAAAATATATACCAGAGACGAAGTGGAATATGCAGAGATAAATCTTAATGACTTTACTTACAGGGTAAAAGAAACCAGTCCTCTTTCGGATATATATCTGGTACAGGCAATAAATGAAGATTCAGTGGCTCTGCTTAAAGGTGATGAAGTAATAAATATTTCGATTGGCGAAATAATATATGATTAGGAGTTGGATATAATTTGAGATACTTAACTGCAGGCGAATCTCACGGCAAGGGACTTGTCGGAATCATAGATGACTATCCTTCAGGAGTTCCCATTGCAATAGATTTTTTAAATGGTGAACTTGCAAGGAGGCAGAAAGGATTCGGCAGAGGTGAAAGAATGGTCATCGAGAAGGATACCATCGAGATTATCTCCGGTATCAGAAAAGGTAAAAGCATTGGTTCACCTATTTCTTTTATTATCCCGAATAAAGACTGGAGTAACTGGAAAGAGATAATGGATATAAGCCCTGTAATTTCTAAAAATAAGGATCCAAAAAAAATATTATTGAATCCAAGACCGGGACATGCGGACCTTACGGGTTTTTTAAAATACAGACTGGATGATATAAGAGATGTAATAGAAAGAAGCAGCGCAAGAGAAACTGCGGTAAGAGTCTGTACAGGCGGGTTTGCCAAAATCGTATTAAAACTGCTGGGAATAAATATATTTAGCTATGTGATCCGAATCGGAAAAATAAACCTGAGTAAAGACATAGAATTAAACGATAATATATTAAAGGAGATCGAAAGATCCGAATTAAGATGCCCTGAAAAGAAAATAAGTACCAAAATGAAAAGTGAAATAATCAATGCTAAAAAGAAGGGTGACAGCCTGGGAGGTAAATTCAAAGTCGTAGCAACAGGAGTTCCCGCAGGACTTGGCTCATATGGCCAGTGGGACAGAAGAATAGACGGCAGGATAGCAGGAGCATTTATGAGTATTCCGGCAATAAAAGCTGTCGAGATCGGTGACGGATCCAATGTATCGGGTAAAACAGGAACTGCATTTCATGATGAAATCCATTATAAGAGTGGTGCAGGATTCTATAGAAAGACAAACAGGGCAGGGGGAATAGAAGGCGGAATGACAAATGGTGAGCCAATTGTTATAGGAGCATGGATGAAACCCATTCCCACTACTGCAGCGGGTATGCATACCGTAAATATAAGGACAAAAAAAAGTGAAACGAGCCTAAAGGAAAGGTCGGATATATGTGCTGTTCCAGGTGCATCTATTGTTGGTGAAGCGGTCTTATCTATAGAAATTCTTAATTTTATACAGGAAAAATTCGGAAGAGACAACATAGATGAGCTTTTAGAAAATTATAATAGTTATAAAAGTTATCTTGCAAAAGTTTAATGTTAATATGGATTTCAAAAATATTTCTCTCATAGGTTTTATGGGATCCGGAAAGAGTACGATAGGAAAAATCCTGGCAAAAAAAATGGGGCTTTTATTTATTGATCTGGACAGAGTGATTGAATTGGACCAGGAGAAAGAAATCAGGGATATTTTTAGAATATACGGTGAGAAATATTTCAGAGAATCAGAAACCAGCGTAATTAAGAAGATATATAGAAATAAAAATTGTGTTTTTGCCTGCGGGGGCGGCGTCGTAAAAAGAAAAGAAAATATGGATATTATCAGAAAAAATAGTCTGGTAGTGTATTTGAATGTTTCGATCCCGGATATAATTTTCCGGCTTAAAGAAGCAAAGGACAGACCGCTAGTCGATGTAGAAAACAAAGAAGAAACTATAGAAAAAATGATGATGGATAGAGATGTCCTGTACAGGAAATATGCACATATAATTATAGATAATGACGATGATGACTCTGATCGGACTGCAGATATGATATTGGAAGAAACTAAAAAGATAAAATAGATGAGAATTATTACCGCTAAAACCAAAACCAGAAATTACCCCATATATATAAGTCAAAAATTCACCGAGCATTTCCCTCTTCTGGTGAGGAAGAATTTTAAAGGTTCCGAAAAAATGGTACTTGTGACCAATGATAAAGTATTTGGTATATATGAAGCCAAACTAAATAAAGCCTTAAAAAAGTGTTCTTTGCCTTACGAAAAAATTGTCATCAAGGATGGCGAGGAATATAAAAATCTAAAAATGGCTGATTATATATTCGAAAAACTGGTTGATTACAATATACATAGAAATGATATCATAGTGGGATTTGGGGGTGGAGTGATAGGTGATCTTACTGGTTTTGTGGCTTCGACTTATCAAAGAGGGACAAAACTAATACATTGCCCTACGACTATTATCGGCCAGGTCGACAGCAGTATTGGCGGAAAGGTTGCCATAAACTATAGAGGGGTAAAGAATATAGTAGGTAACTTCTATCAACCTCATATGATATTTATGGATCCGACTTTTAATCAAACTCTTGATGAAAAACAGATAATAAACGGTTTGGGCGAAATAGTAAAATACGGAATAGTTTTCAAAAAAAAGATACTGGACAATTTGTTGCAGGCTGTTGAATATAAAAAAGAAGATAGATTGTTTAAGCTCATCAGGTCAGAAATTTTTCAGGAAGTAATTTATGCTTGCTGCAGTATAAAAGCAGCAGTGGTCAAGAAAGATGAATTTGATATTAGTTATAGAAATTTACTTAATTTCGGGCATACTATTGGACACTGCATAGAAAGTGCGTTTGAATTTAAAGGCATGAGTCATGGCGAAGCCGTATGCGAAGGAATGATGATCGCTATCGATATCTCGATTTCAATGGGTCTTTGTAAAAAAGAATTAAAGGACAGGATCATAGTATTATACGAAAAATTGAAATTACCCTACCGCATCCCGGAAATCGACCTGGATAAAATTATCTGTGTACTGAAGTATGATAAAAAATTCAAAACTGCACAAAATAAATTTGTCCTGCTTAAGGGAATAAATAGACCTATTTTTTTATATGATGTATCAAGAAGGGTTATTATTGATAGTATTAAAAAAAGTATGTATAATTATATATAAATAAATATAAAAATATATTAAATATTTATTAATATTATATAAATAAAATGTATAATGATTTTTTTATGATAATTTATAAACTAAACAAAATAAAGTAGAAAGAATGAAGAAGATAATAATAATAAATGGTCCCAATTTAAATTTATTGGGACAGAGAGAAGAAAAAATATATGGGAATAAAAGCTTTGAGGATATAAGGGAAGAACTTGAAGACCTGGCAAAAAATAAGGCAGAACTTTCATACTTTCAATCCAACCATGAAGGTGAGATTATCGACAGAATTCACCAGTGTATTGGAAATATAGATTTTATAATAATCAACCCCGGGGCACTTACTCATTATAGCTATGGAATACACGATGCAATATTGGCATGCAGTATCCCAACCATAGAGGTGCATATCTCTAATATTTTCAGCAGAGAAAACTGGAGAGCAAAATCTGTAGTTTCACCTGCAGTAAAAGGAGTTATAAGCGGATTGGGAATGGAAGTGTATAAAATAGCTGTTCTATATATCCTTGAATACTATAAGAGTTAAAGGTCTTATTATGAAAAAAGGATATTCTTATTCTTCAAACAATAACAATAAAAAAAGCCTTGACATTAAAAATCAGGAAGGTCTTACTCTGGTCGAAGTATTGATTGCTTTTCTGGTACTTATAATTGTAACTTTGATAATGGTTCAGGGGGTTATGATAGCTACGAAGGCTGCAGAAATAAATAAAGCAAAAACCAAAGCGATGGCCATAGTCAATAATGAGATAGAGGAAATAAGGCTGAGAAGTTATGGAGAGATCGGAATCGAAGGTGCGTCCGCAGGCGAACCGGAAGGAAGCCTTGAAGCTGAATCGATAATAGATGGATATATAATAACGCGGGATGTCGTGTGGGTCGAAGGTGAATATAGTTATAAACAAGTAGAGATTGGTGCAATAAACGATAAAATGAATGAGGAAGTGACAGTTGTCACACAGATATATCCATCATTTGGAGAAGGGGGTCCACCAAGTGTTCCTTATCCGCCTCCCACTAATCTGATAATAGAATACGACTTCACGATAATCATTTTAAGATCTATTGGATTAAACTGGGATGCACCCGATACAGAAACTCCCATTAGTAGTTATAAAATTTACAGAAAAAAGGGAACCGGTGCATATGGATATCGTGCTTCCAGCAATATAACAAGATATGTTGATTCTTTTATTGAATTTGGTGTCGGAAAGTATACATATTATGTAACTGCTGTATATGCTGATGGTACTGAAAGTGAGCCAAGTAATGAAGCTGCTACTACAAGATAAATTTAAAAATAATTCAGGCTTAACTCTTGTTGAATTACTATTGTCAACCTTACTAATAACAATAATAGTGGGTCTTGTGACACTATCCTATTTCAATTCGACAAAGGCAAGCGAAACGACTATTACAGTTGCCACTTCTGTAAAAGATGCAAGAACGGCGATGTACGGGATAACTAAAGATATAAGAGAAATAAGAGAAGCATTGGGTATTGAATTAGCGGATATAGACGAAGTGACATTTTACAGTAATATAGATGCTGATGATGAATTTGAAAAAGTTCACTATTATCTGGAAAACGATGGCGGATTCTATAATTTAATAAGACAGATTAACGATGGCAATAGCAAAATTGTAGTCACACATCTAATAAACGATCAGATTTTTTCATATGTAACGGCTTTTGGCGAAGATAGTCTGCTCACACCTGTAGATATCTCCGAGCTTGAAAATATAAGAAGTATAGGCATTAGTTTGATTATTGACCAGGAAAGTACTATAGCAGGGAGCAGGACGATAGATCTGGGGACCTCTGTTACTTTAAGAAATAAGGTCTAGAAATGAAAAATAAGAGCAATAATATAAGAATATTAAATATAAACGGGAACGTTACTATAATGGTTTTAATTATAGGGCTTGTGATAATAGTGGCAATTACTACTTTGACCCAGTACATGTTTAGAGATATAGCTTTTACAAAGCTTGATGAAAGTAAATTAAAAGCTTTAAACATTGCAGAATCCGGGGTAGCCAATATGTTTTCCAGAATAGAAAAGTTTTATAGTGATGAATCAGAAGTGTTGCCTTCCAGCCCATATAGCGGAGAGGTTGTTGATTCAGAGAATAATGTTCAGGGAAGTTATGCTGTAGCTTATGAAGAGATATTTAACGATGAAGATAAACTAACAAACTATATAATTACTTCCGAAGGAACTGATGAATACAGCGGACAGACCAGGACTGTAAGGGTAAACCTGGCAGTGAGTTTTTCAACTGAGGTCGATATATTTGGTTATATTTATTCAAGGGAAAGCCTGGAGTTTTTTGATTTAATCAATGTACCTTTCATAAATGGCCCTTTATACGTGGGCGAGGATTTTGCTATAAGAGATCTTATTCAGTTAGGTGATGTAGTAGACAGTGATAAAATTTTAGTTGGCGGAAATATCGATCTTGAAGGTTATATAAATATCGGAGGACCTACAAGAATCAGATCAGTGTTTATCAATGTTGGTGGAAATATTGAAATGAGCGGTGCATTGATTGGTTCGACACTAATAGAATCCAGTTCTCCGACGGTGACATTAACGATGATAGTCATGGGTGACATAAGAATGAGCGGGAACTCTCGGATCGGAAGTTCCAGTAATCCCATTGATTTGTCCTGCCATGGATCAATTGTTACTGGAACAGGTTCCAGTATATATTATAATCAACCCATGGGTGACGACCTATTTGATCCCCCAAAACTTAATGTAGGGGTTTATGTAAATGGTTTTATAAACCAGATCAAGGAACCACCAAGCGATGTTCTTGAAATTGACCCAGTAGATATGATCGATGATGTATTTATTATAGACCCGGAACTTATACCGGATTTACTACCACCTAATGATGTATTTTTAAAGGCAGATGGAGATAACGTTATCAGGTTTTATGAAGATGGTGGAAGTTACTTCCTTGAAGTTGAAGGGAATGTGCTGGTAGAAGGAGACATTAAAATTGGCGAAGATATAGAAAACGGTAACCTTGATCTACCGGATAATGATATTTATTACTCGGGAACTGGAAAATTAATTGCAACAGGGAATATAGATGCCTCCTGCGGGCTGGTTCCTACCGATACGGGTGATTTTCCCGAGAGCAGTATGCTTATTTTAATGTCGGCTGGCGATTTAAATATATCTGTAGATGATTATAATAATAACCCGGGTGATTACGAAGATCCCGACGTATATATTCTTGGAATATCCGGAGGGACGGCAGTGTTGAGTAGTTATAATGCCGTACTTGGTTCTCTTATAGCCAATGAGATCAATGCCAAAGATGCTGACGATTTTTGGGGTCTTCTTGGAAGCCGTGCCACAATAGGTTACGAGAGTGATCTTAATGATAATATTCCGGAGGATCTTCCCAAACTCGTATATGGCGGAGTAACCTTTTCAGAGCAGTGGGAAGAAGTTATTGAATAAAAAAGGATTTTTGGATATATAAAAAAATAGAATGTTTTTAAGCAAAAGTGTTGAGTTATTTACTTCAAGGATCGGAAAGTTAAAAAAAATCCTTAAATCAAAAGGAGTTCAAAGTTTTTTAATAACCGGCGACGAAAATGTTTTTTACCTTACCGGTTTTTATGGTAAGGATTCGGGAAGCCTGCTGCTGCTTACAGAAGATAGCCTTTATCTGCTGGTCCATTTTATCTATCTTGAACAGGCAAAAAAATCAATTCATATTAAAAATATAAATATCGTATGCTACAGGAAAAATAAATTCGGGAAACTTGTAGAAATGATAGATGGTTATAATTTTAAAAACTTGATGTTTGAAGGGAAGAACATAAGTTTTGGAGATTTCGATAGATTGAGAAAGTTATTATCCGGGCAGAAAAAAAAGCTCATAAGCATCGAAGGAATGGTTGAAAAGTTAAGAGTAATTAAAGACGGGCTCGAGATTTCCAGAATTGAAAAAGCCTGCAGGACAGCTGATAAAGTCTATAAAGGTATAATAAGTCTAAGTGCATCCGGGATAAGAAGCTATAAAGAAATAGAACTTGCTTATAAAATGGAAGAGCTGATGATAAAAAATAATTCCAGTGGTAAAGCGTTTGATATAATTGTCGCATATGATAAAAATTCTTCCTTACCTCACTATAATCCCGGGAACAAAAAAATAAAGAAAGGTTTGATACTCATAGATTTCGGGTGCAGATTCGAAAATTACTGTTCTGATATAACGAGAACGATTTTTACTGGTAGCAATAAAATTTGTAATGAATTTAAAAAAATTTATGATATAGTCTTAGAGGCACAGCTAATGGCAATCGGCGAATGCAGAGAAGGAATGGATTGCCGGAAGCTGGATGAAGTAGCAAGAAACTTCATAGAATCAAAAGGGTATGGAGATAATTTTGGTCATGGACTTGGTCATGGGGTAGGTCTCGAGATACATGAGGACCCGGTAATAAGTACTGAAAGTAAGGCAGTTTTGAAGGAAAATATGGTTATAACAATCGAGCCGGGTGTCTATATAGAGAATTTTGGCGGTGTAAGGATAGAAGATATGATCCTTGTAAAGAAGAATGGCTGCGAGGTATTGACCAGGTCAAACAAAGTTTTTTTTATTCCGGATAGAGTGCGAAGTTAAGTAAAAGGAGAGAAAATATATGATAAGCACCAGTGATTTCAAGAATGGAATCACAATAGAACTTGATAATCAATTATATAAAATATTATATTTTCAACATGTAAAACCCGGTAAGGGTGGAGCTTTTGTCAGGACAAAATTGAAGGATCTGAATACAGGAACCATTATCGATAAGACTTTTAGAGCAGGTGAAAAAATGGAGCAAGCAATCCTGGAAACCAAAAGAATGCAATATCTATATAAGGACCAGCATTATAATTTCATGGATACCAGGACTTATGAGCAGATCCAGCTAAGCGAGAAAATGCTCGAAGGACAGAGGGATTATTTACTGGAAAATATGGAGCTCGCAGTCATATTTTATAAAGGAAAACCGATTTCGATAGACCTTCCTATTACTATAGAAACAAAGGTGATAAAAACCGAACCAGGAATAAAAGGTGATACCATAAGCTCAAATTTCAAACCCGCTGTTATAGAGACAGGCGCCAGAGTCATGGTCCCGTTATTCATAAATACCGGAGATGTAATAAAAATCGATACCAGAAACGGAGATTACCTTACAAGGGTAAGCACCTAGCCAATATTAAATATATTCATATAAGAGATCATGTCTAAAGTTGCAAGAAGAAAAAGCAGAGAGAACGCGATAATAATATTGTACCAAAGAGATTTACTTGAAAAAAAAATAAGCGAGATCATAGAAAGTAATTCACTGGCAGGAAAAGAATATGACGAGTTTACCTTGAAACTGGTAAATGGGGTCGAAAAATATAAAAAAAGAATAGACAGCATGATCAAGGATGTTGTCAAGAACTGGTCCCTTGAAAGAATAGCGATTATCGATAGGAATATTCTAAGGGTGGCTATTTATGAAATGCTGTATGAAGATGATATACCTTTAAAGGTTTCGGTTGATGAGGCAATAGAGATTGCCAAAAGTCTTGGACAAAAAGAAGATACTCCAAAATTTATAAATGGTGTTTTAGGAAAGATTTTAAATAATTTAAATGAATGATGCTGCCGTAAGCATAATGAATTTCCAATATGTCTGATATAAAAATAAATGACTTAAACAAAAATAAGCTCTATCCTGAATTTTTAATAAAAGAAATAAACGACGGCTTAAGATATTATATTAAAAAGTATAAAAGAATTCCGGGGATTTTAAGAGATGCGGTCGAATACAGCATAGAAAATAGTGGAAAGAGATTCAGGCCCATATTATGTTTACTTACGGCAAAAAGTACCGGAAAAGATTATCATACCTTTCTTCCTACTGCATGTGCAATTGAATTTATCCATACTTATTCCCTCATACATGACGATCTTCCTTCCATGGATAATGACGATTTCAGAAGAGGAAAGCCTACCTGTCATAAAAAATTCAGTGAAGATATAGCCATACTTACCGGTGACGCTTTATTTGCAGAGGCTTTCAGTCTGATAATTAAATATCAAAAAGCGGATACCGGAACAAAAGTAAGAGTCCTTGAAGAAATTGCCGGTGCATCGGGTATAGAAGGAATGGTAACCGGTCAGGTGATGGATGTCTATTATACCGGTAAAAAAATGACTTCGAAAGAATTAGAGCGCATGGACAATAATAAGACAGGAAAGCTAATAACCGCTTCCGCAAGATGTGCAGCGATCCTGTGCGGGACAGGTAATGATTATCTTAAAAAATTTACTGAATATGCAGAAAATCTGGGTCTTGCCTTTCAGATAACAGATGATATTTTAGATGTTGCAACCGAGAGTCTTACAAAGGGAAAAAAAGCAGGGAAGATTATACTAAAGAAAAAAAATACTTACCCGGAAATGTGGGGTATTTCCAGATCAAAGGAAATTGCAGCTGATAAAGTTAATAGGGCAATTGCTATTGTAAAAAGTATGGATATAGATTATGAATGGCTGGTAAATATAGCTAATTTTTTACTTGTGAGGAAAGCTTAAAAGATATTAAAAACGATATAAAAAGTGTTAAAAAAAAAATAATAACCTTACTTTTGGAAAGGAATCTGGTAACTAACGAAAAGAACGCACTTGCATTAATACTGGAGGGTAAAGTAAAGGTTGAAGGTATGACGGCCCAAAAGCCGGGGATAACCGCGGCTTCGGATTCTAAAATAGAGATTATTTCGGAAAAACCTTATGTTTCAAGAGGCGGCTTCAAGCTGGAAGGAGTATTTAAAGAATTAGGGTTAAGCGCAGAAGGAAAAAAAGCCATAGACATAGGATCCTCAACAGGTGGATTTACTGATTTTTTACTGAAAAATGGAGCGAAAAAAATAATAGATATAGATGTAGGATACGGTCAATTATCATGGCAGATAAGAAATTCTCCCCGGGTAACCGTTCTGGAAAGAACCAATATTAGAAATATTAATGTTAATGGACTTCCGTTTATTTCAAATATCACAGTTGTGGATGTTTCTTTTATTTCAATAAAAAAGATCTTTAACAAAATTCTTGAGCTAACGGATTCAAATGGAGAGATCTTGCTGCTTGTAAAGCCGCAGTTTGAACTGGCAAAAAAAGAAGTTGAAAACAAAGGTATAATCAGAAATAAAAATCTACATCAGAAAGTACTGAAAGAAATAGCAGAATTTGTGGTTAATTTTCCGGTGAAAATAAAAAATTTCACTTTTTCTAAAATAAAAGGTTCCAAAGGTAATATTGAATTTTGGATTTTTTTGATAAAATCTTCTAAAGAAGCTGAAACTGTTTTAAATTATGATAAAATAATCAAAGATGTGGTTGACAGAGCACATCTTTATTTCAATCAGTCTCAATTAAAAAAATGAAAAATATTGGAATAATTTCAAATAATGAAAAACAGGAAGCAATGGAAATTGCCAGGGAAGTATATGATTATCTGATAAAGAAAGACCGCGGTATCAGAGTATTTTTGGTGGAAACAGATAAGATGCCCGAAGTCTTCGGACTCCCTTCGGTATCCGAAAAAGAATTCAGCAGCAAAAGTGACGTGATAATATCGATAGGAGGAGACGGAACATTCCTGAGGGCGTCGAAATATTCTTTCTTAAAAGAAATCCCGATAATGGGAATCAACGTTGGAAATCTGGGATTTTTGACTGTTGTGGAAACCTGTAATATGTATGAAGCCCTGGATAGGCTGCTGAAAAATAAATATGAAATAGAAAAAAGAATTCTGCTTGAGGGAAGGTTTTTTAAGAAAAGGAAAGTAATCGAAAATAAAGAACTACCTTATTTAGCGCTAAATGAATTTGCGATTACCAGATCAATGCTTGGCAAAATAATAAGATTTGAGATCATTGTAAATAAAATATCTATAAAAAAATTTGCTGCCGACGGGATAATAATCTCCACGCCGACCGGTTCCACAGCATATTCTCTTTCAGCAGGCGGTCCGATCGTAGAGCCAAAAAGTGAAGTCATAATTATAACACCTATATGTCCTCATACATTACTCAGCAGAAGCATAATTCTAAGTCCAGATAATGAACTGGAAATACTGGTTAGTTCCAGAAACGAGACGGATAGCATAGGTGTCGATGGTAAAACTGAACGGGTCAGTATAAAACCGGATCATACTTTTAAAGTAAAGAAATCCAAATCAAAATTAAAGCTTATAACTTTTAATAAAGATACCTTTTTTAAAGTATTTAAAGAAAAATTTATTGAAAGAATCTAAATAAGCGCAGGTCAGTGGTTTAATAAATATGCTAAAAGAATTACAGGTAAAAAACTTTGCAATAATAGATGACGTCAAAATAAAATTTGGGAAGGGTCTCAACATCCTCACCGGAGAAACAGGAGCAGGAAAAACTCTTATAATCGAAGCTATAAATCTGCTTATCGGAGAACGTGCGGATGTCGATTTAATAAGAGACGGTTCAGATGATCTAATGGTTCAGGGGTATTTTGATTTCAAAGATAACCCGGAGGTGTTAAATTATTTACTATCTCAAAATCTACTCCAGAAAGACGATGTGTCAGATGATATAGTAATAACGAGAGAGCTGACAAGGGTAGGAAGAAACAGGACATTTATAAATGGGATATTTACACAGGTTGGGAACTTGAAAAAAATAGGAGAGTTATTTCTGGATATCCATGGTCAGCATGATCATCAATATTTACTGGATCACAGGACTCATATAGAGATACTGGACAGATTCGGCAGTGAGAGAATATCGCCCGTAAAGAAAGAGTATTCCTTAAAACTGGAAGTGTACCTTAAAAGTAAGGAAGATTTTTTAAGGTTAAAAGAATTAAAGGATATCAGGGAAGAAAAACTAAAAGATTTAAATTACAGATATGAAGAAATAAAAAATTTGGATATCAAAGAGAATGAAGAAGAAATTCTGGAAAATGAAGTAAGGGTCCTTAAAAATTATGAAAAGATTTACAAGCTGGCATCAGAAGGTAAAAAGATCCTGGAAGGAGAAGATGCAAATAGTCAATCGATAATCGATAAATTTGCTGTTCTGGGTAAAAATATAGAAGAACTTGCTGAAATTGATAATAAATTTAATAAATTCAGGAGTCAAATAGTCTCTGTTAGCGATCTTATCGGAGAAATAAATCATTATCTGAATGATTATCTTGCGGATTTTAATTTTAGTACGGAAAGACTGGATAGCATTCAGGAAAGATTGTTCAAGCTGACAGAAATAAGGAGAAAATATAACCTTGATTTGAAATCGATCAACATACACGCAGAAAAATTAAAAGAAGAGATTGATAGTTTCGAGAATCTGGATAGTGAGATTGAAAAAAAGAGAATACTGTATTATGAAGCCAGGAATGTCTTAATAGAAAAAGGTCTGGCTTTAAGTGAACTAAGAAAAGAAATAATGCTGGATCTTAAAAATAAAGTTACTGACGAGCTCGCAGATCTTGGTTTTAAATCTGTTTCCTTTTTGCCGGAGCATAAATTTATTAAAGATGATAATGTCAGTGATGATGGGATAGAAATAAAAGAAGAAAAGATAAGATTTACCAGAAACGGAATAGATGATATAGAATTTTTAATATCTTTGAATACGGGAGAAATAGAAAGACCGCTCAGAAAAATTGCCTCGGGCGGAGAAATATCCAGGATCATGCTTGCTTTAAAATCGGTAATAGGATCCGTAGATAACATTACCACTATGATATTCGATGAAATAGATGCTGGTATCGGTGGAGCAGTTTCGCTTATTGTCGGAGAAAAACTATATAAGATATCAGAGTATTGCCAGGTAATAGCAATCACCCATCTGGCACAAATTGCATGTTTTTCCGATATCCATTATTTCATTGATAAGTTTACTGACGGTAAAAGGACAAAGATAAAGATAAAAAAATTGGATCCAGGCAGCAAGATAAAAGAAATATCCAGGATGATGAGCGGGCTGGAGGAAAGTGATATTTCAGTTAAGCATGCCGAAGAACTTCTGGATAAATGTAATACAATTAAATGTGATTTAACAGGGAGGAAGATAAAAATTGAAAACTAAATTCATATTTGTGACAGGGGGAGTCCTGTCTTCACTGGGGAAAGGTATGTGTTCAGCATCTCTTGGAAGACTTCTAAAGTCAAGAGGTTATAGTGTCACCATACAGAAATTTGATCCTTATATAAATATCGATCCCGGAACAATGAATCCGCTTCAGCACGGGGAAGTCTTTGTGACCGATGATGGAGGTGAGACCGATCTTGATCTGGGACATTATGAAAGATTCATAGATGAAGATCTGTCAAAATATAATAATTTCACTTCTGGGAGGATTTATAAGGAAGTCATTGATAATGAAAGAAAGGGCAAGTTTCTTGGAGCTACCATACAGGTGATTCCGCATGTGACGGATGAAATAAAAAACAGTATTAAAAAGACCCTGATGAGGAAAAAAACCGATATCATCATTACTGAAATCGGAGGAACAGTAGGAGACATAGAAAGCCTGCCATTTCTGGAAGCGATAAGGCAATTCAAAAAAGATGTAGGGAAAGAAAACGTCCTGTACATTCATGTCACCTATATACCTTATTTAAAGACTACCGAGGAATTAAAATCAAAACCAACCCAGCATAGTGTAAAAGAACTGAGAAGCATTGGGATTCAACCTGATATTATAATATGCAGATGTGAAACAAAATTAACTGACAGCATAAAAGATAAAATAAGCCTTTTCTGTGATATAGAAAAAGAGGATACCATAGAAGCCATTGACGTAAGACATCTTTACGAGGTTCCTTTGATGCTTCAGAAAGAAAAGCTTGATTCAAGAGTCTTATCGAAATTGAAATTGAAAACCAGAAGATCCGATCTTAAGAGCTGGAAAAAACTTGTTAATACAATACATCATCTGGATGGTCAAGTGGAAATAGGAATAGTCGGCAAATATACAAAATTAAAAGATGCTTATATAAGCATAGTAGAATCTTTGAACCATGGAGGATATTTTTTCAAAAAAAATGTCAAATTGAACTGGATAAACTCTGAATTGATAGAAGAAAGCTGTCCGGATGATAATATATTTAACAATATGGATGGTATACTGGTGCCTTATGGTTTTGGGTTTAGAGGGATAAATGGAAAAATAAACGCGATAAAATGCGCAAGAGAGAGAAAGATACCTTTTCTGGGAATATGCCTTGGGATGCAGTGTGCGGTAATCGAATTTGCAAGAAATGTGCTCGGCTTAGAGGACGCTAACAGTACCGAATTTGATGCAGATACGGTAAATCCTGTTATCGATCTGATGCATGATCAGAAAAATATAAATGATAAAGGCGGGACCATGAGGCTGGGCAGTTATAAATGCAAATTGAGAACAGATTCGTATGCCTATAAAGCTTACAGGGAAAAAATCATTTATGAGAGACACAGACACAGGTATGAATTAAACAATGAATTTCGGGATAAACTGGAGAAAGCAGGAATGATAGTAACCGGAGTCAATCCGGATAAGAATCTGGCAGAAATAGTTGAGATAAAAGATCACCCCTGGTTTGTTGCGGTTCAATTCCATCCTGAATTTAAATCAAGGCCAGATAGACCTCATCCACTGTTCAGAGATTTTATAGGAGCCTCTATAAAATATTCGTCCCAGAAAAAGAAATAGATATGAATTTTAAGACAGGCAAAATTAAAACAATTTTGATTTTAATAAATTCTATTTTACTTATTATAATAATTTTGTTTACACCGCTTTTTTATAACGTTTTCAATCTGAACCACTACATGAATTTATATGAAGAAAATAACGTATTTTCCGTGTTGAATAAAGATGATGTACGGGATGTCACGGAAAAGATTTTTAGGTATTTTAAATATGAAGAGGAATTAGACTACCTTGATCCTTCGTTTCAGGTAAGATATTCGAATGAAAGCAAAAGTACAGTTGCCTCTTTTACACCTGATGAAGTAAGTCATCTTGACGATGTGAGGGAACTGCTGGCAAAGATATTCATTATATATTTTTCAGGCATCTTATTTATTATTATTGGAATCATACTGATGATAGATAAAAATATTAAAATCTTCATAAAAGATCTTGGAAAAATATTTGTCATATCATCGGTATCCATACTTCTTTTTATCGCAATCCTGTATCTGCTTGGGAAGAATTTCCCTGTTTTATTTGATAATTTTCATCTTATATTTTTCCCGCAGGGTAATTTTACTTTCTCCGAAAGTTCCCTAATAATAACCCTGTTTCCGTTTGGTTTCTTTTACGAGTTCTTTATAAAGATTGTTTTAAGTTCAGCAACAATATCTGCCGCAGCACTTGCTGCCGGTATTATCTTCGTAAATATTTTTAAAATTTTTAAAAGTTAATAATAATGAAACTGGAAAAATTTAAATATTAAAAAGGGTAAAGTATGATAAATAAAAAAAGACTCCTTGAAACATTTATTGACCTTCTAAAAATAAAAAGCCCATCAAAAAACGAAAAGGAAATTGTTGAATATGTGGGAAGGAAACTTAAGAAATCGGGTCTTGAGGTCAATATTGACAGATGTGGAAAAAAATTTGGAAGCAATGCAGGGAATGTAATCGCATTATACCGCTCTAAAAATCCGTCAGGCAGTAAGCCGATTTTTCTTTCGGCACACCTCGATACGGTAAGTGTGAACGGAGAGATCTTCCCGCAGATAAAGGATGGAAAAATAATAAATAAAAATAAAGAATGCATATTGGGTGGAGATGATAAGATCGCAGTTGCCGCAATTTTAGAAGTTCTGGATGTGATAAAGGAAAAAAATATTTCTACTTCAGATATCTATGTCGTTTTTACCATTTCCGAAGAGATCGGCGTTCTTGGATCAAAATGTATCGATATGAAGTCAATTAAGGCAAAATATGGCTTTGCATTCGATAGTGATGGAAACATCGGTTCAATAATAAATAAAGCACCCTATCAAAATTCAATATATGCACGATTTAAAGGAAAATCAGCTCATGCCGGAATAGAGCCTGAAAAAGGGATAAATTCAATAAAGGCTGCTGCTGTTGCGATAGCAAATATGAAAATAGGCAGAATAGATAAGGAAAGTACAACTAATGTAGGAAAAATAGAAGGAGGTTCTGCCAGAAATATAGTTGCTGAAAATACGGAATTGGAACTGGAAGCGAGGAGTTTAAAACTTGCAAAACTTCGAAAGATCACCAAAGAAATGATTGGCGGATTAAAAAAAGGTGCGGTTAAAACAGGATCAATTTTGAGTTATGAAATTGTAAGGGAATATGATGGATATGAGATAATGGAAGATGAGATTCCAGTAAAAATTGCCAGAGCTGCTATGGCGAAGTTAAAAATAAAACCCAGGATCATTCCCTCGGGCGGAGGAAGTGATATCAATATCTTTAACTCCAAAGGAAAAGTATCTGTAAATCTAAGCAATGGAATGAAGAAAATCCATACAAATAAGGAATTCGTAGCAGTTGAGCAGTTATATAAACTTGCAGCACTGGTACTCGAAATATGTAGATCTATGATCAAATAAACATTATTAGAATCATAAATTCTGATGAAAAAACTTTTTGAAAAAAAAATAAGCTCAAAAAAAATTTTCGGTGGGGAAATAATCGAATTATATATTGATAAAGTAAAACTGCCAAATAAAAAAATTGCCACCCGGGAAAAGGTTACTCATCCAGGTGCTGTAGGTATTGTCCCTGTAAGCAGGGAAGGCAAAATAATATTGGTGGAACAGTTCAGATATCCTCCGGGCAGGGTGTTATTGGAGATACCGGCAGGAAAACTGGGTAAAAAAGAGGCACCTGCGGATTGTGCCAGAAGGGAATTAAAAGAGGAAATCGGTGCAGCAGGGGGGAAACTTATACATTTAACCACTTTTTATACATCTCCTGGTTTTTGTGATGAAATATTATACCTGTATATGGCCATTGATTTTGAGAGAAAAGAAAACAATCCGGAAGATGATGAATTTTTAACTGTAGTCGAATTAAAAATGAAAGACGCCCTGGTTTATATAAAAAACAGAAAAATCAAGGATGCTAAAACCATTATCGGCATACTTCTGTCCAGGGATTATTTAAATTCAATACAAAATTATTGGAAAAAATAAAAAATAAAAAGTTCGAAAATGATATAGCAGGGTATAGGGAATATTTAAGATTTGAAAAACTACTCCTCCCTAACACAATCGATTCTTACCTGAGGGATTTAAAAAGATTCACAGTATTTCTGGAAGCCAGCAGGATAAACAATCACTATGAACTTTTAAAAGAACAGATATTGGATTTTCTTCAAATATTACACGAAGAAAATAAGTCAGAATCATCTATCTCAAGAATGTTATCGACAATAAGAAGTTTTTATAAATTTCTGGTAATAGACGGCAAATGTCATAAAAACCCCTGGGTACAGGTGAACAATCCAGTAAAGCTAAAAAAGATCCTTGTAGTCCTAAAAATAGAAGAAGTAGAAAAGTTTCTTGAGAGTGTGCCATATTCGACTGCCCTGGAGATGAGAGATAGGGCAATGCTTGAAATATTGTATTCATGCGGACTTAGAGTTAGCGAGATAGTAAACTTAAAAATGCAGAATATCGATCTGGATGAGGAATTACTCAGGTTTATTGGCAAGGGAGACAAAGAGAGGATAGTGCCAATAGGTGAAAAAGCCTTATCATTTTTGGAAAAATACCTTAGGACAGGCAGATTTAAAATTAAGAAAGAATATCGATCCGATTATATATTTTTAAACAGAAGCGGTAAACGAATAACCAGACAGGGATTCTGGAAAATATTAAAAAAATATGCAAGAAAGATAAACCTGAATAAGAATCTTTACCCTCACATCTTCAGACACAGTTTTGCGACTCATATGCTGCAGAGGGGAGCAGATCTGAGGACCGTACAGGAATTACTTGGTCACAGCAATATTTCTACGACAGAAATTTATACCTCTCTGGATAAAGAACATATAAAAGACATATATTTCAAATACCATCCCAGGGAAAGAAAATCGAGCTGACTCAGTAAATCTGCATAGATTTATTTTATGATAATAGCTTTAAATGGAATATATAATAATATTTGCAAATTTGATATATTTTGGTATGGTATAAGGTCAGAATGAGGAAGGTGAGATAATATGGCCGGTCTGGGACAGGCAATAATCGACTTTTTAAAACAACTGGTCACATGGTTGCCCGGTTTGATCATGGGTGTTGTTTTACATGAATACGCCCATGGATATATAGCTTACAGGAGCGGTGATCCAACTGCCAGAAACCTGGGAAGGCTCACTCTTAATCCAATAGCACATATAGACTTATTTGGAAGTGTACTTCTTCCGCTTCTTCTTATACTTATTAATTCCGGTATAATATTTGGTTATGCCAAACCGGTTCCCATAAATCCTTCATATTTTAGAAATTACAGAAGAGGACTACGTTACACATCTCTGGCAGGTCCTGCGGCAAATCTTATCCTTGCTTTTTTAATAGGTCTGATATACGGACTTTTTTTCTATATTTACATCAAATTATCCAATGGTATAACGGTATCGGATACTCTTGGGTATAAAACATTTGATCTTGTAAGCGAGATTTTCAGGAATGCTATATACATAAATATCTTTTTGGCTATTTTTAATTTTATACCAATACCGCCTCTGGATGGTTCAAAAATACTGGCATCTTTTCTTCCTGACGAGGCTATGTTCAGATTTTTAAGTCTGGGAAGGTACGGCTTTATTTTCATTTTTATATTTTTATTCCTTGGCGGAAGATTATTCTGGACCGTCTTATCACCTGTATTTAAATTTATTTACGATATTTTTATATGGTGGCAATATCTTATTGCCTAGAGAATAGGAGGACGTAAAGACTTAAATGAAGAAGAAAATGCTCACCGGATTCAGACCGACAGGTAAATTGCACCTGGGTCATCTGCATGGAAATATCAGCAATATGATCAAATATCAGAAAGATTATGAAAATTTTTTCTTTCTGGTTGATTGGCATGCATTATCAACAGAATATCTGAATCCTAAGAATATAAAATCAGACCTGATGGAATGTGTGATAGATTTAGTTGCGCTGGGAATAGATCCGGAACTGACACATTTATACAGGCAATCGGATATACCTCAGATATCGGAATTGACTCTTTATTTTTCGATGATAACTCCATTATCCTGGCTGGAACGCTGCCCTACTTACAAGGAACAAATGACCGAGTTGAAATCAAAAGAAATATCCACGCTCGGTTTTTTATCTTATCCGGTACTTATGGCCGCAGATATACTAATAGTCAATTCAGATATAATACCGGTAGGAGAGGATCAGTTACCGCATCTTGAGATTACAAGAGAAATAGCAAGAAGGTTCAACTATCTATACGGGGAATACTTTATAGAGCCAAAAGAAATGCTCTCAAAGGCTACAAGGGTTCCGGGGATAGATGGACGCAAAATGTCCAAAAGTTATAATAATGCAATATTCCTATCGGACGATTTTGAGACTATTCGCAGTAAAGTTACAATGATGATAACTGATCCCAAAAGGATACACCTGAAAGATCCCGGTAACCCGGCAGTTTGCAATGTATTCGATTTCTATAAAATTTATAAAGAGACAGGCATAGAAGGAATAGAAGAAAGATGCAGGCAGGGAAAAATCGGATGTACCAAATGTAAGGAAGAGATTTCTAACTTGATTTATGAATCTCTGGTAGATTTCCAGGAAAAAAGAAATAAGATAAAGAAAAATTTGAATTCTGTTTATGATATTCTGGAAGAAGGTAAAACACATGTTAGAAAAATTGCCGATAAGACGATATCCGATGTAAGGAAAAAGATGGGTATAGATTAGATTGGAAAATTGCACAGAAGTAAAAGATTATCTAGTAGAATATAGAAAATTCAAAGGTCCCCTGTATCTTCTTCTGGATCTCGTCCAGAAAAAAAAAGAAGATATTTATGAAATCAGTTTAAATACCATAATAAAAGATTTTATTTCCTATATTAAAGATAAAGAAAATGTATTATTTGATACTCTGTCAGGATTTATATATGTTGCATCTATACTGCTGGAAATAAAATCAAGATCATTACTTCCCTCGAAGAATGAAGCTGTCGCTGAGCAAGAAAATATATTAAATATCGAAATTCTGAAAAAAAGGGAAGAAGAGTACAGAATCTTTAAAAAAATATCCAATTACTTGAGGAGCATCTATGAAAAAGAGTCTTTGTACTTTATAAGAGAAGCCCCCATTGAAAAAGAATTTTTAAATCTTCTGCCTGATTTTACAGGGGATATAAACATCGAGGAATTGTCACTTATAGCTTCGAAACTTATTAAATATAGTGAAGAAAGATTGGATCTGGAAAGTATTTATAATCAAAGGTCAGGAATTAATATATTCGAAGAGATGAAAAGAATAAAGAATTTATTATCTCTTAAGGATAATATAACATTTAAAGAAATAACTTTAAAATACGAAAGGATTATCGATAAAATAGTAAGTTTCCTGTCACTGCTGGAACTTTACAAGAAGAATGAAATAGATATTATTCAGTTTGAAAATTTCGGCAGTATTATTATAAAAAGAATAAAATAATATAAAAAAACGGCCAATATATAATGAGCAGTGATAATAATATGCAGTTTAAAAAAGGAAAAGAATGGCTAAAAACCTGCATTGAAGGCATACTTTTTGTTTCGGAAAGTATAGTCAGGGCCGGAGAAATATCAACCGCTCTGGGAATAAGCGAAAAGAAAGTATGCGAAATAATAGAAATTCTGGAAAGAGAATATATCGATGACAACAGAGGATTTATTCTTAAAAAAGTGGCCGGTGGATTCAGGTTATATTCAAATCCTTCATTAAGCGAGGTGCTTATAAAATTCATCAAATCAAATATACGTACCTATCTTTCACAGGCTGCACTGGAGACCCTGGCAATTATCTGTTACAGGCAGCCTGTTACAAGAACGCAAATTGCCGAACTAAGGGGTGTCAGAACCGATAGTGTAATACTGACACTGGTGGATAAAGGTTTGATAAAAGATGCAGGCAGACTTAAAGAACCGGGAAATCCTATTTTATATAAAATAACAGAAAGATTTCTGGAACTTTTAGGTATAGAAAGTCTAAATGAACTGCCTCCTCTGGAAGATTTAAAAGAAAATAAAGAAGATATCCCTAAAATGGATAAATAAAAAGTCAAAAGGCAGGTCATGCTTTACTGCATAAAAATATGAAGGGACCAAAGACAAAAATCAGGAAAATATTATTATTATTAATAATAATGATCTCTGTTTCGTATCTAACTTCCTGCAAAGGCGGAAGGGATGAAGAACCCGTAGATGCAGGAGTATTTTCGGGTATTTCTGATTCATATCTTATAGGCAGAATAAATATACCCGGTCAGGCTATAGATATAAACATAAGCGGCAATTATGCATACCTCACAAATGATCTCGGCATCCTCTATGTAATAGATATCAAGGATAAGGAAAATCCTTTAATAGTAGGAAGGTGTAAAGGTGTGGAATCGGCGAACATCGTAATCGTCAAAGATGATTATGCATATATTTCTTATACGGAGCGGATAATCAATGATAACAACGATGTCCAGACCACCTGCGGATTTTATATTGTGGATATAAAGGACAGGGAGAATCCCGGACTGGTCGGCAACTATAATACAGGAGAAAATAATTATAAGTCCGTATACGGTATGTTTATAGACGGGGATTATGCATATATCAATACTTCTGTTGAAGAAGTAAATCTGGAGACAAGCAGTCTGGAAATAGTCGATATTTCGGGAAAAAGAAAACCTGAAATAATCAGTAAGTTTAAAATAGACGGGTTACCTTCGAGTGTATGGGTAGAAAATGATATAGCATTCGTAAATGTCAATTTCTATGATTATGAGAAAAGAGAATATATAGATGAAAGCAAGCTGCTTGTTATAAATATAGAAGATAAAAGTAAGCCCGAAATAATAAACTCATGCAGGATCCCTTCAAATTCGTGGGGGCTTTATGTTACTCAGGGCTATGCCTATATTTCAAGCTCCAAGATTGATGAGGACGATAGAAGTTATGCTGAAAGTCTACTTCAAATAGTTGATATTGGGGATCTATCAGACTTAAAGACTGTTGGAAAATGTGAGATTCAAGGCGGAGCATGGGAAATTGACAGCGCGGGTGATTATATTTATGTATCCAGCTTATCGGGAGGAATATATGCCATAGATATAAAAGATAGCAGTAACCCGGTCATTGGGGATAGCCTGAATACAGGTGGGACTTCTTATGATATAACTATAGAGGGCAATTACGGATATATTGCAGATAGATTCGAAGGGATGGCCGTTGTGGAACTATCCGGCAGGTCCGGCAAAGAGGAAAATTCATATACCGGTATACAGGGTGTAAATCTTCCTCCAAAAGCCGTAATTAAAATAAATGGAGATAGACTGGATGGAGACAATTATCAAATAAAAAATCCGGTATATTTTAGCGCTGAAGAAGCATTTGATCCTGATGGAGATGAAATGGAATATTTATGGGAGTTAAACGGCATTAAAGATTCGGATGAAAAAGCTTTTACTCATTACTTTGATAGCCCCGGCATCTATGAAATAAGTCTTATCGTATCGGACGGAGTGAAAAACAGTGAGGAAACAGAGGAAATAAATGTTGTGGAAACTGATTTACCCATATCGTCTTCTATCCGGCATGATTTTAAAGTAGAAATAAAATATACACTTTTTAATAATAGCGTTGAAAATTTTAAAAGTATAAATTGTTTCATAAGAATCCCGCAGACCTATTATCCATATCAGATAATAAATGATTATTCAACTAATTATGCAGATTTTGATGAATTATTCGATAACAACTGGAATTCTCTCCTGCATTTTGAAATTGATGATGAACTTCCGGGAGGAAAAAACCTGATGGTATCGGTTGTTGTAGATGCAACGGTTTATGAATTCAGATATGAAGATATCGAAGGAGACTATTCAGGTTATGATAAAGATGACCCTGATTTTACATCATATACTTCCGATGACCTGTTTATTGATTCTGATAATCCTGGAATCCTTAAAATTGCGAAATCGCTTACAAATAATGTGACTGATCCGGTAGAAATAGCAAGAATCTTGTATAATTTCGTGATCCGAAATCTTTATTATGATTTTCCCAGAGCCGAAGAACAAGATTACAAATTTCTTTATGCATCGGAAATACTGGAAAGAGGAAAAGGAGTATGCAGCGATTATGCCATACTTTATACAGCGCTTTTAAGAGCAGCGGGCATACCTTCAAGACTTTCTGCAGGTATTCCTGTGTATACTATTCTGTTTGAAGATGAAAAGGAAATAGACGAGGGACATGCATGGGTAGAAATTCAATTGCCTGGTTATGGATGGGTACCTGTAGATATTACATCTGAAGACGATTTTATGTCCGCCAACTATTATCTGGATATTTCCACGGAAAAAGGTTCCGGATACCTGTATGAAAACAAGACTATGGACTGGGGAAGTTATTATTATGATGGATTCCTGTTTTCATGGGACAGCGAGGAGGTTCCCCGGTGGGAGCAGGAATTTATTTTCAGTGTATCGGATATCGACCTGCATGATATAATGCTGGATTGATATTTTTTAAATAATAAATTAAACAATTCTAAAAATCATTTACAGTTCTTATAAAAAGAATTCTCTTTATGCAGTATTCTTACTACTATATAATTTAATCATTAAGATATTACTTAAAATTATCAGCATTATTTCCGCAGTAAAATATAAAAAGATTATGAATTTAGATTAAATGCTATGATATAATAATATTTCTGTAAGAGGTTTATTTAATTCAATAATAAGAAAGCATTATTATCTTGAAATGGTACTTTTAATTTACAATATAATAGTATCCTTTATGTTGTTTGTGTTTTTCATTAACTTTCTTGTTAATTCTATTCTTTTCAAGGATATAACTAATTACAAGCTTCCGGATAAAATAAAAAAAGAGAATCCTCTTATCTCAATTCTAATACCTGCAAGAAATGAAGCGAAAAACATCCGGAAATGTCTGCTTTCCTTAATAAAGCAGGATTATGGTAATACGGAGATTCTGGTACTTAATGATAATTCCACAGATGGAACAGCAAAGATAGTCAAAGAGATCTCAAATATTTATAAAAATGTAAAATTGATCAACGGTAAATCATTACCAGAAGGATGGACCGGTAAAACTTATGCCTGTTATCAATTATTTAAAAAGTCAAAGGGTAAATATCTATTTTTCACAGATGCGGATACTATACATAAAAAAGAGTCTGTTACCAGTGCGGTAAGCTGTCTTATCCAGGAAAAACTCGATTTATTATCAGCATGTCCTGAGCAGGTCATGAAGTCGTTTCACGAGAGGATGGTAATCAATCTGACAAATTTTCAAATCTTGATTCCACCTCTGGTATTTATCCGAAAATCTAAAATCCCTGTATTCGGCAGTGGTATAGGAAGCTTAATGATTGTAAAAAGAAATATTTACAGGAAAATGAGAGGACATAGAAGTATAAAAAATAGCTGTATAGAAGACACCGCTATTTCTAAATTGTTTATCAAGAATGGTTATAAATTCATGATTTTTAATGGAAGAAGGATATACTCGACCAGATTATACAATAATTTCAATGAAATATACGAAGGTTTTTGCAGGACCTTTCTCGGTAATTTTAACAGTAAGTTTGCAGTTTCATTGATTATTCTTGTCATGTTTATTTTCTTTTTGCTACCATTTATATTGCTGCCACTTTTACCATTTATTGAATTCAGGATAAATACGTTGTTATATTCGAATCTACTTATAGTATCCCTTCAAATTCTATTTATTTTATTGACAAGGACGATGGCTACAATAAAAATAAATGGAAAAATCATTGATATCTTTTTACATCCCATATCGATATTCTATATGGTCTTTATGAATTCCAGACTTTTATTTCAAAACAAAGGGAAATCTCAGATCAGATGGAAGGGCAGGATGTACAAATATTCATCGAATTTTGCTAATGAATTCCTAAAATAAACAAATGGATTCTCAAAGAAAAGAAATGCTGGAGGGTAACTTAAATAAGTTACTCTTTAAATTTGCGGTACCAGGAATTCTTGGTCTGCTGTCAGGATTCCTTTATATAATCGTAGATACGATTTTTGTAGGAAGGGGAGTAGGTCCTCTTGGAATAACGGCCCTTTCTATTGCGTTACCCATATTACTTTCTATGATGGCTATAGGACTTATGGTAGGAACGGGTTCCGCTTCTATAATTTCAAGAGCTCTTGGCAAAAATGATGTAAAAAGAGCGGTAAATGCCATGGGTAACGGAGTTACATTGAATCTTCTGCTGAATACCGTATTTATAGTTCTGGCATATATATTTATTGACAGAGTGCTTTTATTTTTTGGTGCCTCCGCAGATGTGATACCGCTTGCAAAAGAATATCTCATTATCGTATTCCCCGGATTTATACTTCTTTCATTTTTGATTACTACGAATGATTTTGTAAGGGCAGAAGGCAAACCGAGGGCGGCAATGTATTTTATTGCTGTCGGATCCGGACTGAATATCATACTTGATCCAATATTTATTTTTGGTTTTAAAATGGGTATAAGAGGAGCTGCTATTGCAACCCTTATCGGTGAAATATTGAGTACGATTCTTATAATATGGTTTTATATATGGGGGAAAAGCATATATAGAATGAAACCTTCTACGTTCAGGATAGATTTAAAAAAAATAAAGGAAATACTGCTTATTGGTTGTCCGACTTTTATTATGATGACTGTTACCAGTATAGTGATTCTGATATTTAACAGAGCGCTACGAATATATGGGAATGATATACATATAGCTATTCTGGGTATAGGATATAGAATGATCGGATTTATACAGGTACCCATAGTTGTAATATCGCAATGTTTCTCTACTATCTCAAGTTTTAATTATGGTGCAAGAAAATATCTTCGGGTTAAAAAAATATTAGGGATAACAATAATGTGGACAACAATTATATCATTGCTTGCTTTTATACCCATGATGTTCTTCCCACGATATTTTTTAACTATTTTTAGCAGTGATCAGACTCTCATCAATATGGGAATCATACCTTTAAGAATACTGGTTATTTTTTTTCCTTTTGTGGGTATGCATATGGTCAGTGCATGTTTTTTCCAGTCTCTGGGAAAACCTGCACAAGCGCTGCTGATTACTTCTACCAAACAATTTTTATTTCTGATTCCTGCAATATATCTACTTCCAAAAATTTTTGGTTTAAATGGAATCTGGCTGGCAATGCCGGCTGCTGATTTTTTATCCTTATCTATCGCGAGTATATTTATTTTATATGAAATGAGGATATTTAACCGCAAAGCTAACAGAGAGGCTCTCGAAATTAGTTAAAATAAAGATAATCTTTAAGAAGACGTACCCTCCAGACGGACGAGAATATATTTAAAGATTTCTTCCGGAATGTTTATTTGTGTGGCTTTTTCAAATCCTTCAAATCCAGGATATGAGTTTACTTCACAAACTTTATAATTATTTTGATCAAATAAAATATCGACTCCTGCAATGTCAAGACCAACTATTTTTGCCGATTCAACGGCGAGCCATTCAACAGTGTGATTTATTTCATAGGATATAACATCTCCTCCGGCAGAATAGTTTGCTTTAAAACCATCATCTGATGCTGTTCTGAGCATTGCTCCGATTGCTCTACCACCAATGACAATGACCCTTATATCTCTTCCTTTGCTGGTACTGATAAACTCCTGTAAGATTAAGTTAGTTTTAGGATCTTTGGAAATTTCCAGCAGATTCACAAGGTCATTTAATTTATTTCTATTCTCCACAAGGAAAACACCTCTCCCCTTGGATCCTATAACTGTTTTTATTATCAAAGGATAAAAAAATTCTTTTTCAACGAAAGAGGTATTTAAAGGAAATTTAGCAAGCATTGTCTTGGGGATCGGAATATTATTGGATGACAGAAGCTGCAATGTTGAAAGCTTATCTTTTGCTGTTTCCATACTCTGACTTGGATTTAATGTGAAAACTCCAAGTCTTTCAAAATGCCTGATTATAGCGAGTGCATAATATGTAACAGTTCCAATTCTTGGAATCAAACAACTCGGAAGTTCTATGATATTACCGTTGTAGATAATACTTCTTTTGTCTTCTTTTGTAACGATCAAATCCAACTCTTCGGGAGCTACCAGTTTTAATTCTATATTTGCATTCCTGGCGACCTCAATGAATCTTTTGCTCGTATAGGAATTAAAATCTGATTTTCTTTCCAGTATCCATATTTTAATTGGTTTCATAATATAATTTTAAATAAAAACAAAAGAAGTAAAAATAATAAAATTTCCTCTTATAAATAGTGATATTTTATACTAAAATTAAACAGGTTAGAATAGGATAAATAAAGTAAAAAAATATATTTGGATATATTGTAAATGTCTGTTTCGTAGTTATTTTTTACTAAATATTCATGTTTCCAGTAAGATGAAAAAAGATAAATCAATAATTTTAGAAGATACACATAAAAGAAATATAGCCCTTTTTTCCCTGCTGGTATCTATCATTCTGGTTGTTGTAAAGATTGCAATTGCTTACTTTACAAATAGTATGGGTGTCTACTCGGAAGCTTTGAACAATGGTCTGGATATCGTAACTGTTCTCATAACCTTTCTGGCAATAAGAATGTCAACAAGACCTGCCGATAAAGATCATACATACGGACATGGAAAATATGAGAATCTCTCTGCTTTTTTGGAAATCAGTATAATTTCTGCTCTGTGCTTTTTTATAATATATAAATCGATCCAGAAGATAATCTATAAAAATTTTGAATTGAAATTAAACTGGTATGTGTTTTTGATACTGATAATTTCAATAGTTTTAAATATAATAAGAGTCTTTTATATCGGAAGAGCTGCAAGAAAATATAATTCTTATGCATTTAAGGCTGATTTTTTAAATTATTCCAGCGATATCATAAGTTCGGTTGTTGTAATAATCGGACTGCTGGTGGCCAATACAGGTTTTAAACTTGCTGATCCCATTGCTTCCATAGTAGTTTCTGTAATTGTTTTGATTTTTTCTTCAAGACTCTTGATCGGTACGGTAAGAAATCTAATGGACTATATTCCAAAAGAGGTCACTGATAAAGTCTCGAAAATACTAAAGGATATAAGTGAGATAAGATCCGTCAATAAAATGAAAATACATGAAGTCGGAAATATAAAGTTTATAAATCTGGAAATCTGTTTGAAAAGTAATTTCTATCTATCACAGGTCGAAAAAATCAAGGAGAAAATAAAAAATAAAATCAGAAGCAATATCCCAGATTCGGAAATAATCATAGAAATAAGATCCCTGCCTTCTAAAGACAATATAGAGCAATACATAAAAGAAATTATATTAAATCAGCAATATGTAAAGGATATTCATAATATTTTCATATATAATGTCAATAACTTGATTGATATTTCCATCCATATAGAATTGAATAAATACTTGAAACTAGAAGAAACCGAAAAATTGACAAAGATTACCGAAGAAAAGATTAAAGAAAAGATAGAAAACATACGCAGCGTGTATATTCATATCGAAGATTCAAGGAGCAGTGAAAGCTGGACCGATATAACTGAAAAATCCGAAAAATTTATTTCTGCTATCAAAGATGAGGTATCATTATATGTAAGTCCCGAAACGTGCCATAATTTTACCTTACTTGAGAAAGAAGGATCATACAATCTGGCGTTTCACTGCAGACTCAAGAAAGATCTCGATATTAAGAAGGCGCATTCCATAATTACGAAAATAGAAGATGATATAAAGAAAAAATTCAAAAACATAAGTGAAATCGTAATTCACGTAGAACCAGAATAAAAGCTTATCGTTATCTTTACAATTGTTTTTTTTTGATATTTAATAAATAAAATCTTTCAATAGTTTTATTTATCTCTTATTAAACGCAAGGTATGATTAAAAATAACAAATATAAAGTACTTACTCCAACAACCCTGGTAATATTTGGAGCAACAGGAGACCTGGTAAGGAGAAAGCTTACTGCAGCTCTTTTTAATTTATACTGCAAAGGTTTTATGCCAGATATATTTCAGATAATAGGATTCTCAAGAAGGGAGTATACTGATGAACAGTACAGAAATTTTTTAATCAAAGAAGCTATAAAAGATATAGGTATGAAATATTCAAAAGAGGATCTGACCGGTTTTTTAAATAAGATAATCTACCAAAAGGGCTTTTTTGGGGATTTAAATGCTTATAAAAATATAAGGCATAAATTGAATGAGAATGGAAACGTATTGAATATGTGTGCCAATAAGCTCTATTACCTGGCTGTGCCTCCAAGTTTTTATCTGGAAATCTTAAAAAACCTGTCTGTTTCGGGATTGACAATGTCCTGCAGTGATGAAGCCGGATGGACCCGTATTCTGGTAGAAAAACCGTTCGGGAGAGATATTAATACTGCAATAAAACTCGATGATATAATGGCAAAATTGTTTAAAGAAGAGCAAATTTACAGGATAGATCACTATCTGGCGAAAGATACTATAAGGAACATAATATTTTTTAGATTTTCAAATGTAATTTTTGAACCATTATGGAATAGTAGATTCATTGAAAAAGTAGAGATAAAATTATTGGAGAAAGAAGATGTCGAAAACAGGGGTCCCTATTATGACAGTATTGGTGCATTGAGAGATGTGGGTCAGAATCATTTACTTCAAATGCTCGCGCTCGTTATTATGGAATGTCCGGAGAACCTATCGGCTGGTTCAATAAGAAAAAAACGTGCAGAAGTTTTTAATTCAATCATACCAATAAATACGAAAAAATTGGCTAAGCAATTCGTCATAAGAGGACAATATGAGGGCTACAGAAATATAAAAGGTGTCAGTCCGGATTCAAATACCGAGACATATTTCAAGATCAAATCGTTTTTAAAAAACAGCAGATGGGAAAATGTTCCTTTTTATCTGGAAAGTGGAAAGGCGCTAAAAGAGAAAAGAATAGAAATTGTTATAAATTTCAGGGAGACAAGTAAGCTTATTTGTCCGGATTTTTCTAAAAATCACTATTATCGGAATATATTCACCATAAAAATTTTCCCTGAAGATGGCATATTTATACGTTTCTTGGTTAAAAAACCGGGTTTGCTGCAGGAATTGGAGTACAGAGATTTTGTCTTTAATTATAATAGAGGTATGGGAATAAAAGCAGGAGAATATGAAAAAGTGCTGCTCGACTGTTTTAGAGGTGACCAGACACTATTTACAAGTACAGAAGAGATAAGATATACCTGGAGATTCATTACACCCGTGCTTAATAACTGGAATGGGAACAAGCTTCATACATACAAAAAAGGAAGTGTAGGTCCCGAAGTATCGATTTAGTTTTAGTTTTAAAATATTAAATAAATATGATTGGAGTAAAAATGACAGACAAAGATAAACTGGATAAATTATCAAAACTTATAAGATATTTTATATTGATATCGACAACAAAAGCTGGATCCGGACATCCATCTTCTTCACTCTCGGCAGTCGAGCTGATGTCTACATTATTTTTTGGAGGATTCTTTAGATATAAAATCAATGATATAAAGTATGCAAATAATGACCGGATTATTTTTTCAAAAGGGCATGCTTCTCCTTTGATGTATTCACTATGGGTTGCGGCAGGAGCTTTAAGTGAAGAAGAACTGCTGACACTAAGGAAGTTTGGAAGCAGATTGGAAGGACATCCCACACCCAGTTTTCCATATTCCGAAGCTTCTACCGGATCACTTGGCCAGGGGCTCTCAATAGGTCTGGGAATGGCCCTGAATGCCAAATATCTGGATAAATTACCTTATTATACATATGTCCTACTCGGGGACAGTGAAATGACCGAGGGTTCACAATGGGAAGCTATTCAGATTGCAGCCTATTATAAACTGGATAATCTTATAGGTATCCTGGATGTCAACAGATTGGGACAAAGAGGTGAAACGATGTATGGCTGGGATATCAGGGCATATAAGGATAGAATATCTTCATTTGGATGGGAAACTATTACAATTAATGGCTATAATATAGAAGAAATCGCAGATGCCTATAAATTTGCCTTAACTGTTAAAGACAGACCCACTATTATAATAGCAAAAACAATAAAAGGCAAGGGTATAAGCCAGCTGGAAGATATAGATGGATGGCACGGTAAGGCAATACCAAAAGAGCAGCTGGACGCAGCTTTGAATGAATTGGGGAGTATCGATAAGAGTATAAGAGGGATTATTGCTGAACCGGAAAGACTCGTTATAAATGAAGAGAAAATAAAGCTATATAATAAAATCCCTATGGCTAAAGATAAAATTTCAACAAGGAAAGCATATGGAAATGCACTGGTAAATATATTTTTAAAATACCCCGGAATAGTCGTTCTTGATGCTGAAGTCAGCAATTCAACATTTTCTGAAATATTCCAGAAATATTTTCCTCAAAGATTTTTTGAGATGTATATAACCGAACAGAATATGATAGGTACGGCAATCGGATTATCTTTGAGGGGTAAAATTCCTTTCGTCTCTACATTTGCGGCATTTCTTTCAAGGGCGTTTGATCAAATAAGAATGAGTCAGTACTCTAATACAAATATAAAATTTGTAGGTTCGCATGCAGGAGTGTCAATTGGAGAAGATGGTTCTTCACAGATGGGATTGGAGGATATCGCAATGTTCAGGACACTTAATAATAGTGTCGTATTATATCCATCAGATGGAATCAGTACAGAAAAATTGGTGGAAGAGGCTGCGGCTCATTTCGGAAATGTTTATATCAGAACTACCAGAATGGATACGCCGATCATCTATGATGAAAAAGATATTTTTAAAATTGGTGGGAGCAAAACGATAAAGCAGAGTAAAAACGACATAGTAACGGTCTGTGCGGCAGGAATAACATTGCATGAAGCATTAAAGGCTTACGAAGAGCTGAAAAAAGAAAATATAATAATAAGAGTCATCGATACTTATAGCATAAAGCCAATAGATAAGGATACAATCATAAAAGCGCAGGAGGAAACCAGGGCTATTTTAACTGTTGAAGACCATTACGCAGAAGGAGGCCTGGGAGAAGCTATAAGAAGTGCCGCAGCCTGGAACTGTCCAGTATATAGTCTTTCAGTAAGGAAAACACCAAGAAGCGGGACACCGGATGAATTATTGAACTACGAAGAAATATCCAGTAAGGCAATCATAGACAAAGTAGAAGAATTAATCTCATAATTAAATATTTACCATAAAATTATTTGTAATTTAATATAAACTTATGG